>Ga0153965_1000104_pt1 | contig 14423 bp, 18 predicted proteins | sample TSFL049MetaG_FD_104707 | JGI IMG/M metagenome (GOLD analysis project Ga0153965, IMG submission 104707) | Attine ant fungus gardens microbial communities from Florida, USA - TSFL049 MetaG | ecosystem: Host-associated > Fungi > Mycelium > Unclassified | place: USA: Florida, Paynes | collected... | reverse complement strand
TCATCTCAGAAGCTCTTGAGGTTGTAAATGCAATTCTCTTGAGTGTGTAAGGGGTGATCTTGGTGAAAGGTTGAGTTGGTGAATGTTTTCTACCTTATACCCTACTCTTTCATAAGACAAGACACAGCGGTCACTCAGGCAACCTTCTATGGAGTAACAGGCCTGAAAAGCCTGGCTAATCATCGACTCAGATTGTATCACACCCATAAGGTTTGGTGTGGGGGTGCGGATGAGGGCTTAATTGAGTGTGGTAAAATCCATGAGTGGTTTACTGACTATTCTACTAGTGAGCTTGTTATGGTGTGTAAAGGTGGACACCTGAGGGACACCATGCGGATAGGATCTAGATTGAGTTCCCATCATTCCTTCTATACTTAGATTCCAAATAAGCTGTGTATTCACTTTTTAATTTCTTTCTGATACCCCCACTTTCTTCTTCTCTCCACGAACCCTTTAGCATGCAATTGAGAACTGTCACCACCTTTCCTACTTGCTTGTTACAGTAAACTTCTCTTTTGCCCCTTTCAGTGTCGCTTAACTTGTCGAGTTCTTCTTCACTGCCTGTTTCATTGGCCTCTGATTCTGTGTCTTGTATGTCCTGTTCTTCGGACTCTTCTTGGTACTCTGACTGTTCTTCACTGATGTGAACTGAACTGAGTCGTTCTTTGAGGTCTTCCACCTCCTGTGCTCTGATTATACATTCGACAGCAATCTTTGCGATATACCGATGGCTGGTCTGCTAATTTGCCATCCTTCTAGTTGCAGGGTGAGTTGGTGACACTTTACCAAATGTTACAATCTTGAGGAGTAACTCAGGTTGCAACTTCAAGTAAAGACTTGAGGATGATATAAGAGTTGAGAAAGGAAGGAAATGATACAATTGGTAAAGTATCACAAAAGGTCACTTACTTGATTTGTGATTGATGAGTGGATATTCAAAAGTGCTTAGTGAGCAGAGTTTAGACAGTGACAAGAGATGTTGTTAAGTCTGAGGTCTAATCCTCAGACAAAGAGTCCTTATATACAGAATTGTAATGGTCTGTGCACTAGGACAGATCATTACATGCTACTACCTATTATTCTACATATGGTAGTGCCTTTGTACTTGAAATAGTGATAACTTAACCTTATGGAGGCTGTCCTTTGTTCTAAGAAAAGGACAGATGACTATCTATGAGTAATTAATGAAGTCTATGTGCAAACATTGAGACCTTCATATCTCCACTAATATTAATTACCTCGGCGCCGTTTTAGGCTCATTCTGAGCGGTATGAAGAGGGCTTCTCTGATGCCTAAAAGCGAAGCATAGATCGTGGTGGTTTCCGAGATATTGGTGATTTAATAAACAGTACCATGGTGGTTACCAGTTGATCTGCCTAATATCTCGGCCATTATTGATTGCCTCGAGACGTAACTAGTATTTATCAAAAGGTCTTTTCAAGGGCTTTCCGTAGTTATTGAGACTGTGAGAATCGATGAAGAATTGATGGAGATATGGCCAAATGAAGTTTGTGACATAAAGCATAAGGAATACAGAAGAGTATCTACTGTATATATACCTATGTACCATGAGGAGTAAATGAGGAATACATATAGCAGACATGAAGTCTGCTGAGTAAAGAATATGCCCCACCAGTGAGGCACTGACTGAGCCATTGAATATATGAAGTAATCTGAAACAAAGAAGTGGTCCATGTGGTTGCATCATGGTGAACACCTGTATGAAATGAGGTCGATCATTACACCTCTCCCAATTTAACCTTGTAATTTGCTTCCAGCCCAGATATCTTGAAACCAAACCAGACATACTCATTAGACAATGGGACATCTACCCAAAAGGGGGAGATAATGGCTATGCTTCAGTAAACCCTCACAATTTCTATCCAGTCTTTACTCACGAACAAATTGCAGCATCTCTCCAAGCAACCATTCTCACTACTCCGACACTTCACACAGCCACAATATTGGACCAAAACCAACTCCACTCCGATATCTTGGCAGCACTTCTCTCCAAATCCTCCATCTCTAAACATTTACTTCATCCGGAAGGACATTAGTCAAAAGACGACACAGGTTTCCTCAGACTTGACAACAGAATGTATGTTCTGGATAATGCCAACTTACACCTCCGAGTTCTCCAGTATCACCACAACTATGTTCTAGTAGGATATCTGGGCCAAAATAAGACACTGGAACTCGTACAGAGACACTATACCTGACCAAACATCTGAGATAACATACAAAAGTTTTGTAAGTCTTACATTACCTGTATGAGATCCAAACCACAGTGCCACAGACCATATGGATCCCTCCAATAACTTTCTATTCTGGAGTGCTCGTGGAATTTGATTTCATTGAGAAACTCCCTTTCTCTGAAGGTTTCGATACCATCCTAGTTATAGTGGATCATCTATCGAAACACGCCATATTTATTTCCACTCATGACACCATTACTTCAGCAGAATTAGCACACCTTTTTGTTGTTCATGTCTTTTCAAAACACAGAGTTCTGTCTCATGTTATGTCTGACCATGTGTCATATGATGGAAAATAACCATTTAATAATATAATTTCTTTTATATTACTAATTTTTCACTCCTAAACTCCTGTTGTCTACTCCTATAGGATCACAATGTAGACTAGTTACTTGTACTCCTCCTATTCCAGACTTAGTATAACTACTCCAGTAGTTACATCCTAGTTCCTTAGTTCGTAGATTAAAGTCAATTACGTCTATCCTCACTCCTATCAATCTATAACACTCCTCTCCTGACTCCTGGCAACAATTCAGTCCTCCTAAAATATGCAACCACACATGCGACAGCAGATCGAGGCACAGTGCATGAGCTGAGGCCAAGGTTATTCCTCCACTTTTGTTGTCAAATCCTTTCCACTCCATTCCGAGTCACTCTGCTCCTGCTCCGCACATCCTTGACAAGCAGACCCCTCTAAACAGTATTACCAAATTTTGAAAGCTTTGAATATTGCAAGTAATTCTTTGTTGTAGACATCATAGTTGAGCTCTGGAGTGAAGAACATCTGGGAGTGGAAGGCTATAGGATAGATCTTGTTATCTTTGAGAGAATAGTAGCAAGGGCATGGTCTGAGGTATTGGTTTCCACAACAAGTTGTGTATCCAGGACCCAATGCATTGAAAGGGTGCAAAAGAGAATTGCACACTGGGACAAACAAAATAATGATGTGCCAGCTCCCAATTGTGTGCTAAAGGTCCGAGGGGAGATAATCAAAGTTGAAGGTTTATGAATAATTAGAGAAATAAGAATTATATACAGCTCTAGTAAAATATAAGTTGGTGGTTGTAAAAGGATTATAAGATCTCTCTAGATTGTTGTCACATAGCCTCCCTAAGGTGTCAACCTTTACACACTATTGATGGGGATCAAAAGGTTTGATCACAAAACAAAGGTGAAAGCAGGGTCAGAGAGGCGAAATCTCCAAACTGCTTCATAATTGTGCACTAAAAAAGTAAGCACTGGGGAGATAAATCAAATAATAGAGAGCTTACTAAAGGTAAAAGTCCAAAGAATAACCAAAACATATTAAATAGAAGCCTAAGAAGAAAAGAAATGTTTTTAGTATCTACTCAAGAGAACTCTCACCGTAATAGGATCCCTAAGGCATGTGTTCATCTCGTGCCATGACACTACTGCCCTTACCTAGTCTAGTAGCCTGGCTCACTGTTGATGCAGTAGTACTACCTAGAACTCCCATGCTGTCATGTGGACTCTTCTTCAGCTGACCATATAACTGGAAGCCGGCTCTAATGACCCATAGTGAGTGATTAGCTCCTAGCGTAAGCAAATGCCCAAGTCCGTTGAGCTTGAGTCTCTCTTCAAGGGAAGTTTTATAGAGTTTTCATAAAGCAAACACAAAAGAAATCCTTAAATTACTCAGATAGCCTTTCAGCTCTAGAGTAACAGAGGGAGAGATGATGGGGGAAAAGTGTCTTTTTCCTCTCTGTGCCCTAGAGTATTTTATTAGGATTACAAAGCAATGATACAACAAAAGAAAAGAAACAAAGAAAACTTCCAAATTCCCAAAGATAGTAAGAAGGAAATGATGAGATAGCACCTCTTCCAATCACTTGGCTACCACTCCCCACTCCTCTAATCCTACTCTGGGGGTTCTTCTCTAAACAATAGATGGCTCTCAAGCCTTTTTCTGGGCCATAGAGAGAGGCAGCAATCTTGAGTCGTCTTGCTTTCAAGCGCACTGTCTTCATCAAACACCTCTTCTTCTACTGTTATAAATCTGTTATGAAATTCTCTAGATAATCTTTATGAGGTCTCTGTAGTGGTGGTCACAGCCACTACTCTGCTACTCAAGTGGCATACTTGAGTCCACAACTGGGCATCTAGAAAATATCTCTGGGGGGCCGAACTTGTCTCTTGAGCTGGTTATTCTCGTTATTATGGTGAAAAATATCACTTTTATTGCCTAAACGGCTGTCCAGTGTGACACCGTGACAAAAGCTCCTCTGGAAAATATAGTTAGTTGATCACTCATGGACCCTCCACACTCAGTTGCCCCCTTATCTGCACCCCCAACACTGAACCTTACAGGTGTGATGCAATCCAAGTGTACACCTAGCCAAGCTTTCCAAGCCTGCTGTCCTCTCTGAAGCCTGCCCAAGTTGCATCTGTGTCTTCTCTCTAGATTGAGTTCTGGGTATATTTTGTGTTCTTCTCAAGACACCTCACTAGTTCCAGTCTTCTTACTCTCAATAAATCCACATTTACAATTCCAGAGGCAGTGTAGATAGAAGTAGAAGTCAAGAGGTTCTTCTCCGAACCAACTATGCTCCGGATACTATATTAAAATATTATAAAGCTCTGAAACTCAAGAAATAAAATATAAAAAGGAAACTATTGCTACTTTTGGATTTCCTTTGACTCCTTTCTGTCCTAAGTCCTCCCGGAATCCTACTGATGATGTGGCCCTCTCCTGTCTTTATGATGATGCGTTCACTCACCAAGTCCTTCCCATCAAAGATGACACATCTCCATCACTGCTTCCTTCTAGAATATTCTTTTGTCTTCCTCTATCATACTCTTGATGCTACTTTGTAATTTGGACTTCTTTAATTACCTGTTAAGCAGTTAGCAAGTCCCAATAAATATCTAGTATCTCCAAGTCATGTCCTAGAGGTCATTTATCTAAATATAATTGATATGATGCCATCAATGCTTATTTACAAATACAAAGTCTATTAGTCTAAGTTTGTCATCTGAGTAGTACTAGTTCTAGAGCACAAGTTTGCCATCTTTCTAAGTTAGTCTATTTAAAAGTGGATCTAGAGCGTAGTCCCTTAGTAACTTTCTTAGTAACTCAATGCTAGTTTATCCTAATTGCCTCTCAAGGTCTCAACCAGAGCTCTAGGTCGATTATCACCTGCTCAATGTCTTTATCTTATAGTATTATGTTCTGAGGATTATAAAAAGGGTTCTAGAGCAAATTCTAATTAAGAATATGTTGGTATAAAGCATATCAAATGTTATCTTCTGTGGAAAATTCACTTGTAGCATAATAGCATAAAGATAGGAGTGGAGGTAAAGGCTTGCTTCAGGGTATTAAATGCCATCCTACATTTGTTGTCAAAATTCCACAGTGTGTTCTTTCTAGTAAGACAAGTGAGCAGAATGACTATGTCTGAATAGTTGAAAATGAAACACCTGTAGAAGTTGGTGAATTCTAGGAAGAATTGGATATCCTTTATTTTCTTTGGTTCTGGCCACTCCTGGATAGTTTTCACTTTAGCATTGGACATAGTCAAGCCAGATGGTGATAGAACATAGCCTAGATATTCCACAGAGTCTAAATGGAATTCACATTTTTCTGCCTTTGTGTACAATCCTGATTTGCGGAGTCATTTCAATACCTCTTTGATGTGGCTCCAGTGTTGGGTGATATCATTGGAGTAGATCAGGATATCATCTAAGTAGACTACCACATGCACATCAAGCAGGTCAGAGAAAATATCGTTCATGAAGTGTTGGAAGGTAGCTGGAGTGTTAGTTAGTGTAAGGGGACCATCATAGTACTGCTTAGATAACATAGTAGGGTTCGTGTACCTAACGTTCCCATGGATCTTCAGATGTCCACAGTGCCTTGTTCCCTTCCCTCTAGTTCAGGTCTCCATCATAGGTACTACATAACTATATCTGGTAGTGTAGTTATTATTGTCCAGATGCACATGGCCATAGTGACTGGCGCACAGACCAGCTAGTCTAGTATAAATAGCTAGTGGTGTATGGTAGAATACCTTACCTCAACAATAGTTTGAGCTCCTGGGCTATCCATCGCTCTGACTTAAGAGGCCCGCTTTACTATACTGCGGTGTGTTCTGGGACACCTTCGAGTGTCCCCTTACAGTTAGTCTGAATGGTATTACTGACCATTTGAAGGCTTCATAGTGAGTTCAGAAGGTGGTTTTCCATTTGTCCCCTTTGGTAATGTGGACCAAATGGTACGCATGTCGGAGGTCGATCTTGGTGTAAATACGAGCTTTGTGGGGGGAATTTAAAAGGTCAAAGATGAGAGGAAGTGGGTATCAGTCTTTTTTCGTGATTTTGTTGAGTCTGCAGAAATCTACACAGAGCTGGAGAGATCCATTTTTTTTCTTTACGAACAGGACCGGTGCTCCATGAGAAGACAATATAGAGCAGATAAATCCATTGGTAAGATTTTCATCAATGAATTCCTTTAGTATTTCCTGTTCGAATTTGGACAAGGAGTAGATGGTTCCAACTGGAGGATGGGAATCCTTTTCTAGTTCAATCTGAAGGTTGTAAGGACAGTAGGGAGCGAGTGTTTCTGCTTTGGACTTGCTAAAAACATCAGTGTACTCATGGTATTCCTCTGGAATAGAAGAGAGATCAATTTTTTTTGGAGATAGTGGTGAATTTGGCCTGTACTATAGGACAAAATTGGAGGAATAGGGCTGGCACATTGATAATTGCGGTATGAGGTTGCTTGGGGTTAGACAGGAACGTCTCAGATAGGGTGAACTACAGAGAAGTTTCTGCTGGAGAGAATAGAGGATTTACCAAGGTTTCAACAGGAGGAACAGAAGCCAGACTTTGAAGTAAAGATGGTGGTTGAAAAGATATTGACCTAGAAACCCAATCAATCAATGGATTGTAGTGGGTGAGCCAAGAGTGACCTAAGACCAGAGAACAATAAGAATCAAGTCAAGTAACATAGAAGTCAAAAGTCATGTATTCACCAGAGGGGAATTTTACAGGCAACAATACTACCTCAGAGATAATATTATTTGAGGTTCCATCAAACAGGCGTAGTTCCACAGGTAGAGTAGGAGTAGTAGGCAGAGAATGTCCACGAGCAAAAGCAGAGTCCAAGAAACAGTGTGTAGATCTAAAGTCTACCAGTATTTGGATGGGTATAGACTGGAGATGGTCTGGAGCACACACCAGAGGAGAAACAAAGAGAATTGGGATCAGAAAGAGTGGACATGTTGAGATGCATTGGACTTGTAGTTGTATAAACAAGTTCAATGTGACCCCTAGTTTGTGCTGAGTCTTGGGGGCCATGCTCTAGTTTTCTGAGAGGTTCTCAGAAGGCGAAGTCTCTTGTTCCTCCAGAGTAGTCAGTCGTGCCCTTATCAGTTGTTTCCTAGGGCACCCATCTACCTTGTGGTCCCTCAATCCATAATACAGGCAGAGGTTATTGTCGATACAGTGCTTATGCTCATTTCTGTTCAATTTACCGTCTCTGCCTAGTTTGTTAGAGAGGTCAACACATGAAGTGGATAGAGATGGCAATTTAGTGATGGAAGATAGTGGTCTGGGAGGTTTCAGGGAATTCTGAGAGGGCATGGTCTATGGTGGATTTGTGGATGACTGGGGACGAGATGGAGCAGAGCTTTGTGAGGAGGCAGAGTACTGAGCCATTTTTCCCTGTTTTCAGTTGTAGCTGTCTACTGTCTCCCTTTCCGTATTCTGGAGACAATCTTGTTCATGGTTTCATTCCCAGTGGCAATTGTCAAAGGTAATTGCCAATTGGTACATGGCATAGAAGGAGATGGGTTTGCCCTGTTTCCAGTTTGCTATCAGGTCCTGAAGGCGATTTGGCAGCCCCTGATAAAAACAATTGCAAAGGACTGAGTTATCCCAGTTCAACTGTGCTATGTACCACTGTCATATTCTGGAAATATGATAATTATGTAATTTATTTCTCCTAATAATTCTCCTAAAATTAATAATAGTAGGATAGCATAGTAGACTACTCTCTTCCTATTCTGAACTTCCTATAAGTACTGTGTAGTTACAGTATAATTCCTCAGTCTGTAAATTAACATCATCTGGTCCTAACACTCTTTCTGTCCACTCCAGATTCCTAGTTCACTTCCTTAAGGACCTCTGCTCTGACGACTTCCCTCCACTCCAAAATACGCGACCACCTCACAACCAGAGACCAGGACACAACACATAAGTTGAAGCCAAGGCCATTCATTAAGTTGTACTCTGCTCCGACATCTTTCACCTTTCGCTGGAGTCTTCCTTTGGGTTTTACACTATCGCTAAGTAATATTCTCCTCTGACATAGTACATTACTCCATTCTGGAGTGTACTTTTATTTATTACTCTGCTCCTCTATCCACTGTAATTCCATCCTTGACAGAATTTACAGACTCACACCAGTTTCTGTTGTGCTTTAGTTCTGATGTCTCGCCAGTCTGCAGCTCTCTCTTCTAGGAGTAATTCCATCCCTCTTGCTGACCAAACTATCAGTTGTTTCACTTCTGGCCTCCCAAGGAGGTTGAGACACCTCCAATCAGGAACACCTCGCACTCCGATGTATCCCTGTTCATCCCCACCTCTGGTAGAACCTTTGGAATTCCACAGTGTAGATCCTGCCACTATTCCTCATGTTGACAATGACCCAGACTGGGTCAACGCTCCTATTCCTACTCCTACTCCTGTGTTTCAAACTTCACCTCCAGTTGCTGACTGTAACCCCATTAACAATCAGTTAGCTGAGGCTCTCCAATAATTATCAAAAAACCTTAATAGAGGATCAGCACTAAAGCCTCACTAATCGAAGGCCTACATTCCAGACACCTTCGACAGTTCTGACCCTCACAAGCTTAACCACTTCCTATTTCAGTACCAACCCTTCGCAATAACATACCTCTCCGGTGTAGTGCAAGATTGGTTTGAAGTTACACTACAACAGAAAGACCTCAGCTATGCATAACCCTGGCTTTCCACTTGCCATCTTTTTGTGGATGAACTCCAGGTCCATTTTGGACTCTTAGACCTAGTAAGGGATGCTGCCAATCTCATCAACAACCTCCACATGAATCCAGAAGATAAGATTGCCATCTACAATGTGAAATTCATACAGTACGCAACACAGTTGAACTGGAATAATACAGTCCTATGCCATTGTTTCTACCAGGGATTGGCAAATCGCCTCTAGGATCTGATAGCAAACAGGGAACAGGGAAAACCCACCTCCTTCCATGCTATGTACCAACTGGCAATCACCTTTGACAATCGCTACTGGGAACGAAACCATGAATGAGATTGTCTTTAGAACATGAAGAAGGAAGCAGCAGACAGCCACCACTGAAAACAGGGAAAAATAGCTCAGTACTCTGCCTCCTCACAAAGCTCTGCTCCATCTTGTCCCTAGTCATCCACAAATTTGCCACAGACCGTGCCCTTTCGGAATTCCCTGAGACCTCCCAGATCATCATCTTCCATTGCTAAGTTGCCATCTCTGTCCATTCCATGTGTTGACCTCTCTGACAAACTAGGCAGAGACGGTAAATTAAATGGTAATGAGTGCAAACACTGTATCAACAACAACCTCTGTCTTTATTGCAGATCAAAGGACCACAAGGTAGATGGGTGTCCTAGGAAACAACCAATAAGGGCATGACTGACTACTCTGGAGGAACAAGAGACTCCACTCTCCGAGAAACTCTCAGAAAACTAGAGTGCAGCTCCCAAGACTCAGCACAAACTAGAGGTTGTGTTGAACTCATTTGTGCAACTACGAGTTCAATACGTCTCAACACATCTGCTCTTTTTAATCCTAATTCTCTTTGTATACCCCTTGTCTCTTCTCTGGTATGTGCTTTGGACTATCTCCAGTCTATACCCATCTGAATGCTGGTAGACTCTGGATCTACACACTGTTTCTTGGACTCTGCTTTTGCTCATGAATATTCTCTGCCTACTACTCCTACTCCTCCTGTGGAACTGCACCTATTTGATGGAACCTCAAATAACATTATCTCTGAGGTAGTATTGTTGTTACACTGCAAGTGAATTTTATGCAACCTTTGATACACGTTATACCAACTGATTCTCAATTAGAATTTGCTCTAGAACCCTTTTTATATCCTCAGAATATAACACTATATGATGAGTACATTGAGCAGGTGATAATCAATCTAGCACTTGTGTTGAGACCTTGAGAAGCAATTAAGATGAACTAGCATTGGGTTACTAAGAGAGTTACTGAGGGACTATGCTCTAGATCCACTTTTGGATAGACCAACTTAGAAAGATGGTAAACTTGTACTCTAGAACCAGTACTACTCAGATGAAGAACTTAGACTGATAGACTTTGTGCTTGTAAATAACCATTGATGGCATCATGTCAATTATATTTAGATAAATGACCTCCAGGACATGACTTGGAGATACTAGATATTTATTGAGACTTGCTAACTGTTTAACAGGTATTTGAAGAAATCCAAATTACAAAGCAGCATCAAGAGTATGATAGGAGAAGCTGGACAAATATTCTAGAAGGAAGCGGCGATGAAGACATGTCATATTTGATGGGAAGGACTTGGTAAGGGAACATATCATCACAAAGAAAGGAGAGGGCTGCATCATCAGTGGGATTTTGGGAGGACTTAGGACAGAAAGGAGTCAAAGAAAATCCAAAAGTAGTAATAGTTCTCTTTTTATATTTTATTCTTTGAGTTTCAGGGCTTTGTAATAACTTTAATATAGTATCTAGGGCAGGATGAAAGAAAAGAACCTCTTGGCACTTACCTCCATCATCACTGCCTCTGGAATTGTGAAATGCGAAACTATTGAGTATAAGAGTTCAGAGTCAGTAGGATGTCTTGAGCAGAACATGTGAGGGCAACTGGAGTAGAGCGCTCCAGGAGATTCCTCAGAGAATTAGATGAGGCTCCTGGAGGGAATAATCTACAATATATACTAAAATGTCCTTGCATTCCATTCTTTGGTAACCAAGGGCTGCACAATGAAATTGTGTTGGGAGGCAATGGAGGGTGCTCCGGGGTCATGTATGAGGGGTCCCCTTACAGAACACAGAATATACCCAGAACTCAATCTAGAGAGGAAGAGCAGATGCAACTTGGACAGGCTTCAGAGAGGACAGCAGGCTGGGAAAGCTTGGTTAGATGCACACTTGGACTGTATCACACCCATAAGGTTCAGTGTTGGGGGTGCAGACAAGGGAGCAACTGAGTGTAGAGGGTCCATGAGTGATCAACTAACTGTATTTTCCAGAGGAGCTTTTGTCATGGTATGTAAAGGTTGATACCTTAGGGAGGCTATGCAACGACGATCTAGAGAGATTTTACATTCATTTTACAACAGCCAATATATATTTTACTAGAGCTGCATATAATTCTACTTTTCTAATTATTTATAAATCTTCATCTTTGATTATCTCCCCTCAGACCTTTAGCATGTAATTGGGAGCTGGCACATCATTATTTTGTTTGTCCCAGTATGTAATTCCCTTTTGCACTCTTTCAGTGGAAGACTTAGTGAAGGAATTTGAGGAAGAATATAGCAAAATTGAGAGGGTAAGAAAAAGGAGGAACAACAAAGAAGATAGGAGAGAAGAACTGCTGGGTAAGCATATGGCAAAAATATTATATAGATGGGATGACAAAAGGTTTGATGAAGAATATTGGGAACAGTTAAAAAGGAACTGGAGGAAATGGAAAGAAAAAAGAAAATAAAGATTAGAAAGGATCGACGAAGAAGAAAAAGAACAAATTGAGGAAGGAAGAATAGAGGAGTGGGATGAAGAAGACAAGATGGGAAAAATGGGGGATATATATGACAAGTTATAGGAAATTTCCAGGATGAAAATTCTTAAGAGAGAGGTACTGTCATGAGTCACCTTGACCATGACTAAAGAATATGACATGGACTGGAATTGAACCCTGGACTAATAGGGACTTATAGATTAAATAAGGACAAACAATGCAGAAATGTATAAGTAGTGTAGCAAAATAAAGCAAGGACTCTATCGAGTTCTCTTCTAACTCTGAAGAGCTACCTAGACTAAACCCTAGCCTAGGTTTTTAAGTCAGTCACTGACATGCTTCCTAGCACATGTTTTAGTACAAAGTCAAATCTGGATAGGTATAGAGCTCATTGTGCTTGTCTACAATTTGACTTTTGACTACTCATGAAGTATTCTAGGTTCTTATGATCACTCCAAATTTTGAACCTATTTTGTGCTCCTTTAAGTAAGTGCCTTCACTTCTCCAAACATCTTATTATTACCAGCATTTCTCTGTTGTGAATTTTGTAATTCCTTTCTGCCTTGTTTAACAACTGTGAAATAAAGGCCACTTGTCAAGGACGGAATCCGGAAGAACGGAAGTGAAAGATAATAGAGAGAAGTTACACTTCGTTCTGGAATAATGTACAACGTCGGAGAAGGATGTACTTAGCGATGATAGAAAAAAGGCTCCGGTGACGAGTCAAGAACATCGGGGCAGAGAGCGACTTATTGAACGACCTTGGCTTCAACTTATGTGTTGCGTCCCGGTCTCTGGTTGTGAGGTTGGTCGCGTATTTCGGAGTGAGGGAAGTCGCCAAGACAGTTTTTTTTTTAGGACCAGATGACTTTAATTTACAGACTGCGGAATTACACTGTAACTACTCAGTACTTATAATATGTGCGGAATAGGAAGAGAGTAGTCTACTATGCTATCCTACTATTATTAAGTTTAGGAGAATTATTAGGAGAAAGTAATTAAATAATTATCATATTTCTGGAATATGACACCACTGGTCTTTATTTATTATTTTTACATCTTATTAATAATACTCCTTCTATCATATACTCTGACACATCTGTCTTTACTCTTATCTCTTTATCCAGATCCAGTGCTACTAATACTAGTCATGTTGTGAACACCCTTCTCATGTTATGACTTAACAAAATGGCTAAGTCATTATTTATATTTCTTTTCTTTTTTCTTTTTCTTTTGGACTTACTATATAAGGAGTGCAGGAAAGTGTTACATCACACAGTCACAGTCACATGATGGGTCACATGATGGGTGTGGGAAAACAGTGTACAGACCATGTAGTAGGAACTTCTGTACATCTTTTATTATTTTTGGCTTTGGCCACTCCAGGACTTCTACTACCTTTTCCTCCTGTATTTTTATCCCTTCTATTCCCATCACTAGCCCTAGGAAATCAATCTCTTTAACCTTCCACATACATTTTGCTAGTTTAATGTAAAGATTGTTTGCTTCTATTCTCCTCAATACCTCCTCCACTATTTCATTGTGCCTTTATTCATCATCTGTTGCTACTAACACATTGTCCATGAAAGCTACTATATCTCCTGTATTGATTATGCCCCTTAATATATTGTTCATTATCACCTGAAAAGTTGCTGGCAAGTTTATAAGACCAAAAAACATAACAGTGTGTTTGTAAACCCCCAAATGTGTTGTAAAGGCCACCTTCTACTCATCTCCTTCTTTAATTCATACATTATTGTACCCCCAGTGTAAGTCCATCTTTGTGAACACCTTTTTTGTCCCCATGGTGTTGATGAGGTCCAAAATCAAAGATAAAAGATAATTATCCTTGATTGTTCCCTTGTTTAGATACCTGTAATTCTGTACTATCCTTTTCTTTTCATCCTTTTTTCCCACAAAGGATATTGTGGTAACTTCAAGGGTCTAATGTACCCTTTCCTCAATTGTTCCTCCACAAATTCTCTGATTTCTTCTTTCTCTTGTCTCAATATCTTAGATGCAGTGTCTAAGCTTGGTACTGTGCCTCCACTTACAGTCCCTAACTGACTGCAAAGCCCCCTTAAGCCAAGGGCCTGGCTATATATGGAAGTAACTAGTAGTTGTGATAACTACCAGTCAGGAGTGTCATATGATGGAAAATACCCATTTAATAATATAATTTCCTTTTTATTTTATATTATTACTAATTTTTTGCTCCTGAACTCCTATTGTCTACTTCTATAGGATTACGATGTAGACTAGTTACTTGTACTCCTCCTATTCTGGACTTAGTATAAGTACTCCAGTAGTTACATCCTAGTTCCTTAGTTTGTAGATTAAAGTCATTTACATCTTCTACTTGTCCTATCCTCACTCCTATCAATCTATA
>Ga0153965_1000102_pt1 | contig 14431 bp, 15 predicted proteins | sample TSFL049MetaG_FD_104707 | JGI IMG/M metagenome (GOLD analysis project Ga0153965, IMG submission 104707) | Attine ant fungus gardens microbial communities from Florida, USA - TSFL049 MetaG | ecosystem: Host-associated > Fungi > Mycelium > Unclassified | place: USA: Florida, Paynes | collected... | reverse complement strand
TAGACAGCCATTCTTAGAGAACAATATTCACTATCTCAACTTGGGCATATTGACTGTTATCTGTCCTCACTGTCATGCTCTTCACTTTGACTGTGAAAAGCTCACTTTCTCAAGGGTCAATTATCCAAAGTTTGGTATGTACTGTCTGTAAGGACAGATCCAACTACCTCCTCTTCAACCACTCACTAGAATTCTTCATAACTACTTGACTGGAAATGATTATTCCTCAAGAGAATTTTGCAATAATATCTGGCAGTATAATGCAGCATTTGCTATGACTTCAGTAGAAGTCAAAATTGACAACTCAGTCACTAGGCAATCTGGTCCCTACTGTTTTAAAATTCAGGGAGAGCTTCATCATCTCACTAGTGCTTTTCTTTCTCATAATAATCAAACTCCAATGTATGCGCAAATCTATATTCTTGATACAGCAGAGCAGCTCAATATCAGAAGGGCCAACAATCATAACCTAGATCCTGTAGTGATAGATAATCTTCAAACAATGCTCTTGGATAACCACCTATATATTGGTCATTATCATCATGCCTATGAACTCATTAGGGAAAAGCTAGTCAAGGAGCAAGAGGAGATCACAATTAGACTACATGTGAATTTGCAACAGGATCAAAGAACTCATAATTTGCCTACTGCTAAAGAAATTGCAGTTATCATTCCTGAGAATGGAGTACATCATGCAATAGATAATAGGGATATAGTATTATAGACAAGAGGAAAACAACTTGAACAGATCAGCTAGAACAGTCTTTTATATTCTGCTCTTCATTATGTTCTGTTGTTTCCAAAGAGAAAGAATGGGTGACATCCAAGAATTTCAATCCATGGTGCTCAACTTAGAAAACAAGGGGAGAATACAAGACAAAGAGATGGGGAAGAACACGCTTGCTCATAGGTAGTGTCTGATACATACTACTATGCCTATCGTCTTTATGTTAGAGATAGTCCTCAGCCATCTCTCTTCTATGGTGGAAAGCTATTCCAGCAGTTTGTGATTGATACATGGGTAAATTGTGAGTAGAGAAAACTCAACTGGGCTAGGACACATCAACATACTTTTAGATCTGAGCTCTATTAGGGACTATAGGATGTTGCTATGCATGATAGGCATGATGTAGAAGATATTGGGCCTTTGGGACACAAACTTATTCTTTCTTCTTCTCATGTGGGGAGTCCTAGGTTCATGACCCAGCTGTTCCAGGATGCTATGACCATTTGCAGACACTTTCACAAACCAGACCTTTTTCTTACCATGACTGCTAATCCCAAGTGGCCAGAAATTATTCATAGTTTCTTTTCTGGCCAGACAGCTACTAATCGTCCTGACATTGTATCACAGGTCTTTGAGCAGAAGAAAAAAGCACTCCTCAAGCTCATTGATAATGGCTTTTTTGGTACTACTGTAGCTCATATCCATACTATTGAGTTCCAGAAGAGAGGTCTTCCCCATATTTACTTGTTTATTTTTCTGTATCCTTAACATCGCATTCGAGACACTCATCACATAAACTCCATGATCTCAGCTCAACTTCCTGACCCTCAACTACAGCCACTTCTCTATGCAAAAGTCACCAAATATATGTTACATGGTCTATGTGGTGTTGACAATCCCCAAGCCAAGTATATGGTCAATGAAAAATGTAGTAAATGCTTTTCTAAGGAGTATAGAGAGAGAGAACAGATTGGGCTGAGGACAGTTATCCACTCTATGCTAGGCCTAACAATGGCTTGGTTTTTGAACACAATGGGGCCAAATTCACTAATCAATATGTGGTCCCTTAGTGTTCTTAACTTCTCCTTCTCTTTGATTGTCATCTCAATGTTGAGATCTTAGCTGGATTAGGAACTGTCAAGTATCTGAGCAAGTATATCTACAAGGGTCCTGATAGAGCAACTATGGAGATTAGTAGTAGAATGCAGGATGAAATCAAGGCTCATTTGGATAGTTGGTTTATTAGTCCATGTCACAAACTTCATTCAGTCATATCTCCACCAATTCTTCAACAATTCCCACGGTCTTAAAACTAGCTTAAAGCCCTTAAGAAGATCTTTTAATCAATACCAGTCACGTCTTGAGGCAATCAATAATGGCCAAGATATTAAGCAGATCAACTGGTAACCACTATGTTACTGTTTATTAAATCGCTAATATCTCAGAAACCACCGTGATTGATGCTTTGGTTCTAGGCTCAGCAGAAGCCTTCTTCATAATGCTCAGAATGAGCTTAGAATGATCTCAAGGCAATTAATATTAGTGGAGATATAAAGGCCTCAATATTTGCATATGGACTTCATTAATTATCCATAGATAATCATCTGTCCTTTTCTTAGAACAAAGGACAGCCTCCATATGGTTAGGTTATCATTATTCCAGTACAAAGACACTACCATATGTAGAAGAATAGGTAGTAATCAGGTGATGATCTGTACTAGTGCATAGACCATCACAATTATGTATATAAGGACTCATAGTCTGAGGATTAGACCTTAGACTTAACAACATCTTTTGTCACTTGTTTAACTTTGCATTTTTGAACTCTTTAAAGTATCAAAGCACCCATCACAAATAGTAAGTGACCATTTGTGATAGTCCAACAGAAGCTTGCTAGAAGATCTTTGAATTCAATATGCATAGAGAGTCACCAGCAGTCCAATGTCTTCCTATCCATCTTCCCAATGAACACTATGTCAACTTCCATGCTCACCAGACTGTCAATGAAGTGTTAGTTAGGCAAAATATGGAGAAAGCTCAGCTGACTACTTGGTTTGACTATAACTCTGTACATGATGATGGTTTGGGCCTTACCTATTGGCAGTTCTCTCAGCACTATACCTGGAATGCTAAAGTCAAATCATGGCATCCAAGACAATGGGCCAAGGTGATTGGAAGAATGTACTTTGTGTTACCATCAAAGGGAGAGCAGTTTTTTTTATGACTTCTTTTAACTATATTTGAGAGTGGAAAGAGTTAGGAGCATTTGAGGACCTGGAATGGCCAAGTGTTTGCTACATTCAAGGAAGCATGTATGGCAAGGGGATTACTGGAGGATGATCATGAGTGGGGAATTTGCTTGGAGGAAGCAATTGCAATACAGCCTGGAATAGCATGTTATTGGTTGTTGGCAGTTATCTTGCTGACTGATGAAGTAGCTGAGCCTCATGTTCTCTAGGATCAATTCAAGGCTGGACTATGTGATGATGTCAAGCACAAACTACATCATATGAACCACTACCAAGCTGACCAGGAAATACCAGAGGATAATGTTTATGATTATGGCCTTTGGGATCTCAATAGGATATTAGTGGGAATAGGAAGAAGTCTTGCTGATTTTCCACTAATGCCTCTTCTACAGTAACAGTGGGCTCACAGAATTCCCAATCCTCTCTTGCAGGCTGAGTAGTATAATGTAGATAAAATGGCAACTTTGGTAGATGAGCAAAGGGCAATTTTCAATCCTGACCAAGCTGTTGCTTTTGATGCTGTCCTAGAGTCTGTTACCAACAATCAGGGTCATCTTTTCTTTATTCATGCTGCTGGTGGTTGTGGAAAGACATTTTTGTGTAACACTATTACTGCTGAGGTTAGAAGAAGAGGTCAGGTAGCATTATGTGTGGCATCATCTAGGATTGCTGCTCTTTTGTTGGATGGAGGAAGAATATCTCACTCACACTTTAAAATTCCTCTTTCAATCCATGAAAACTCTGTGGCTGGACTCAAACACAATAGTTATATGTTCCCAGTTCTCCAACAAACCAAGATTATCATTTGGGATGAAGTTTCTATGCAGCACAAGTATGATATTGATGCTGTTGATCAATGTCTCAGAGACTTTCTTGAAGTAAGTAATCACTTGCACTCAATAGCTCTTGAATTGATATATTATCTAGAATGACCATCCATTTGGTGGAATTACAGTGGTATTTGGAGGGGATTTTCATCAGACTTTGCCTGTGGTACCCAAAGGAACACGTTAATAAGTAGTAGTAGCATCTCTTTGCAGAGGAAATTTATGAGGATATATCAAGTTCTTGCATCTCAGACAGAATATGCACTTGGGTCACTCTGAAGCTGACAATCAACATGCTCAGTGGTTGTTGAAGATTGGTACTGGATCAACTATGGATGATAATGAGATGATTCAAGTTTCTCAGTCTATGGTTTGTGCTAATTTCAATGGTCTTATCAATAGGATCTATCCAGGAATTGGCAACTCAAGGGCTCAAGATGACCAGTACTTCTTGGATCACATTATTCTCTGTCCTAGAAATGATTAAGTCCATGATATCAATGAGACTATTCTTCAACAGTTCAACCCAACTGCAGAGGTCCATATGCTGAGAAGTGTGGACTTTGTGTCTGAAGAAGATGGAATACACCATGCTTATCCTGCAGAGTTTCTCCAACAACTTAATGCTGGTGGATTGCCTCCTGCTTTACTCTGTCTCAAGGTTAGCTCTCCAGTTATTTTATTGAGGAACTTGGATCCAGGAGAAGGACTTTGTAATGGGACAAGAATGATGGTGTTGAATATGAGGAAAAAGGTGCTCTAGTGTAGGATTATCAGCAAGGACAGGAGATTTAGAGGCAAGATAGTGTTGATTCCAAGGATCAGATTATTATCTAATGCAGAGACATTGTCTGTGCCACTCAAGAGACTTCAATTCCCAGTCAGACTGGCCTTTGTTATGATCATCAACAAGTCTCAAGGACAGTCAGTGGAGCATGTGGGAATTAATTTGCAGACATTAGTCTTCTCCCATGGACAACTTTATGCAGCCTTTTCAAGATGTACTTCACCTCTGAATATCTCAGTACTTCTTCTAGAGCAGAGCCAAGAGAGTAAAAGGATACTCAATGTAGTATATAAAGAAGTATTTAATAGTATTAGACTATAGATTGTATTTGTATCTAACAATAGACTTGAGATTGATTTTTAATGATGAAAAAAGAGCAGACTGCTATTGGAAGGAAGCATAGCAATCTTTCAGGCTATACTATCTACTATTCCATAGACTATTGTAAAAAAAAAGTATAGTAGATTGATTATAAAACAAACTCAATAACATAATATTACAGAAATTAAACAAACTTTAATCTCACAGACCATTACAGGAAAAGAGTGTAGCAGTGAAAGGGTGCAAAAGGGAATTACACACTAGGACAAACAAAACCATGCTGTGCCAGCTCCCAATTGCATGCTAAAGGTCCAAGGGAAGATAATCAAAGATGAAGATTTATAAATAATTAGAAAATAAGAATTATATGCAGCTCTAATAAAATATATGTTGGTGGTTGTGAAAGGATTATAAGATCTTTCTAGATCGTCGTCACATAGCCTCCCTAAGGTGTTAACCTTTACACACCGTGACAAAAGCTCCTCTGAAAAATACAGTTAGTTGATCACTCATGGACCCTCTACACTCAGTTGCCCCCTTGTCTGTACCCCTAACACCGAACCTTACAAGTGTGATGCAATTCAAGTGTACATCTAGCCAAGCTTTCCCAGCCTACTGTCCTCTCCAAAGTCTGCCCGAGTTGCATTTGCATTTTCTCCCTAGATCGAGTTCTGGGTATATTCTATGTTCTTCTCAAGACATCCTACTAGTTCTAGTCTTCTTACTCTCAATAGATTTGCATTTATGATTCCAGAGGCAGTGTAGATGGAGGTAGGAGTCAAGAGGTTCCTTTTTTATCCAACTGCATACTGGATACTATATTAAAATGATTATAAAGCCCTGAAACTCAAGGAATAAAATATAAAAAGGAAACTATTACTACTTTTGATGTTCTCTCAGTCTCTTCTCATGCTAAGTCCATCCAAATCCCCACTGATGATATGTTCTTATGGTGATACGTCCTCTTCATCAAATCCTTCCCATTAAAGATAACGTGTCTTCATCGTCACTTCTCTCTAGAATATTCTTCCTAATCTGCCATCACTCCCTTTAACATTGCTTTGTAAGGGGGCCCTCCTTGGTTACCTGTTAAGTAGTCAGTAAGCCTTACTCAATGTCAAGTATCTCCGAGTCACATCCTAGGGCTCATTTATCTAAATATAATTGATCTGATGCTATCAATGCTTAATTGCAATCAGAGTCTATTTATCTAAGTCTGTCGTCTGAACACTACTAGTTCTAGAGTCCTAGTCCACCATATCTCTAAGTCAGTGCCATCCTATAATAGATCTAGAGCATAGTCCTTCTATGACTTTCTTCTTAAACCTGATGCCAGCTTACCCTGCTTGCCTCCCGAGGTATCAATATGAGCTCTGGTTTGACTCTCCTTTGCTCAATATCTTTATTATATAGTAGTACATTCTGAGGATATAGAAAGGGTTCTAGAGCAAACTCTAATCAAGAATTCATTGTTATAAAGTATATCAAATGTTATTTTCCACAGAAAATTTGCTTGTAGTGTAACAGTGGACTGACTTTAACATAAACTTCATAAGCTAGGCCAAAGACCTGGATGAAAACCTTGTCTAGTATGTATGTGAGACCAAACATGGGAGTAATGCCTGCTTACCCAATACTTTACAAGTACTAGTTAGCATTCTCTCTCTTTTCAATTAAAAATTCAAATAAATTCAGAATAAATTCAAATAAATTAGGATAAATTGGAATAAATTAGAACAGGCAGTGAGCAAAGTGAGCTGACTGTGACCTTACTGTTGTAGGAAGGGAGCAGAGCAACCTGACATACAACAGTACAAACTATCAGTGTAAGAAGGGAGCAAAGCAACCTGACATACAATATTGCTTACTGTGTTGCAAACTGTTGTTAGAAAGGAGCAAAGTGACCTGATAGACAACACTACTTACTGTACTTCAGCACAAACTTAATAATACAGAATTAGTGGTCTTATTGTTGTAGAAAGGGAGCACAGTGACCTAATACACAATATTGCTTACTGTGTCGCAAACTATTGTTGGAAGAGAGCAAAGCGACCTAATAGACAATACTACTTACTATCACATAGACTATTGTAGGAAGGGAGCATAGTGGACTGACTTCAGCACAAACTTAATAACACAGAATTAGTAGAGGGTTCTAAATAGGCCAGAGGCCTAGATAAAAACCTTATACTTCTTTATTTCCCACAGTCTCTATGTGACTGTGATATGACTATTCTGTGACCATTGTCATACCTTTTGTGACTCTTGTGACTTATCACATGATATCTTCCCATACTTCACCTTAGTAATAAAAAAAAAGAAAAGAGATATTAAATAATAACTTAGCTGTTTTGCCAAGTTATGATATGAACCAAAGAAGAGATAATGTCACAAACTTCATTCAGCCATATCTCCATCAATTCTTTAACTATTTTCATGGTCTTAATGGCTATGGAAAGCCCTCAAAAAAACCTTTCCATTAATACTAGTCATGTCTCAAGGTGATCAGTATTGGCCAAGATATTAAGCAGATCAATAGGTAACCACTATGTAACTATTTATTAAATTGCTAATATCTCAAAAACCACCATAATTGATGCTTTGGTTCTAGACTCAGCAAAATCCTTCTTCAGAATGCTCAGAATGAGCCTAAAATGACCTCGAGACAATGAATATTAGTGGAGATATGAAGTCCTTAATGTTTGTACATAAACATTAATTAATTACCCATAGATAGTATAGGTAGTAGTATGTGATAGTCTGTCCTAGTACACAGACTATTACTTTTCTGTATATAAGGACTCCTTATCTGAGGGTTAGACCTCAGACTTAACAACATCTTTTGTCATCTGTCTAACTTTGCATTTTTGAACTCTTTCAAGTATCAAAGCATCTATTACAAACAGTAAGTGACTATTTGTGATATCTCCTCCCAAACCTTTAGCATACAATTGAAAGCTAGTATTAGATTTTATTGTCTATTCTAGTGTGTAGTTTCCTTTTGCACCCTTTCAATGGTATTAAGAAAAAGTTGGAAGAAGATGAGAAAATACACAAATAGGAAGAGGAGTAAGGCAGTGGAATATAAAGTAGAAAACTAGGTGCTTTTAGACACAAAAGATCTCAAATACTAGATATGTTAACACAAGACCATGAAGGACTTAGAGTTCATTCTAGGTAGATGTTCAGGAGAAACTTAATAGAGTTCCCTATTATATTTAACTCTACTTTATACTATTCTTACATAGTCTATGCACTATAGTCCTATAATCATGTGTCCTTCTAGAATATTCTACAATTACCTGATCTAATCACATGATATTGTTTACCTAAGTTTCCCATGCTATTTATAGCTTAATCCTGTTGTAGGTCTTGAGGTTGTGAACTAAGTATTCAAAAGCATAGGAAGTTATTTTCTTTTTGGGCTCCTTATAACAAGATACAAGGAAAAAGATTGGAAAAACTAATGGAATAATTTGTTGGGCTTTACAAGGTCAAGAAAATAATCTCAACAAATGCAATCAAACTGGAATTACCAAGCAATATCAAAATATATCTAGTAGTAAACATTAGCAGAGTATAAAGGTACAAAGATCAAGTAGAGGGCCAGAAAAAGAAACAACCAGTACTAGTGATAATTAAAGAGAAAAAATAATATGAGGTTGAGAAAATACTAAATAAAAAGAAATTTAGGAGAAAAAACAAATATGTCATAACTTGGCAAAACAGCTAAGTTTCTATTTCTATTTCTTTTCTTTTCTTTTTGGACTTACTATACAAGAAAGAAGTACAGGAAAATATCACATGACAAAGTCACATAATGGGTCACATGATAAGTGTAGGAAAGTAGTATACAGACCATGTAGTAAATGTATAAATAGTATACAAAAATTGAATGAGAACTCTATCAAGTTCTCCTTGTTAACTCAGACTTAGAGTAGGTTTAAGTCATCATGGCTAGAGCCTTATACCATGTGCATAATTACTAACCATACCCCAACTGGCAAGTACCAAAAGTGTTTCTTTCCTGTTGGACCCTTAGTATACCCATGTAATAACTTTACCTTAGAAACAAGTGTAGTGACTTAGCCTGAGATGACTTAATCACCCTCCAAGTCCAAGTTAACAAGGAGAACTCAATGGAGTTCCTATTAGATTCTGTACACTACTTATACAACTACTACATGGCCTGTATACTACTTTCTCACACTCATCATGTGATCCATCATATGACATGACCTTGTGACATCCTGACATGTGACTGTAATGTGTGATGCTTGTCATGTGACACTTTCCTGTGCTTATCCTTGTACAGTAAGTCCAAAAGAAAAAGAAAAAGAAAAGAAATATAAATAATGACTTAGCCATTTTTGCCAAGTCATGACAACAAGGGAATATATAATCTACAACTGCCCACTTTGCAATAAGTCATGGAGACTTATAGATTTCTCCATACACTCATACCTTACATTTCTACAAGCTAACCCTTACACCTTCTGGTTTCAGGACAATATTCTGTAATCAGCCTAGCACCTTCTCTTATTTAACAAGCCTCTCCAAGACTTGCTTCATACATCTCCAAAAGTGTTATCCACTAGGTACTCTGTATACTACCACAGTCTGCCACTGCACTCCATGTAATTGCTGAAGTTAAAAAAAATCTGGTGTTCTACCAAGCAACTCCGAATCAAAATATGTCATCTATTGGCTGCTTCCAAAGAAGCATTCCAATAAGGGGTTTGATATCTAAACCGGGTTTGACATCTAAACCGGGTTTGACATCTAAACCGGGTTTGGAAGTTGTTGTAACACGACACACATTCTCATTCGTCTAGACTTGTCACACAGTCACGCGCGGCCAATTCCGAGGGCGTTCTGAAAAAATCTTTCCCTTCAAGTCGTCTTCCAGGCACGCTTCTCGTACTCAATAAGTCGCGCCCGCCGTTTTTGGGGTCTGCATGTGATTAATCAGGAGAGAGAAAAAATAGGAGCGAAGAAAGACACATACAGCACAGGTACACGAGGTTCAATGAGTGCTCGTTCTTGCAGGCTCAAAAACCGATCTTTGAAAAGATTCCCTTCAGGCTGCCAGAAAAGTCAGCGGGTATTGTTAGGGGGAAAAAATATTCGATTTACTTTCAATCCTCGTAGATTCTCGGTCAGATCCTCGCCCAACTGAACTTCTATTTGCCTCTCTGGTACTTTATGTTTACCCAATCGTTGTCCAGCAAGACCATGTCTCCTCAATCTATCTTTCAATGCAATTTTTCTGTGAGCCTGTTCAATTTCTTGTTGAGCCATCAATCTGGCATTGGACCGCCTCAGCCCCTTGGCGAGTGATATCGAAGCCATGAGTTGTTTCCGAGCAACCTTTTCCGCCAATGTCCTTTTCTACGTGTTGACATGAGTGTTGCAGCATTTGGTTAAGTCAAGTGAGAATACACACCTCGGCGCGAAGTTTCAGCTCTTTGTTTCTCTGTGTCTTTGTTTTCCTCTGCGTAGAGCGTGATTTTACGATAGCAGTATCCGCCTCCTCTTCCTCCTTCACGTCATTTTCCCCAATATCATCAATTTTCATCCCTGGCGCACCACTGACTTCTGTGATATCATTGGCATCAAGTGCCTTCTCCATCTTTGTTTTAATGTCTGCGAATTTGTCCAAGTCCTTGAGTCGCTTTTTTTCAGCTTCCAAAGCGTCATAGATGAGCTCTTGGTGAGCCTGAACGGGTGGATTATACGAAGTTCCCTGATGTGGTTCTAAAATTGCCGGGACACCAATTTGATCGCGCAAACGTGGTGTCTTAGGTGCCTGGTTGACTGTGTCAAGAGATTATTCTTCAGTGAGGGTTAACCATGCACGTACCTTAACCTTTTTAGGCGAAGGACCCTCTTCTGCTTCACTCTCTACAAGGCCAGTAGGACCCCAAGGATCATAGCTACCACTTTCTTTCACAGCCGTACTCAGTTCCACTGAACCATCGCCAGCTTTGTATTCCGAAGGATCTATGACGCTGTTGAGAGGACCCTTTCTCGATCTTTTCGCAATTCTCAATAATTTCTCTTTCTCCTTCCTCGACATTCTATCTTTTCTCTCTCTGTCAGCTGCATTTGTTGATGTTGAACGCGAGAAGACAGCAGGTACAGCAGATCTCTGGGAGAGTATTTTTGTTGAAGTGAGAGCAGAAGTAGAGAATCGAAGCGTTTTTCTAACTAGAATGACACCAGTAGTATCCTTCCCCTGAAAAAAATGATACGAGACGCACCTTTGTCATCACCGACAGTATCAACAACAAACAGCTCATCATCCGCGGTCTTTTGTAACGTTTTCCTGCATAATAAACAGCAGAGAAGAGAACAATCATTAATGTTGTGAGATTTAACCGCTTCGACGGGACACACACCCTGTAACTCTCTCCTCAGCTCTGAGTTCCTCAAGACCACTTTCCAAATCTTCGAGATCCACATGCTTTCTCCATGCTTTTTTTCCTTTCCTGCTTGGCTGGTTATGTTGCGCACGAGCACCTTTAGTCGACTGGTTGAGCTTCAGGGCACTTTCAATGGTTGGCATAGCTGGTTGTTAGCGAACAAGAGTTCCTGCCAAATTTAGATTATCAGAATTGATTAAAACTTAAGTCAAAGTTTTTATTGATCACAAATTCGAACACAAATCTTTTTACTTGTCTATGTCGAAAGAGCATATATCGCAATAAGAATGGAAACACAACCAGTAATAGTATAGAAAATGATTTTTATGAGCTCGTGAATCCGGTGGATGGTGTTGAGCTGAACGAGACTGAACATATACACCCCACAGCCACACATTGGTCGGGTCAGAAATGTTCATGGTCCAAGTGAGACAAGTTCGATTATTATTCCTCGTGCTGATACCAAAGGTAGACGATCCATCTGAGTCACCTGTAGATCACCTGTAGGTTTGCAGCCTTAGCATATCAGAATCCCGGTTTGGTTTTAGTTTTGGCCTGCTCCTACGAGTTGGCCGAATCAGTGAACATGATCGACAGATGCAAGTGAATGCAGCGAGGTATCAATTCTTCAAAATCACACAACGCTACGTGCCAGAAAGGAAAGCAGCGCAACTCTACTGATTCCATCGCTTCTATCACCAACAGGCTCACATAAGACATTTTCCACATAGATCTTCAGAAGGAAAGATTGAACATATATACACATACTGGTCGATAAGTACCATTTTCAGAAATAATTATGGGGCACTTGGCCTAGTGGTATGGCGTATGCTTTGCATTGTGAGATTTCACATAATTGTATAAGATCACGAGTTCGATCCTCGTAGTGTCCAAACCTTTTCGTAATCTGTATCTGTCCGAAAAATGGCGTCTTTTTCACACCCAAGAGACTCTGTAGACAGTTCCATCATCGGAAACAGCGGACTATTTATTATCACCCTCAGTCTCGATACATAGATTCAAGAATGGCACCCGACTATATTGGTGTCCACGATAAGGATACGAAGCCACTGGTGGCCTTCAATCCCTTTTCAGAACCACGGGAAACTCAATCACTCAAAATTATTGCGGGACTGGGACATGACTGCTCTCTGAAAACGATATAAAAACAGGCGTGAAGTGTGCATAGGAGGGAGGAAGGTAACAACAGGACCAACAAGAACTAGATTGACTATGAATTTACTCTGCATCAATAACCGTTGTTTGGAGGCCCTAAGAGAAATTAGGATTATCCAGTCTACCAAGAAACAAGAGGGAATCACACACCTTGAATGACGTTACGGGGACATGCGAGACGTATGTGTAAAGTTTCTCCTTAGTGCTCTCGTCGTCATTGCGCTTCCCTAAAAGTGATCGAAGAAGGAACTAGTGATCAATTTACAGAACACTGAAAGATACGCGACGTACGCTCAAGTTTTACACGTATCCGATGAGGGACCGACTTGATACCCTGAGCCCAGATAGCCTGGTTAAGCTTGGGGTCGAGGCGAACATCGGAGGTACCCATAGCCTTCTGAGCAAATTCAACAACGGACTTGACGGCCCATGGAGCACGTTTCTTGAAGGAGCGACCATGTACGCGCCTGTGAAGGTGGATTGTTTGTTCATAGGTAGCAACGTCTTTGAGAGCCGAGCGCGTCTTGCCACCGGTCTGTAGAGATGTCTTAGATTATAACATAAATGCATGTCTACAGGCTATCACCTTTTTCTTGGTATTTGTATTTGTGGGAGCCTATTCAAGATATCATTCATACTGCACACAAGTGAAATTGGGAAAAACAATATCGACATACCATATCTTGGGAACGTCGGTGTCGATGAACGATAAATTGATTCGTTTGGTCGTTGTGCTGTGCAAACAAAATAAGGTTCGGGGGCTTCACAGTTCTTCGGCATATTCCGCAGGTTGGTGATAATAAGTTTATCAATTGATTTTTTTTGATGCATCAATTTACAGGGGGCTCGGTGAATTGATTTTCTTCGAGATTTATAAATTAAACATCTAATATACCAATATCTTATGTTATAATTATAATCAGTACTACAAGTTTATGAAAATAAAAATTGTATCTTGAGGGCTTTAAAATTTTTTTAAATTTTTTTACAGTTGTAGCTTTGATTGGTGGACAGCACTTGCATGCCACTGTCCTGTCAAGATAGGCCAGATTGTATCACATACATCAAAAATAATCAGTCTTCTTGCTCATAGAGGAATTCTACATTACAACTTTTTCGGGATCATACGGAGATGCACATAACTTCTTGCTGAATGGTACAAAATCAAGGACTTTATTATGTGGTAGGCCTGTACTAGCTTGTTTTTTCTCCCTCCAACAGGTTTCATAAAAGGGAAACAAAAATAGGAATCAGAAAAATATCAATTATCAGCATTATAACAAATACTGTTTGAGGCGATAGAATTGTCCATACTAAAACATAGGCACTGTCCTAGAATAAAATTACTTGGTCACTTTGCAGCTGTTTATAACTGGGAACAAGTACAATCGGCCCAGCTATTCAGGGATGACCTGACGCAATGGTGGGACTGCTCCGTCACATCTCTAATGGTGACTCTGAGACCTTCCATCTTGGTTTTAGGTAGGACATCATGCATGGGAAGCTACAAGGTCAATGTATAGAAGCTTTAAGTATCCACACCAGGTGGTGCAAAACATTGCGTTCAAAATGCATGATCAAGAAGGTCAACCAGACATGTGGCCCTCCTAGTTTGACAGACCGACAAACAGCAGTACACTAATAAGGCAACGAACTTCCGGCAAAAGTGATCCGTCATTGCGGGCCGAATTCGAACCACCGGCAGTTGGCATCGTGCCATAACTCCTTCATCTCCTACAAATTCTTCCATGATGGTGGATGGTCCCATCAAACTTGTGAGCAGCCTCATACTTCTGTTTTGTGTTTTCAAGCCAAGAAGCATCCTTCAAAAGACCCTCTACATGGACCAGGTTCTGCTTCCACCTATGCGCACGACTGGTCATCTGCAGGCACAGGTGGTGGTATCCATCTACGCGGTC
>Ga0153965_1000101_pt1 | contig 14441 bp, 6 predicted proteins | sample TSFL049MetaG_FD_104707 | JGI IMG/M metagenome (GOLD analysis project Ga0153965, IMG submission 104707) | Attine ant fungus gardens microbial communities from Florida, USA - TSFL049 MetaG | ecosystem: Host-associated > Fungi > Mycelium > Unclassified | place: USA: Florida, Paynes | collected... | reverse complement strand
CCCAACATAATTTCATTGTGCAGCCCCTGGTTACCAAAGAATGGAATGCAAGGGCATTTTAGTATATATTGTAGATTATTCCCTCCAGAAGCCTCATCTAATTCTCTGAGGAATCTCCTGGAGTACTCCACTCCGGTCGCCCTCACAAGTAGCAGCAGGGCTTGCAGTTTCCTCCCTAGGATCGGATCTTCTAGAGCAGCGGACAACTTTATGACGTTGAACACTAGGTGCAACTGTCTCATTCCATGAGGTAACTTGAGATAGTAGACTAATAGTCCCACTTGGCGTTCTATTTCGAAGGGTCCTAGTCGGTGATGTGACAACTTCAGAGACAGATGTGTTGTTTTGATATCTGACGCATCTAAGTATACTTAGTCTCCTGGTTTGTACACGGGGGCTAGAGTCCTCTTGTCACAAACTTCATTTGGCCATATCTCTATCAATTCTTCATCGATTCTCACGGTCTCAATGGCTACGGAAAGCCCTTGAAAAGACCTTTCGATAAATACTAGTCACGTCTTGAGGTGATCAATAATGACTGAGATATTAGGCAGATCAACTGATAACCACCATGGTACTGTTTATTAAATCACCAATATCTCGGAAACCGCCACGATCTAAGCTTTGCTTTCAGGCATCAGAGAAGCCCTCTTCATACCGCTCAGAATGAGCTTAAAACTGCGCCAAGGCAATCAGTATCCGTGGAGATATGAAGGCCTCAATGTTTGCACATGGACTTCATTAATTACCCATAGATAGTCATCTGTCCTTTTCTTAGAACAAAGGACAGCCTCCATATAGTTAAGTTATCACTATTTTAAGTACAAAGGCACTACCATATGTAGAACAATAGGTAGTAGCATGTGATAATCTGTCCTAGTGCACAAACTATCACTTTTCTGTATATAAGGACCCATAGTCTGAGGATTAGACCTTAGACTTAACAACATCTTTTGTTGCTTGCCTAACTCTGCTTATAAGCTCTTTGAAACTATATCCAGTTCATCACAAAACAAGTAAGTGACCTTTTGTGATACCTTTTTCGATTATAATACTGTATCATGTTCTCCTGTGCTTTGCGGATTGCTGATTTGGCCTCTTCAGTGGCGGACTTTATCCTCTCCATGAATTCATTGACCGTCTCTAGTCTGGAGGGGACTTGGCTTAGCTCAAAGCCTATATGGGGAATTCGTCCAGTGTCTAGTAGGAATAGAGGTTGCTGCGTCGCAGAGTGGATATGGTTGTTATGCTGGAACTCCACAATGGGTAGGAGGTTGTACCAGTTGTTCTGCTGTTCGTTGACGAATAGACAGAGGAACTGGTTAAGCTTCTGGTTGACGCATTCTGTTTGTCTGTCCATCTGGGGGTGCTGTAAGAGCGACTGGAGGGGAAGACTCTAGGAGATTCCTCAGTTAATTATAATTTATGAAATATAGTTACAACCTACCTCCAGGAGATTCCTCAGAGAATTAGATGAGGCTCCTAGAGGGAATAATCTACATTATATACTATAGTGTCTTCATGTCCCTGCATCGGTAACTAGGGTCTGAACAAGGAAAGTATGTTGGGTAGCAACAGAGTGCTCTCGGAATGATGGGAGTAAGACCCAATATTACCACGTAATATTGGATCAGCTACAGGGTTGCTCCGGAGTCGTGGACTGGGGGTCCCCTTACAGGTGCCAAGCTGTGAAAGAGGATAGTCGTATACCTAGTAGCCTGTACAGTTCCTTAGTGAATGAAGCTATGAATTGGGGTCCACGGTCTGAGACAACACATTTCGAGAGGCTGTGGAGCTTCCAGACGTGGTGAAGAAAGAGTCTGGCCACTCCTTCCACTGTAACCATTGTGTGTATTAGAACGAAGTGTACTCTCTTGGAGACGGAATCTACGACAGTCATGATGGCGTCATGTCTGGAGAACTCTGGGAGTTTGACCATGAAATCGATACTGAGTGTATCCTACTGTGTGTCCAGAACAGAGAGCAGTTGAAGTTCACCAACTAGAGAGTGTCGCCAGAGTTTCATCCGGAGGCAGAGATCACAGGTGCTTATATACTAGCCAATATACCTAGACATCTGAGGCCACCAGTAGTTCCGGGACACCAGTTCTAGTGTTTTCCAGCATCCAGGGTGATCTGCGATATAGGTGTCGTGACAGAGGACTATGATCTGTCTGCATAGGTCTGGACTTTGAGATACATATATCTTCTCTCAGAACCAGAGCAAGCCATCTATGTTCAACTACTCTGAGAAGTGCACTGTCCCATTGGCGGAGCATCGGAGCTCTTGTGCTGCCTTAGTAATGGGTTCCTTTTGGTCTCCGTTCCAGTTTTCTTTGCGTATGTCAGACAAGATCTTCTGTTTCATGCCTGTTAGTTCTACTTCTTCTAGAGTATGTACCGCAAGGAACTCCAGTCAAAGGAGGACAACGTTCTCATTGTCAGAGACTCTGTTTCCGTGATCAGCTCTCCTCGACAGTATATCCAGTTTGCCCATAGTATATCCAGGACGATGATGAAGCAAAAAGTCGAATCTAGCTAGATGCAAGGACCAACAAACTTGACGACAGTTAAGTTTCTTGGCCGTCATGAAATACTCGAGGTTCTTGTGGTTGGTCCAGATTTCCACCAGATAGGTCGCTTCTTCCAAGAAGTGCCTCTACTCTTCTAATGCATAGATAATGGCCAGCATTTCCTTGTCGTGGATTTCGTAATTCTGCTCCATGAAGGACAAGGACTTACTATAGAACACTACAGGGTGCCATTTTCCGTCTGTTGTTAACTGCTGAGACAAGACTGCCCCTATAGCGAAGTCCAAGCTATCCGCTTTGATCCGGAAAGGGTCCAATTCCTGAGAAGACACTAACACTGGAGCAGTGGTTACCGCTGCTTTGAGGTCTTCAAAGGCTGCCTGTTCCTTTCCACTCCACGTCTAGACTTGTTCAGAGTATGTTAGGTCAAAGAAGGGTCAAGCTTTGGCAGAAAAGTCCCGAATGAACCTCCAGTAGAAGTTCACAAAGCCTAGGAAAGCCTGAACGTCCATTTTGTTCTTCAGAGTAGGCCATTCTCAGACTCCTGTGACTTTGACTGGATCCATGGAGACTTCGTTCTCTGAGATGACCAGATCCAAGTACTTAATCTATTGCTTGTAGAGCTCACACTTCTCCAGACGAAAGAAGAGTTTGTTCTCCTTCAAGACCTATAACACCCGTCAGACCGCTTGCACGTGCTCTTCCTTCATCTTGGTGAAGATCAAGATATCATCTAGGTAGACCACCACAATACCTTCCGCTATGAGGTTCCAGAAGATGTTGTTTATTATGGTTTGGAAGGTAGCTGGACTGTTAGTTATTCCAAAGAACATGACCAAGGGTTTGAATAGGCCTCGATTTGTAAGGGGATCACTTAGTGGCGCCTAGAACACGCTTGTCTATAGTAGAAGAGGCATCTTAAGTTAGACTATGAATAGCCTAGGAGGTCAAACTATTGTTGAGGTAAGGTATTCTACCGTATATCACTAGCTATATATACTAAACTAGCCTGGTCTGTGCGCCAGTCGCTATGGACACTTACATCAGGACAATAATAACTACACTACCACATATAGCTATGTAGTACTGTGATGGAGACCCAAACTAGAGGATGTGGGAACTGGATACCGTGGACTTCGAGGATCTGTGGGAACGCTAGCTGATGTGAACCCTACCAAGTTGCCTAAGTGATACTAGTGCTGTTCTCTTACATGGTTGGTTTGGAAGGCTGCCTTCCACTCGTCTCCAGGCTTAATGTGAATGTTGTTGAAACCCCAACAGACATCCAGCTTGGTGAAGTATCTGGCTCCGCAGAGTTGGGACACAAGTTTGGAGATCAGTAGGAAAGGGTACTTGTTCTTGACCATCATGGAGTTGAGTACTCAATAGTTCTGAACCAACTGGAGTGAGTTATCCTTCTTCTTGATGAAGAACACTGGATGTAAGGGGATACCCTAGGAATAGGCCTAAACTCCGAGTCAGCTCCTATCTAAAAGGCTAACCTAACTTGGTAAGTTGCCTTCCCACCCTCTTCACCCTCTTGTCTATCTCCACCTTGATATGCCTGTGTATCTATAAATAGGACAGTGGTATTATTTTTTAGTGCTCACGTGACTGCGGCACACAGACCATCAGTTTTAGTATATAAGACTGCCTGTGTAGTTAGATCTAGCTTCACTTGAATATCACCTCAGCTTCCAGGACTATTACCTAGCTCTAGGGTTAGCCACCATTGGGTGACTGTGCCCTAACACTGGAGCTGCCATGGGGGATTTGGAGAGGCAGATTCGTCCAGTGCGCAGATTCTCCTCTAGGCAGAAGTCTAACTCCTTTTGTTCTACTGGAGACAGAGGGTAGACCTTCAACAACTTAGGCTCCAAACCCGGAATGAGTTCGATAGCATGGTCCCATTGCCTATGCTCTGGGAGAATATCAAAGTCTTCCTTGGCAAATACGGACTCGAATCCTCTAACACAGTCGGGTAGAACGAAAGGTTTCTTCCATGCCTCTGCAGATCGATGGGCTTCTTCTGCAAGTTTCTGGGAGGTCATAGAGGCAGCACATAGGTCTTCCACAGTGGAGTCCGGGAGGATTCTGGTCATGAAAAGTCGGTCTTCTGGCTCATATTCAGCTTTACGAGTTCGAATGGGGGCCTTGTTCTCTTTCGAGTCTTCTGCATACTCCAGAAGGAGTCTGGACTGGCAGACATTGAGGGCTCTGGTCTCTATTCTCTTCTGCGATGCTTGTTCCTTTTGTATCACATAGTATTCTTTGCATCAAGGAGGGCATCAGTTCATCTGCACTTCTCTGGTTTGCCAATTGACCTCCAGGTTATGGTCCTTGAGCCAGGTATAACCGAGAATCATGTTTTGCCTTCCAAGGCTGGAGATAGCAAGGAGCGTCCTTTTGGAGTGGGTTTTGTAATGGAGAATCACGTCTACCACTTCAGAGATCTGACCTGCCTCGTTGGGAGAGCCGTCCACGTTGTACACTGGTATGGGGCAAGAGATGCTCCAGGTGTTAATACCTTTTGTTCGGATGAAGTCTTGATCTATGAAGTTGCCTGTAGCTCCAGAGTCCAAAAGCACCTTAATGGAATGCATCTCACTAGTGTCTGTGGTGCTGACTTCTATTGGCAGAATGATTGACGTCCCGCAAGCGTCGAGGGTGTTGATGGAGAGTCGTTTGGGTAACATTTTGACTTCTGGGGTTGCGCTGTCCTGTCTGAAGTGGAGGGAGAGAGAGAGGGTGCATTTATAGGTTTACGGATATCTGTATTGACCTCTTCTACGTCTAATACAGCGAACCTATTAACTAGCAGCGACCAGGGCTTACTTTTCACTGGCTGTGCTAAACAAAACCCTTCTCCTGGGCTGAACAAACCTCTTCTTCCGCTACTATATTCTTCAGAGCTATTAAATCTTCAATCAATTCCTCCCTTTGCTCCATAGTTAACCTCTAGATATCTAAACGGTGGGGGCAGTCCTTTACAAGATGGTTGGCCTCTCCACACCGATAGCAACCTTGCAGAGGTAAAGAGCATGTTTTCCAGACTGTGTCTACGTCCATGGGTATTCCACCGGATAGTGCAGGCAGAGGTGGAGGGAGTCTTGGCAGAACAGAAGGCAAAGCTGCTGGAGGAGAGCGGAGTACAGAGAAAGAGGTTGGTTGAGCAGGAACAGAGCGTGCAGAGATCATGGTCGTTGACTGGAGCATGGATTGGAATGCTTTATTTGCCAACCATGCCTGGTCGATCCTCTGGGCTACTGTATACCAGGCCTCCAGATCAGTGTCTGCAGGTCATCCGAAGGGCATGGTGGCGATCTGACTTTAGACGTTCAATTTGAGTCCACAGTGGAATTTAACTACCAAGGTCCGAAGGTCCATGTATTCGGCGTCTGAGGCTAAGATTAAGAAACTGTCTAAGTAATCGTCTACCGTCCGGTTTCCTTGATAGTACAAAGACCCCTCCAAAGTGTTGATGGTGTCCGCTTCTGCATTGACCAGAAAGAATTGACTCCAGAATTATTGTTCGAAGTTGGTCCAGGATCGAATTAGGAAGATGCCAGTGTCTGCCTTCTGGCAAAAGAGATTCTCAGACCACTTTGCAGCACGTCTATTCTTGAAGAAGGCAAGGGTCCAGAAGATTTTTTCCTCATTGCAGATAAACTGCTCTGGGGCCAGGTGCAAATACAGCATGCAGAAGTTGAGGAAGGCTCGTCCAGAACTCCGTTCGCTGGAGAAGTTTGGGGGAGAGGAGAGTTTTGGCCTTGCTCGCTGTTTAGACAAAGTGGCCAGAGCAGGGGAGGGAGGTCTAACTAGAGGCAAAAATGCAGGTATTGGAGGCAGAGCGACGGTTGGTGCAGAAGTGGGGTTGGTCATAAGTTGGGTGATTTGTTGTATTTGAGTGGTCAGGGCCACGAGAGTGGTGTTTATAGTATGTTCCGAAGCGTTCTGTCATTCTGTCAGCTCCTGGATGTCAGACTAGCTAACTCCAAAGCCGGAATTAAGCCAACTGCTCCTTTATCAGTGTTTGACAAGGAAAACTCGATAGAGTTCCCGTTAGATTTTCTACACTACTTATACAACTACTACATGGTCTGTGCACTATTTTCCCACACCTATCATATGACTCATCATGTGATGTGACACTATGACTTTGTGACACTGTGATGTCACACTTTCCCACACTTTCTTCTGTATAGTAAGTCCAAGATAAAAGAAAAGAAAAAGAAAAAGGAAAAGAAAAGAAAAGAAATATAGATAATGACTTAGCTGTTTTGCCAAGTCATGACACTACCCCCCTCTTAAGTTTCCTCGTTCCGAGGAATTTCCTACAACTTGTAGTATGGATCAGCCATGTTGCCCATCTCGTCATCGTCTTCTTCTGTCCATTCTCTAACTTCTGACTTTTCCTTCTCGATTTCTTCTTCCTCTGGAATCATCTTCATCGTCTCTCTTGTCATGGGTTTCTTGCCCTTCCATCGTCTCCAGTTCTTCTCCATTCTTCCCCAATATTCCTGGTCGTACCGCTTGTCTGACCATCCATACAACATCTTCGCTGTGAACTTCCCTGGTAACTCCCCATGCTTGAATGTCGTTTTCTCGCATTCTTGCCGTGCCACATCTTCCATGTCTTGCCGATATTCCTTTTCGAATTCTTCAACCGCTTCTTTCGCGTTCTCTAAATTCTCCCTTCCTTTCCAAGTATCGGACTCCGCCGTAAATCCTTTCCAACGTACTAAATACTTGTCTTTGCCTCTGACCTTCCTTTTATTTAGTATATGTTCTACCTCCTATTCCTCTTCCTCTTCGATTATGACTGGAGCCAGTTGCTCCTTTTTCTGCCCCTCTACCTGTCCTACATATTGTCATATTCTACTAACGTTTACTACCGGATGTATCTTCACTGTACTGGGTAGTTCTAATTTGACCGCGTTTGATGATATTATTTCCTTGACTTTGTAAGGACCGACGAATCTCTCCGTCAACTTTTCTGTTCTCCTTCTGACCATCTGATATTTCAGATCCCTGGTACTGTAAGAGGACATCTAGGGTGATGCTTAGTCACCATTGAGGGTCTGTTCTATTAGTGGCCCATTGACAGTCGTGTACGCATTCCTATAGTTCCTGTCTTCTCTCTGTCTGTGTCGTGTGGTGCGAGCCTTCTATTCTAACATTAGGACATTATGATTACTGATCCACACGCCCATGTGATAGTGTGTGAGATCATCTAGTGTAGGCTATATATACTAGCAGGTGTTGTAGATGTACCTTACTTGAATCTCAACTAAGCTTCCGGGACTCTTACCTAGCTTGAGGAGTAATCGTCTTTGAGTGGTTCCCTAACAGGTACTGAGCATGACCAAGTCTCCTACTTTATATTCCTCTATGTCCAATCTCTTCTTGTCGGCGTATTTCTTCATATCTTCTTGCGCCTTTCCTAGCGCTGCTTTTGCCTTCTCCTGTATCTCTTTCATCTTCTCCACGAATTTTTCCGCCCCTGCGTATTTTCCCTTCTTTCTTCCCTCGAACCCCATCCTAGGATCTTGCCCATAGTTCGCTTTAAAGAGTGATGTCTTTGTACTCGAGTGCGCCTTATTGTTGTAGGCGAATTCCGCTGTTCCTAACCATTCTGGCCATTGTTCCTGCCTATGGTTGATGAACATCCTCAAATATTGTTCCAGCTCCTGGTTGACCTTTTCTGTCTGTCCATCTGTTTGAGGGTGGAACGCCATCGACAATTTACTTTTGATCCCCAACATCCCATTTAACTCCTTCATTAATCCTGCCGCAAACTGTGGTCCCCTGTTTGATATAATGCTTTCAGGCAGTCCATGCAATTTCCACACGTTGTCCCTGAACAATCTAGCTAGTCCTTCTGCCGACGTTTTCTCTGTAGTAGGTATAAAATGTACCATTTTTGTTAACCTATCGACTATTACTAAGATCGAGTCGTATCCCTGAGCTAAGGGCAGTTTAGTGATAAAATCTGCCGATATATGTGTCCAAGGTTTTTCTGGAATTAAATTGGGCATTAATTTGCCTACTGGCTGCTCTGTGCGGTTCTTGTTGCGCTGGCAGGCATCGTATCCCTCCATATATCTCTTTACTTCCTTTGTGATCCCTGGCCACCAAAAGTTCCTGGTTACCAATTCCACTGTCTTCCACTGTCCCCCGTGCCCTCCTATCGGCGTATCATGATGCAGTCTAATAATTTCTGCCCTTAACTTCTCATCTTTTGGCACATAGACTTTTTCTTCCTTATACATGACGCTGTCTACTTCTCTCCACTCTTCGTCTCTCAGCATCTTTACCCCTGCTCGCTTCATTTCCTCTACCGCTTTTACCACTTCATCGTCTTTTACTTTAGACTTTCTTACTTCTCCTAGTAGATCTATCCCGTCTACTATAATTTCTACTGCTTCCGTCCTCCTTACTTCTAGCCACTCTGGTTTCACCAACGTCTCGTCCTCATTGTCCTTTTCTACTCTGACCTCCCAGTCTGGTCTCCTGCTCAGACTGTCCGCTTTCCCCATTTTACTCCCTGGAACATACTTCAGCGTAAAATTAAATCTAGATAGGTACAAGGCCCATCTCGCTTGTCTTCTATTTAACTTTTGCGCCTTCATGAAGTACTCGAGATTCTTGTGATCTGTCCAAATCTCAAATTTTTCTACTGCTCCTTCCAGGAAATGCCTCCATGCTTCTAGGCATCTGACAACCGCTAACATCTCCTTGTCGTGAATCTCGTAATTTCGTTCTGTATCGCTTAGAGATTTTGAGATGAAAGCAACTGGTCTCCATTTCTCGTCTGAGCACTTCATCGAGAGTACTCCCCCAGTAGCATAATTTGAGGCATCGGCCTCTACTCTAAACTCTTTATCTAAGTCTGGAGCTGCTAATACTGGTTTTGTCGTGAAAACCCGTTTTAATTCATCAAAAGCCTTCTGCTGGGCTTCCTCCTACCGCCACTTCTCATCTTTCCTTGTTAGCATATTTAGCGGCCTTGCTACTCGAGCAAAATCCTTAATAAACCTCTTATAATAATTTGCGAGGCCTAAGAACTTTCTAATGTCTTTCACAGTCTTTGGCTGTGGCCAACTGAGTACTCCGTCCACCTTTTCCACTTCCATTTCTATCCCATTAGGTCCTATGACGACCCCTAGGAACCCTATCTTCCTTGCCTTCCACATGCATTTCTCTGGCTTGATATACAAGTCGTTCTCCTCTAGTCTCTTCAATATTTCCTCCACTATTTCGTCGTGTCCCTCCTCTGTCTCTGTTCCTACCAACACATCGTCCACGAACGCTGCTACTTTTCCTTTGTTTATTAAGTCTCTCAGAATTTCGTTCATCATTGCCTGGAACGTTGCCGGCGAGTTTGTTATTCCGAAAAACATTACTGTTGGTTCGAAGGAACCGATATGCATCGTAAACGCCCCCTTCCACTCATCTCCTTCCTTTATCCTTACATTATTGAACCCCCACCTGAGATCTATCTTGGTGAACACTTTCTTACTCCCCATACTGTCGATTAATTCTGTGATTAACGGGAGCGGGTAATTGTTCTTTATTGTCTGGTCATTCAGGTTACCGTAGTCCATTACCATCCTCTTGCTACCATCCTTCTTGCCTACGAAGAACACCGGTGACGTCTGAGGGGACTTTGATGGTCTAATATACCCCTTTCTCAACTGGTCTTCCACGAAACTCTGAACTTCTTCCCTCTCGTTTTTGGACAGAGGGTAAATTCTTCCTTTTCGCGATTTAAATGTCTTTTTGAGATCTATAGCATGATCCTAAGTCTTTCTCGTTGGCATCCTCTCTGACTCCACCTTCCCAAACACTTTTCTCCACTTCCAAAACTTCTTTGGGACCATTTCTTCAATTTTCCTATGGTCCTCTTCTATCTCTTCCTCTCTTCCCCAGTCTTCTTTATCGTCTATCGCCCAGCGGACGATTTTCTCTTCTTCCTCCGTCGCCACTCTTTTGACCTTTTCTCTCTTCTGAGTTCTTCCACCACACAAGGGTGGGCACCTTGTCATCTTGACTTCCCCTGTCTCTCAGTTTATCTCTGGATTGTGCACCGCCAACCATGGCATCCCCAGAATCACTTCTGTCTTCCCTAGATCGCACACATCCATTCTCATCCTCTCCATATGGCCTTTATAGAACACATTGCACTCTACCTGGTGCATGATGGCCCCTCTGCTATTATTCGTCCCGTCTACATTTCTGACGAGTAATGGTCTTTCTAATTTCTGCAGCTTGAACCCATGCCTAGCTGCCGTTTTCTTATCCATAAACATCCCCGTTGTGCCACTATCCAAGAGCGTCTTGATCATTACGCCTTCGTGCGTATCTATCTTCTCTACTCCAATGTTCAGCCACACTTCTCTCAACATCTTGAAGGTTCTCCTGACCTCCTTTCAGCTACCCCCCTTTCTTGCTGCGCTTTCCGGTTCTCCTGACCGTGCGCCGCTCTGCTGCGCCTTTGCCTCTCTGGGCCGCGCTGCCTTCTCAACTCTTGCTGCGCTTTTCCTCTCTGTGGGCGCGCCGCTTTCCACTCTCTTCTCCTTGCATCCACACCAGCTTAACCTTTTCCACTTCCAAAAGGGGATCACTCCTTGCCTCCGGTTGTCTTCTACATGGGACCCCTTTTCTCCGCACTTGCAAGTCAAGTATGACACTACTATCTCTTCTGTCATCCATCCTAACTCTAATAATTGCACCTCTCTTGGGACGCCTTTTTCACAATGCTCCTCTGCCTTCTTTCTTAGCTCTTCTGTCGAGCTCCTCCTCCATTCTTGCTGCGCTTCTCCCTTTGCAGGGCGCGCCGCCTTTTCTTCTTCCATCCTCCTTAGTCTCTTTTCTCCTTCCTGCGCCTTTTCCCTAATGGGACGCGCCGGCCTCCCCTCTTCTTGGTGCGCCTTTCCCCCATTGGGGCGCGCCACCCTTTTCACTTTCTTCTCCCATAGAGGACACTCTCTACACTTGTGCCCTTCCTCCCTACACTTAAAACATTCCACCACTACTCTTACGCTTCTTATGATCTTCCCTTCTACTCCGCACTGCATTATTCTACTCTTTAGAACTTCAAATTTATTTTGAGGTATTTCTACCCCCTTTTCCCCCTCTTTTCTATTCCTGCAATTTCGGGCCAGGTGCCCAAACCCTTTGCAGCTCCTACAGAGCTTTCCCTTCCTTTCTTCTAATTCTCTCCTCAGTTTAGTGAGGGCGCGTTTTTCTTTGAGCAGAGAGCTCATCAATGAATTGTATTGTTCTTGAGACATAATGATAACGTCTCAAGGAGGGTACGGAATTAATGGTTTGATCTTACTTAGTGCTACGTCTGTTGGGGCGCAAGATCTTCACCCAACCAGACACCTACTGCCCTACTGACTACTGCCCTAATCAAATTGTATACGATTGCCCCTAAGAAGGGAACCCCTACTCTAAGCGGCCTTCTAAAAGTAACCGCCACTCCTTTGCGTGTACCAACTCACAATGGAGCGCAGCACGAGGTTTATACAACGAAAGGTACAAGTATTCTACTAGACACCACTTGATTGCAAGGTCAGGTCTCAGTGGTAATACCCAAGCTTGGTACCACACTTCCACCTGCAGTCCCTAACTGACTGCAAAGTCCCCTTAAGCCAAGGGCCTGGCTATGTATGGAGGTGGCTACTGGTCGTGGTGACCAGTGGCCAAGGGTTGATTAAGATGAGAGTTTGAGAGTGAGCAGAGTCCAAGGCGGACAGTGCTCTAGATGTGAAATCAAGTTCTAATGTCAGACTAGCTAACTCCAAAGCCGGAATTAAGCTAACTGCTCCTTTATCAGCGTTTGACAAGGAAAACTCGATAGAGTTCCCGTTAGATTTTCTACACTACTTATACAACTACTACATGGTCTGTGCACTATTTTCCCACACCTATCATATGACTCATCATGTGATGTGACACTGTGACTTCCTGTCATGTGACTGTGACTTTGTGATACTGTGATATCACACTTTCCTACACTTTCTTCTGTGTAGTAAGTCCAAGATAAAAGAAAAGAAAAAGAAAAAGGAAAAGAAAAGAAAAGAAATATAGATAATGACTTAGCCGTTTTGCCAAGTCATGACACTGGAGATGGTGCTGTAGGTAGCCCAAGGTGTTGGCTATGCCTGGGGGAGTGTCCATGAGCAGCAACATCGTTCTTGGAGTGGAGTAATCAGAGGGTCAGAGTTTGTCAGCAGAGAGTGACCTAAGGGCGGTTGTCCACTGAGAATCCCTAAGGCTCTGGTAATGAGATCTAATTCTACTGTGAGGGTGACTGGAGTAGAGTACTCTCCAGGAGATTTCTCAGTTAAATTATAGTATGGAATATATTACAACTCACCTCCAGGAGATTCCTCAGAGAATTAGATAAGGCTCCTGGAGGGAATAATCTGCAATATATACTAAAATGTCCTTGCATTCCATTTTTTTGGTAACCAGGGGCTACACAATGAAATTGTGTTGGGAGGCAACTGTAAGGGAACAGCCTATAGTAGCTTAGATAACCTGGTATAGATAAGCATTATCTAGCTTGCCCTCGGATCCTCAGAGTCTGCTATTAATAGTTTCCTTCCCTCTTGTTCTTGTTACCATGGTATGTACTATATAGCCTTATTAGATAGTATAGTTATTAGTGTCTTGATCTGTGTTCCTGTAATGACTGGTATACAGACCAAGCTAGTCTAGTATAAGTAGCTAGTGATATATGGTAGAATACCTTACCTCAATATTAGTTTGATCTCCTAGGCTATTCATTGATTTAACTTAAGATACCTCTTCTACTATAGTTGAGTATGTTCTGGAATACCTCTGAGTGCTCCCTTACAGCAATAGGGGGCACTCCGGGGTCATGTGTGAGAGGTCCCCTTACAGATCCCTAGGGGTAGGATTAGAGGAGTAGAGAGTGGTAGCCAAGTGATTGGAAAAGTATTAGAGGACCACTCAGTAGGCAATCACTCCTTAAGCTAGTGAATAGTTCCAGAAGCTAGTTTGAGATTCAAGTGAAGTATATCTATGACACATTGCTAGTATATATACTCTATACTAGATGATCACATGCACAGTCACATATACATAGATCAGTAATCACAATTGTCCAATTATAGTTTAAAAGACATCGTACCACATGACACAGACAGGAGAAGCTCAGGAACGATGGGAATATGATACACAATCTGTTACTGGGCCACTAATAGATCAGACCCTTAGAACTTACTAAGCATTACCCTAGATGTCCCCTTACAAAAAGATGCTATCTCATCATTTTCCTCTTACTATCTTTGGGAATTTGGAAGTTTTCTTTGTTTCTTTTCTTTTGTTGTATTATTGCTTTGTAATCTTAATAAAATACTCTAGGGCACTAAAGGGACAAGAATACTTTATCCCCATCATTTCTCTCTCTGTTGCTCTAGAGCTAAAAGGCTATTTGAGTGATTTGAGGATTTCTTTTGTGCTTTGCTTTATGAAAACTCTATAAAACTTCCCTTGAAGAGAGACTCAAGCCTCAATGGACTTAGGCATTCGCTTATGCTAGGAGCTAACTACTCACTATGTGTTTTTGGAGTAGGCTTCTAGTTATATAGTTAGCTGAAGTAGAGCCTGCACGACAGTATAGGAATTCTAAGTAGTACTGTTGTATTGATAGCGAGCCAGGCTACTAGACTAGGTAAGGACAGTAGTGTCATGGTACAAGATAAACACGTGCCTTAGGGATCCTATTACGATAAGGGTTCTCTCAAGTAAATACTAAAAACAGTTCTTCTTTCTTAGGTTTCTATTTAATATGTTTTGGTTATTCTTTGGACATTCACCTTCAGTAAGCTCTCTATTATTTGATTTATCTCTCCAGTGCCTACTTGTTTAGTG
>Ga0153965_1000099_pt1 | contig 14536 bp, 23 predicted proteins | sample TSFL049MetaG_FD_104707 | JGI IMG/M metagenome (GOLD analysis project Ga0153965, IMG submission 104707) | Attine ant fungus gardens microbial communities from Florida, USA - TSFL049 MetaG | ecosystem: Host-associated > Fungi > Mycelium > Unclassified | place: USA: Florida, Paynes | collected... | reverse complement strand
TCATAGTCTGAGGATTAGACCTCAGACTTAACAATATCTCTTGTTATTATCTAAACCTTGCTTGAACTCTCTTGAAGAACTCTTTTCTCAAATCACAAATCAAGTAAGTAACCATTTGTGATAGCACAGACCATGTAGTAGTTGTATAAGTAGTATACAGAATTAAATAAGAACTTATCACAAAAGGCCACTTACTATTTGTGTTATGACTTGGCAAAATAGCTAAGTCATTATTTAATATTTCTTTTCTTTTCTTTATTACTAGGGTAGAGCATGGGAAAGTATCACATGACTGTCACAGAGTCACAAAGGTGTGACCAAAGTCACAAAAATGATCATATCATATAGAAGTCACAGTTCATGGTCATAGCATGTAACAAAGAAGTTAGCTGATAGACATAAGGACTGTGGGAGACAAGATGCATAGCCACAATAGTAATTGTATATATAGTGTAGCAAATCTAATGGGGACTCTATCAAGTTCTCTTTGTCAAACACTGATAAAAGAGTAGTTGGCTTAATTCCAGCTCAGAAGTTGGCTCACTGACAATTTGTGATAGTGTAAGAAAGCCAAACTCCAAGCTGGAATTAAGCCAACTGCTCTTTGTTCAGCAATTGACAAAAAGAACTCGATAGAGTTTCCATTAGATTTTCTACACTACTTATACAACTACTACATGGTCTGTGCACTGTTTTTCTACACCTATCATGTGACCCATCATGTGACATCATGTGATGTGATGTTGTGACTTCCTGTTATGTGACTGTGATGTGACACTTTCCTGCATTCTCTTCTATGTAATAAGATAAAAGAAAAAGAAAAGAAAAGAAAAAGAAATATAAATAATGACTTAGCCATTTTGCCAAGTCATAATACCACCCCCTCTTAAGTTTCCTCATCCTGAGGAATTTTCCTACAACTTGTAGTATAGGTCAACTATGTTGCCCATCTCATCATCATCATCTTCTGTCCATTCTCTAGCTCCCAAATTTTCTTTCTTGGTTTCTTCTTTCTCTGCAATTGTTTCTATTTTTCTTCTTCCTGATTGTTTTTCTTTCCACTGTCTCCAGTTTCTTTTGAATCTTCCCCAGTATTCCTGATTGTACCTTTTGTTTAACCATCCAAATAATTTCTTCACTGTGAATCTCCCTGGTAATTCTCCTCTTCTGAATGTTCCTTCCTCATGTTCTTGCCATGCTATATCTTCCATGTCTTGCTGATATTCCTTCTCGAATTCTTTGATTGCTTTCTTTGCATTCTTTAAATTCTCTCTTCCTTCCCAAGCATTGGACTCTGCTGTAAATCCCTTCCAATATACCAAGTACTTATCCTTCTCTCTTATTCGTCGCTTGTTTAATATCTTCTCTATCTCCTACTCTTCTTCTCCCTTAATCATAACCAGAGCTGGTTGCTCCTTCTTCTGTCCTTCCACTTGCCCTATATATTGATGTATTCTACTAACATTAACTACCAGGTGTACTTTTATTGTACTAGGCAATTCCAATTCTACTGCGTTCAATGATACAATCTTCTTAATTTTATAAGGGCCAACAAATCTCTCTGTCAATTTCTCTGTCCTTCTTCCAACATCTAATACTTCAGATCCTTAGTACTCAGCATCACTAAGTCTCCTACTTTGTAGTCATCGACCTCTACCCTCTTTTTATCTGCATATTTTTTCATCTCTTCTTGTGCTTTACTTAGTGCTACTTTCACTTCCTCTTGTATCTCTTTCGTTTTCTCAATGAATTTCTCTGCTCTCTCATACTTTCCCTTCTTTCTTCCCTCGAACCCCATCCTGAGATCTTGTCCATAGTTTGCCTTAAAGGGTGATGTCTGAGTACTTGAGTACATTTTATTGTTGTATGCAAACTCTGCTATTCCCAACCATTCTGGCTACTGCTCTTGCCTATGATCAATGAACATTCTTAAGTACTGTTCCAACTCCTAATTTACCCTCTTTGTTTGTCCATCTGTCTAGGGGTGAAATGCCATCTACAATTTACTCTTGATTCCCAACATCCTATTCAACTCTCACATTAGTCCTGCCACAAATTAGGGTCCTCTATCTGAGATAATACTTTCAGGTAGCCCATGCAACTTCCACACATTATCTCTGAACAACTGTGCTAATCCTTCTGCCAATGTTTTCTCTGTAGTAGGTATGAAATGTACTATTTTAGTTAACCTATTGACTACTACTAAGATTGAGTTGTATCCCTGAGCTAAAGGTAGCTTCGTGATAAAGTCTGCCGATATGTACATCTAGGGTTTTTCCAGGATAGAATTGGGCATTAGTTTGCCTGCTGGTTGTTCTGTGCGATTTTTATTTTGCTGGCAGGTATTACATCCCTTTATATACTGCTTCACTTCTTTCATAACTCCTGGCCACCAAAAGTTTCTAGTAACCAGTTCTACTGTTTTCTACTGTCTCCCATGTCCTTCTACTGGCATATCATAATGTAGCCTAATTATTTCTGCCCTAAGCTTATCATCCTTTGGTACATAGACTTTTCCCTCCTTGTACATGACACTCTCAACTTCTCTCCATTCTTTATCTCTTAACATCTTTACCCCTGCCTTCTTCATTTCTTCTACTGCTTTCACTACTTTATCATCTTTCACTTTTGACTTTCTTACTTCCTCTAGTAGATCTACCCTATCTACTATTATTTCTACCACCTCTGTTCTTCTTACTTCCAACCATTCTAGTTTTACCAACATCTCATTCTCATTGTCCTTTCCTACTTCAACCTCCCAGTCTGGTCTCCTGCTTAGACTGTTTGCTTTCCCCATCTTACTTCCTGGAACATACTTCAAAGTGAAATTGAAGCGAGATAGGTATAGGGCCTATCTTGCTTGTCTCCTATTCAACTTTTGCACTTTCATGAAGTATTCAAGGTTTTTATAATCTGTCCAGATCTCAAATTTAACTGTTGTTTCCTCTAAGAAGTGTCTCTGCACCTCCAAGCATCTGATTACTGCTAACATTTCTTTGTCATGTATTTTGTAGTTTCTCTCTATATCACTTAAAGACTTTGAAATAAAAGTGACTGGTCTCCACAAGTCGTCTGAGCACTTCATTAATAGTACTCCTCCAGTTGCATAATTTGAAGCATCTGCTTCTACCCTAAACTCTTTGTCCAAGTCTGGTACCACTAATACTGGTTTTGTTATAAAGACTCCTTTTAACTCATCAAATGCCTTCTATTGGCTTTTTCCCCATACCCATTTCACATCTTTCCTAGTGAGCATATTCATTGGCCTAGCAATTTGAGTGAAATCTTTGATAAACCTCCTATAGTAATTTGCAAGGCCTAAAAATTTCCTGACATCTTTTATATTCTTTGGCTCTGGCCAACTTAATACTCTATTCACCTTTTCCTTCTCCATTTCTATCCCATTTGGTCCTATAACAACACCTAAGAACCCTATTTTCTGTACTTTCCACACACACTTTTCTGGCTTGATATACAAGTCATTTTCTTCCAACCTCTTCAATATTTCCTCCACAATCTCATTGTGTCCCTCCTTTGTTTCTGTTCCCACTAGTACATCATCCACAAATGCTGCAACTTTTCCTTCATTGATCAAATCCCTTAGAATTTCATTCATTATTGCCTGGAATATAGCTGGTGAGTTTGTCATCCCAAAGAATATCACTATTGGCTTAAAGGAGCCCACATGTGTTGTGAATGCTCCTTTCCACTCATCTCTTTCCTTTATCCTTACATTATTGAACCCCTACCTCAGATCCATTTTAGTGAATATTTTTTTACTTCCCATGTTGTCAATTAGGTCTGTGATCAATGGTAATGGGTAGTTGTTTTTCACTATCTGGTATTATGAGAGCCCCAAGAAAGAGATAGTTTCCTGCACATTTGAACATTTGATCTACAACATCAAGACACACAATGGGATCAAGATATAAATAGTATAGGAACTTAAGTAAGCAAACCATGTGATCAGAGTCATGTGACCACAGAACATTCTGGAAAGACTTGTGACCATAGGACTTTAGAGTATAGCTACTTGAAAAGTAGCATAAGTAGTAGCTCAATCCAATGAAGAACTCCATCGAGTTCTTCCTGAACATTTACCTAGGATGATCACTAAGAGCCATCACAGCCCTTTAATAACATAAGAACTCGATACCCAACAGTGACCTCGTATCTCATGACCTCACTATCTACTTACTCTCTAAATCTTCCTCACTAGTGAGCATAGTGCTCACAAGTATCTTAGATAGTGGGCCCTAGCTGTAAAGGGGACTTCTCAGTCAGTTAGGGACTGAGGGAGGAGACTAGGTACCAAGTCCAGGTATCTTGATCAAGTCCTGACCTTGCAATTGGATGTTGTTCTTTATACTCTTCTTTGTATAAACTCTGTGCTATGCTCTATTGTGAGTGGTACATACAGGAGATTGGCAGTAATTCCTTAGGAAGCTGCTTAGAGTAGGGGTTCTCTTCTTAGAGGTAATTATATAACAATATTATTAGGGCAGTAGTCAGTAAGGCAGTAGGACTCTAGACAGGTGAAGACTTTGCACCCTGTTGGACATAGCCTTAAGTAGTCGCCCTAGATCAAGAACCATCTGAATCATCATATGAATTATCATCCCCCTTGCCATCACTACCACCAACCTGAGAGGAGCAACTCCTTGCAATGATTGCTATCCTATAGTAGCAGGTCAATACTATGCTCCTCTAACAATAGGAGAGTAGAGTAAAGGTTACAAGACCTTAAGTCTTTAGTGGAAAAATGGAGGAGGTGAACACATTCATTAATGTGGCTCGCATATATATTAGAATGAAGATGACAGAGGAGGTGGTGATAACCCAGGTGGCCTGGGTATTGTCATATATGCAGGGAGGAGTAGCAGAAGCATGGAAAGACAACTTGTTAAATGAGTTGGCAAAAGAAGAGTCAGAGGTGAAGTCAGTAGAGCAGTTGTTCACCAAAATAAGGAATGACTTTGGGGAAACGTTGAAAGGGGCAGTGACAGTTCCCAATTGCATGCTAAAGGGTTTATGGGGAGAAAAAGGAAGTAGGGGTATTAGAAAGAAATTAAAATGTGAAGCATAGCTTATCTGTAATATAAAAATAGATGAAATGATTGGGAACTTGATCTAGATCTGCCTTGCATGGTGTCCCTAAGGTGTCTACCTTTATATATCATAACAAGCTTACTAGTAAAATAGTCAGTAAACTACTTATGGGCCTTACTACACTCAATCGAGCTCTCATCCATACCCCTACACCAAACTTTATGGGTGTGATACAATCTGAGTTGATGATTAGCCAGGCTTTTTAGGCCTACTACTCCATAAAAGATTGTCCAAGCGACCACTGTGTCTTGTCTCATAAAAGAGGAGGGTATATAATAGGAAACATTCACTAACTCAACTTCTCACCAAGATCACCCCTTACACACTCAAGAGAATTGCATTTACAACCTCAAGAGCTTCTGAGATGAAGGCAAGGGCCAAGGAGGTGCTTCCTCTACTCTGAAAAATATATTAGAATATTACAAATGTTAGAGACTCAATTAAAAAGAAATAGAAAAGGAAACTCTTCATTCTACCACTCTTCCTCATGTCTCTCCTCTATGACACCACCATGTGGCCATGACAGCCATCACCTTCCTGTCCTCCATACCTCCTGGACATAACCATGTGATCTTGCTCCACCTCCATACTTCACTCTTGCCTATTGTCCCCTGAACCCCAAACCAGCTTCCTTCTACTCCAAATATGGTCTAGAAATACATGATAGTATGTCTGAGTATCAACAATGTGATCATTGTTCAATGGCATATCTGTTTCTTGCCTAAGTCCAACAGTGATAGGATCACTAGTCACTGATAGACTTTTAATCTGTTATCTTGGTGTCATATTAGTCTAAGTTTGCTCTAGATTGAAATTATCTTGCATTCCAAGGATATCCCTAAGCCTCTGACTTCTAGAGTTTCAATATTAATAGTCTGTATCTGAGAAACCTAATACTAGCTTATCAGTCTTGTCTCCCAAGGTATATGCTTTTCTAGTATGTGATAGCTTGGCCACTACCTAATAAAAGTACCCAATCTTGGGTCTAGATTATGTCTGGGGCTTGTAGGAGGTCTCTAGAGTGGGTTCCAATAGTGAAATCCAGAGTTATAATTTTTATTCCATGCTACATTTCCACAGAAAATTCTCTAGCAGTGTAACACTGCTACAGAAAGTGTAGATGAAAGTGGGACTAGAAAAGCTGGAAAATCATAAGGGGATAGCAGTAAAGACATTGTTAAATAGTGGAGCAACAGGCTTATTCATGGATACACCCTTTGATAAAGAGAAAGGGTTTAAGATGGAGAAGTTAAAAAACCCACTTTTGGTTAGAAATGTAAATGGGACAGCAAATATGGGGGAAGCAATAATGCACCAAGTAGAGTGCAACATGTTCTTTAAAGGACATGTAGAAAGAGTTAGAATAGATATATGCAATCTGGGAAAAATGGAGGTCATACTAGGGATGCCATAGTTAGCTACCCACAACCTAGAAATAGATTAGGAAAAGAGAGAAGTAAAGATGACATGGTATCCACCTATATGTGGAAAGAAGAAACAAAAGGAAAAAGGAAAAGAAGTAAAGAAAGCAAAAAGAGACAAAGATGAGAAGGTGCTAAAGAAGTTAGTACTCAAAAGGTTCTGGAGGTGGAAGAAAGTATTTGGAAAGAAAGAGTCAGAAAGAATACCAGTGCAAAAGGCCTGGGATTATACTATAGAGTTAAAGGAGAGATTTGTACCAAAAAAGGGGAAGGTCTGCTTATTGTCGAGAGAAGAAAGAGAAGAGGTACAAGTATTTGTAGAGGATTAGTTGAGAAAGGAATACATTCAACCCTCTAAATCACCTCAAACATCACTAGTACATTTTGTGGCAAAAAAAGACAGAACATAAAGAATAGTACAAAACTATTATCATATAAATCAGTGGACAATAAAGAATAGATATCCTTTATCTCTTATTGCAGATATACTGGATGGAGTAGGAAAGAGAAAGGTGTTTACGAAACTGGATCTGAGATGGGGATATAATAATGTCAGGATCAAAGAAGGAGACAAATGGAAAACAGCATTTACAACACACATTGGAGCATATGAACCCACAGTTATGTATTTTGGGTTAATGAACTCCCCTGCTACTTTTCAAACGATAATGAATGATCTGTTCCAAGACCTCATAAACCAAGGAGATATGGCAACATTTATTAATGATATCCTAGTAGCCATAGATACAGAGGAAGGGCACAATGAGTTAGTAGAGGAGGTATTAAAAAGACTAGAGAAGAACAACCTGTTTGTAAAACTGGAGAAGTGCAAGTGGAAAGTAAGAGAAGTGGAATTCCTAGGAGTGGTAATTGGTCCAAAGAGAGTAGAGTAGAGATGCAGAAAGAAAAGGTGGAAGGAGTCCTTAACTGGCTAGCACCTAGAAATGTCAAAGAAGTACAGAAATTCCTAGGCCTCACCAACTATTATAGGAGATTCATAAAAGACTTCACTAGAATAACAGTACCACTACATGTGCTGGTCAGAAAAGAGTAGAAATAGAAGTGGAAAAAGGAATAGAAGGAAGCATTTGGAAAACTTAAGATAGTATTCACCACAGAACCCATTTTGGCTATCCCAGATATCGATAGAGAGATAAAAGTAAAGGCAAATGCCTCAGACTATGCAACAAGAGGAGTATTGTTGACAAAGTGTAAGTATAAAAAGTGGAGACCAGTGGCCTTCATCTCTAAATCGCTGAATGCCATGGAGTGGAATTATGAAATTCATGACAAAGAGATGCTGGCAGTAATTAGGTGCCTAGAAGCATGGAAGTACTACTTGGAAGGGGTGAAACTCAAATTTAAAATTTGAACAGACCATAAAAACCTCTAGTATTTTATGACGAGTCAAAAATTAAACCATAAACAGGCAAGATGGGCCCTATATCTATCATGATTTAATTTTGGATTAAAGCATGTTCCAGGAAAGAGCATAGGGAAGACCGATGGACTGAGCAGAAGACCAGACTGGCAGAAAGGAGTAGAAAGGGATAACAAGGATCAAAAGTTAGTAAAGCCAGAATGGATCAGGGGAGCAGAAATAATGGTAGAAGAAGGGAACCTGAAGGATAGGATTAGAAAAACACAGGAAGGGGACAAAAAAGTAGTGATAGCAGTGGAAGAACTAAAAAAGGCTGAAATAAAAATATTGAGGGATGAAGAATAGGAAATAGAGGATGGAATAGTGATGAAGAAAGGAAGAATATATGTGCCAGAAGAGGAACTTAGAGGGAAGTAATACAGTTGCATCATAGCATACCAGTGGGAGAGCACAGGGGAAGATGGAAGACAACAGAGTTGGTCACTAGGAATTACTGGTAGCTAGAAGTAACAAAGGAAGTAGGGAAATATGTGAATGAATGTAATGCTTGTCAAAGATACAAGAATCAAAGCAAAGCACTAGCAGGCAAACTAATGCCTAATGCAATCCTAGAAAAGCCATGGAGTTATATCTCAGCAGACTTCATTACTAAGCTACCACTAGCTCAGGGATATGACACTATCTTAGTAGTATGCAATCAATTTAGTAAAATGGTGCACTTCAAAGCAACTACAGAAAGGATGTCAGCAAAAGGCCTTGCAAAGCTATTTTGAGATCATATATGGAAGTTGCATGGACTTCCAGAAAGTATTGTATCAGACAGGGGAGTGCAGTTTGCAGTGGGAATGATGAAGGAGCTAAACCACTTATTGGGAATTTAAACAAAACTCTCAATGGCCTATTACCCTCAAACAGATGGGCAGACGGAAAGGATAAACTAGGAGTTGGAACAGTATCTGAGAGTCTTCATTGACCACAGGCAGAAGCAATGGCCAGATTGGTTGGGAACAGTAGAATTTGTGTATAATAACAAAATCTACACGGCAACAAAAATATCGCCATTTAAAGCAAACTATGGCCAAGACCCAAGGATGGAATTTGAAGGGAGGAGAAAGGGAAAATATGAAGTAGCAGGAAAATTTGTAGAAAGAATGAAGAGGATCCAGGAGGAAGCAAAAGCAGCACTAGGAAAAGCACAGGAGGAAATGAAAAAGTTCACAGATAAGAAGCAAAGGGAGGGAGAGGAATACAGAGTAGAGGACTTAGTACTACTAAGTACAAAGGACTTGAAATGGCAGATGAAAGGAAGGAGATCAGAGAAGTTGACCAAACATTTTGTGGGACCCTACAAAATCAAAGGAATCATCTCTAGTAATGCAATAGAATTGTCACAAACTTCATTTGGTCATATCTCCACCAATTCTTCGACTATTCCCATGGTCTTAAAACCAGCTTAAAGCCCTTAAAAAGACCTTTCAATAGATACCAGTCATGTCTTGAGGCAATCAATAATGGACAAGATATTAAGCAGATCAACTGGTAACCACCATGTTACCGTTTATTAAATCACTAATATCTCGAAAACTGCCGTGATCTATGCTTTGGTTCTAGGCTCAGCAGAAGCCTTCTTCATAACGCTCAGAATGAGCCTAGAATGACCTCAAGGTGATTAATATTAGTGGAGATATGAAGGCCTCAATGTTTGTACATGGACTTTATTAATTAATTACCCATAGATAGTCATCTGTCCTTTTCTTAGAACAAAGGACAGCCTCCATAAGGTTAGGTTATCATTATTCCAGTACAAAGACACTACCATATGTAGAACAATAGGTAGTAATCAGGTGATGATCTGTACTAGTGCACAAACCATTATAATTGTGTATATAAGAACTCATAGTCTGAGGATTAGACCTCAGACTTAACAACATCTTTGCTGCTTGTCTAACTTCACTTTTTTGAGCTTTTTAAATATCAAATCAACCAACCACAAATCGGTAAGTAGCCATTTGTGATAAGAATTAGAATTGCCTAAATCTATTAGAATACACCCTGTAGTTAACATAAGTAGAGTACAACTCTATAAACTGTAAGTAGAGGAGCAGAAGAAGATACCACCAAAACCAGTCATTATCAAAGGGGTAGAGGAATTTGAGGTAGAGAAAATCTTAAACAAGAGGACAGTAAGAGAGAAGGAAAAGTTTTTGGTAAGATGGAAGAGATATATGGCAGAAGAAGATACCTGGGAGAATAGGGAAAATCTGGAGAATGCAAAAGAGTTGGTTGAAGAGTTTGAGAGAAAGTATGGGGAAGAGGCTAAAGAACTAAGGTGACAGAAATAGAAAGAAGAAAAGAAGGTGTTTAGTTGTGAATTGCCTAGGGAATTCACAGTAAAATTACTATATGGATGGGGGAGAAAAAGATACAAAAAGGAGAGGGAGAAAAGATGAAACAAAAATTGAAGTCGATGGAAAAATTCCTTAGAACGAGGAAACTTGAAGGGGAGGCCATGTTATGAGAGCCCCAAGAAGAAAATAGTTTCCTGTGCATTTGAACATTTGATCTACAACATCAAGACACACAATGGGATCAAGATATAAATAGTGTGGGAACTTAAGTAAGCAAACCATGTGACCACAGAACATTCTAGAAAGACTTGTGACCATGGGACTTTAGGGTACAGCCACTTGTAAAGTAGCATAAGTAGTAGCTCAATCCAATAAAGAACTCCATCAAGTTCTTCCTGAACATCTATCTAGGGTAATTACTAAGAGCCATCATAGCCCTTCAATAACATTTGGTCATTTAGGTTATAGTAGTCCATCACCATCTGCTTACTCCCATTCTTTTTGCCTACAAAGAAAACTGGTGATATTTAAAGGGATTTGGATGGTCTGATATACCCCTTTCTTAGCTGGTCCTCCATGAATTTCTGGACTTCTTCCCTTTCCATTTTAGATAATCCTTCCTTTCCATGGTTTGAACATCTCCTTGAGGTCTATAACATAATCCCAAATTTTCCTGGTCGGCATCCTTTCTAACTTTACCTTTCCAAATACTTTCTTCTACTTCAAAAACCTCTTTGGGACTATTTCCTTGATTTTTCTGTGGTCCTCCTCCATCTTTTCCTTTTTTTCCTAATCTTCTTTGTCATCTATTGCCCATTTGACAACTTTCTCTTCCTCTAGGGTTACTACTCTTTTGACCTTTTCTTTCATTTGACTCCTTCCACCACATAGGGGCAAGCATTTTGTCATCTTGACTTCTCCAGTTTCTCAATTTATCTTGGGGTTGTGTACTGCCAACCATGGCATTCCCAGAATTACTTCTGTCTTCCCTAAGTTACACACATCCATCCTCATTCTTTCTATATGGTCTTTGTAATATACATTGCACTCTACTTGGTGCATAATAGCTCCTCCACTATTATTTGTCCTATCCACGTTTCTGACCATTATTGGTCTTTCTAATTTCTACAGCTTGAACCCATATCTAGCCGCCATCCTTTTGTCCATGAATATCCCAGTGGTACTGCTGTCCAAGAGTGTCTTTATGGTTACACTTTCATGTGTATCCAGCTTTTCTACTCCAATACTCATCCACACTTCTCTTAGCATTTTGAAGGTTCTCCTGATCTTTCTTTGACTACCCCCCTCTTTGGCTACACTTTTTGACTCTCTTGGTCGTGTGCCGCTTTGCTGCACTTTTTCCTCTATGGGGTGTACTGCTTTCTTCTTCTTCTTCTTTTGACATTCATATCATCTCTGCGTATCCTTAATTATCCCCTGCCTCTTGTTCTCTTCCACATGATATCCTTTCTCTCCATACCTTTTACACTGCACATATATCACTATTACTTCTTTTATGCACTACCCTAACTCCAATAGGTGTGCTTCCTCTGGTACTCCTTTACTACAATGTTTCTCTGCTCTCTTCCTTAACTCTGCCACTAAACTCTTTCTCCACCCTCCTTGCTGTACTTCTTGTGGCTCTCCCTTCACAGATACTCTCTACACTTATGCCCTATTTCTCTACACTTATAACATTTCACCTCCACTACTCCCAATCTTCTTATTATTCTCTCCTCCAGTCCACAATGCATTACCCTACTTTTCAACATCTCAAACTTGTTTTGGGAAACAACTGTTCCCTTCTCTCCTTCTCTCTTACTCCTGCAATTTTGGGCCAGATGCCTGAACCCTTTGCAGCATCTATATAACTTTCCTCTTCTTTCTTCCAGTTTTGCCCTTAATCTAGCAAGAGCATGCTTTTCATTGAGCAGGTTGCTCATAAGAGAATTGTATTGAGTTTGAGATATCATATAGACATCTCAAGGGTATAGAATGAATAGTTGATCTTACTTAATACTATGTCTGTTGGGGCGCAAGATCTTTACCCAACCAAACATCTACTTCCTTACTAACTACTACCTTAATACTATGGTTAGACTATCACCCAATAGATGGGATCACCAATCTAGATGGCTCCTTAAGAGATGACTGTTACTCCTCTGCATGTACCTAGTCACAATGGACCACAGCATGAGGTTTATACCAAAAAGAACAAGTATTCTACTAGACACCACCCAATTATGAGGTCAGGTCTCAGTAATAACACCCAGGCTTGGTGCTACACTTCCACCTGCAGTCCCTAACTGACTGCAAAGTCCCCTTAAGCCAAGGGCCTAGCTATGTATGGAGGTGGCTACTGATTGTGATGATCAGCAGCTGAGGGTTGAATTTTAGATGAGATAAGAGTTTGAGCAAGGTCCAAGGCAGACAGTGCTCAGATATGAATTGAGTTCTAGTGTAAGAAAGCTAAACTCCAAGCTGGAATTAAGCCAAGTGCTCTTTGTTCAGTAATTGGTAAAGAGAACTCGATAGAGTTCCCATTAGATTTTCTACACTACTTATACAACTACTACATAGTCTGTACACTGTTTTCCCACACCTATCATGTGACCCATCATGTGACATCATGTGATGTGATGTTGTGACTTCCTGTCATGTGACTGTAACTATATGTGTGACAGTTGTGACATGACACTTTCCTGCACTGCCTTCTGTGTAGTAAGTCCAAGATAAAAGGAAAAGAAAAGAAAAGAAAAAGAAAAATAAATAATGACTTAGCTGTTTTGCCAAGTCATGACAGATGGGGTTGAAGATTGATTCAAGAAGTGCTTATAAGCAAAGTTTAGACAGTGACAAGAGATGTTGTTAAGTCTGAGGTCTAATCCTCAGACTATGAGTTCTTATATACAGAAAAGTGATAGTCTGTACACTAGGACAGATCATTACATACTACTACCTATTTTTCTACATATAGTAGTGCCTTTGTGCTTAATATAGTGATAACTTAACCTTATGGAGGCTGTCCTTTGTTCTAAGAAAAGGACAAATAACTATTTATGGGTAATTAATAAAGTCTATGTGTAAACATTGAGGCCTTCATATCTCCACTAATATTAATTGCCTTAAGGTCATTCTAGACTCATTCTGAGTGTTATGAAGAAGGCTTCTGCTGAGCCTAGAACCAAAGCATCAATCATGGCAGTTTCCGAGATATTAGTAATTTAATAAACAGTAACATGGTAGTTACCAGTTGATCTGCTTAATATCTTGGCCAATATTGATTGCCTCGAGACGTGACTGGCATCTATCAAAAGGTATTTTTGAGGGCTTTCCACAGCCATTAAAACTGTGAGAATTGTTGAAGAATGGATGGAGATATGGCTAAATGAAGTTTGTAATAGAACTCTATTGAGTTCTCCTTGTCAACTCAGACTTGAAGAGTGATTAAGTCATCCAGGCTAAGTTGCTACACCACTGTTGGAAGGGAGCAAAGCAACCCAATAGACAACACCACTTACTGTCACATAAACTGTTGTAGGAAAGGAGCATAGTAAACTGACTTTAGTACAATCTTAATAATGTAGAATTAGTAGAGGATTCAAGATGGACCAGAGGCCCAAATGAAAACCTTGTCTTCTACTATGTACACAAGACCAAATGTGGGATGATGGCTGCTGACTCAGAACTAACCAAGTAGCTTTCTTCATATACTCTCTTGAAAAATTCCATAAAATTCAAATAATTTTGAATAAATTCAGTAAAAAATGATGATTGACTTTCTCTTTTCTGTTCTTATTTTGCAAATTTTAATGGTATATTCAATCATGACAACCTTCCAAAACAAACTTGTTAGATATTTACCAACATAACAAGTTCCTCTTTTCTTTTTGCTTGATCTTTACTCAATATGATACTCAGCTACTATTACTTTCTCTATAACAGCTACTTTTTCCTTTCTTGACAATGATTCCTGGTCTCTCTTAACTTATGTATTTCTGGAAAAGATAAATTTATACTGTTTTTTGTTGACTTCAAGTTCAAGTATCCAAATTCCTATTCTGACATTATCTGTTGCTTTACTTCATCACAAACCTCTATCCAGATCTTTGCAAGTTCTTCAAAATCTTCAATCTGGTAGTAAGGACAATATAACTTCATGGAGAATATGGAACAAACTGATTTATCATACCTGATTGTATACTTGTGCACTACACCTTGTCCACCAGTGACCATTGTGAAAAAAATGGGCAGAGTATGCATTTCTTTCCTTCAAC
>Ga0153965_1000098_pt1 | contig 14571 bp, 9 predicted proteins | sample TSFL049MetaG_FD_104707 | JGI IMG/M metagenome (GOLD analysis project Ga0153965, IMG submission 104707) | Attine ant fungus gardens microbial communities from Florida, USA - TSFL049 MetaG | ecosystem: Host-associated > Fungi > Mycelium > Unclassified | place: USA: Florida, Paynes | collected... | reverse complement strand
GATGGCTTGGATCTGATTGTAACTCTTCTATAAATAATGCTACTGGCTGCTGAGGTATGATGTTGCTCAGGTCGCACTAACCTGTCTAAGTTTGCTTCCGTCCTTGAGAGCACTTCTAGAAGGAAAATCTGTTGGAAATCTGATATGGGGCACCTGTGCAAGCGTCTATAAGGTATATGTAGTGGTGGTTACAGCCACTACTCTGCTACTCAAGCTAGGTGCTCAAGTCCACAACTGGGCATCTAGGAGAACATCTCTGGGGGACCAAGCTCTTCTCTCAAGCTAGCTATTCTGGTTATTAGGGTGCAAATTGCCACTTATTTTGTTTAAACATTTGTATGGCATGACACTGCTACCACTAATTACAGAGCTAATTGACAATATGGGTAGCAAGAAGGTGTTCACTAAAATGGATCTGAGGTGGGGGTTCAATAACATGAGGATAAAAGAAGGAGATGAGTGGAAGGGAACATTTACAATGCATATAGGGTCCTTCAAGCCAACAGTTATGTTCTTTGGAATAACAAATTTGCCAGCCACATTCCAGGTGATGATGAATGAAATTCTGAGAGATTTGATTAATGAAGGCAAAGTTACTGTGTTTGTAGATAATGTGCTAGTAGAGACAGAAACAGAGGAAGAACATGACGAGATTGTGGAAGAAATACTGAGGAGACTAGAAGAAAATAACTTGTACATCAAGCCAGAGAAATGTGTGTGGAAAGTGAGGAAAATTGGGTTCCTAGGTAGTAGTAATAGGGCCTAATGGAATAGAAATGGAGGAAGAGAAAGTAGACAGAGTGCTCAGTTGGCCAGAGCCAAAAAATGTGAAAGATGTCAGGAAATTCTTGGGCCTCGCAAACTATTATAGGAGGTTTATCAAAGATTTCACTTGAGTAACAAGGCCTATGAACATACTAACAAGGAAAGATATAAAGTGGCAGTAGGGAGTGGAACAGCAAAAGGCATTTGACAAACTCAAAAGGGTGTTCACAACGAAACCAGTATTAGCGGCACCAGACTTAGATAAGGAATTCAGAGTAGAAGCCAATGCATCAAATTATGCTACTGGAGGAGTACTGTCAATAAAGTGCTCAGATGAAATGTAGAGGCCAGTCACTTTCATTTCCAAGTCTCTCAGTGATACAGAAAGAAATTATGAGATATACAACAAGAAGATATTAGCAGTCATTAGATGTTTAAAAGTGTGGAGGCATTTCCTGGAAGGAGCAGCAATTAAATTTGAGATTTGGACTGATCATAAGAATCTCAAGTACTTTATGAAGGCACAGAAGTTAAATAGGAAACAAGCAAGATGGGCTCTATACCTGTCAAGGTTTAATTTTACACTGAAGCATGTTCCGGGAAGCAAGATGGAGAAAGCAGATAGTTTAAGTAGGAGACTAGACTGGAAAGTAGGAGTAGAGAAAGACAATGAGGATGAGATGTTGGTAAAACTAGAGTAGCTGGAAGTAAGGAAAACAGAGACAGTAGAAATAATAGTAGATGGAGTGGATCTATTAGAGGAAGTTAGGAAGTCAAAAATAAAAGACAATGAGGTAGTAAAGGCGGTGGAAGAAATGAAGAGAGCAGGGGTCAAGATGTTAAGAGATAAAGAATGGAGAGAAGTAGATGGCATTATGTATAAAGAAAGAAAAGTGTATATGCCAAAAGATGATAAATTAAGGGCAGAAATTATCAGGCTATATTACGATATGCCAATAGAGAGACATGGAGGATAGTGGAAGACGGTGTTACACTGCTAGAGAATTTTCTGCAGAAATGTACCATGGGATACACATTATACCCCTGGATTTCACTATTGGAATCCACTCTAGAGACCTCCTACAAGCCTCAGCCATAATCTAGACCCAAGATTAGGTACTTCTCTTAGGTAGTGACCAAGCTACCACATGCTAGATTAGCATATACCTCAGGAGGCAAGACTAATGAACTAGCATCAGATACAGACTATCAATATTGAAACTCTAGAAATCAGAGGCTCAGAGATATCTTTGGAATGCAAGACAATTTTGATCTAAAGCAGACTTAGACTAATATGACACCAAGACAGCAGATCAAAAGTCTATCAGTGACTAGTGATCCCATCACTGCTAGACTCAGTCAAGAAATGGACATGCCACCAGATGACGATTGTATCACTGACACTCAGACACACTATCACATGTTTTTAGACTGTATTTGGAGTAGAAGGAAGCTGGTTCAGAGTCTGGAGAACGATGGGTAAGAGTGAAGTATAGAGATGGAGCAGTATCATATGGTCATGTCCGAAAGGTATGGAGAACAGAAAGGTGGCGGCTGTCATGGCTGCATGGTGGTGTCATAGAGAAAAGATATGAGAGAGAGTAGTAGAATAGAGAGTTTCCTTCTCTATTTATTTTTAATTGAGTCTCTAACATTTGTAATATTCTAATATATTTTTCAGAGTGGAGATTGATAGGAGGAGCCTCCTTGGCCCTTGCCTTCATCTCAGAAGCTCTTGAGGTTGTAAATGCAATTCTCTTGAGTATAAAAGAGGTAATCTTGGTGAGAGGTTGAGTTGGTGAATGTTTCCTACCCTATACCCTACTCTTTTTTGAGACAAGATATAGTAGTTGCTCAGACAACCTTCTATGGAATAGCAGGCCTGAAAAGCCTAGCTAATTATCGACTCAGATCATATCACACCTATAAGGTTTGGTGTGGGAGTGCAGATGAGAGCTTGATTGAGTGTAGTAAGGTCCATGAGTGGTTTACTGACTATTCTACTAGTAAGCTTGTTATGGTATGTAAAGATGGACACCTTAGGGACACTATGCAAGGTAGATCTAGATTGAGCTCCCAATCATTCTATCTATTTTTATATTACAGATAAGCTGTGCTTTCCATTTTAATTTCTTTCTGATACCCCCACTTCCTTCTTCTCCCCACAAACCCTTTAGCACACAATTGGGAACTGTCACCACCCCCTTTCTACTTGCTAGTCACAGCTAAATTCCCTTTTGCCCCTTTCAATGGTAGAGCTGGTCACTTGAAACTTTTGGTGGCTAGGGATTACTAAAGAGGTGAAACAATATGTAGAGGGGTGCGACACTTGCCAGTGCAATAAAAACTACACAGAACAACCGGTAGGAAAATTAATACCAAATTCCATTCCAGAAAAACTGTGAACGCATATATCAGCAGACTTTATCATTAAGTTGCCTTTAGCACAGGGATATGATAGCATTCTAGTAGTAGTGGATCGGTTAACTAAAATGGTCTATTTTATACCAACTACAGAAAAAACATTGGCAGAGGGATTAGCAAGGTTGTTTAGAGACAATGTGTGGAAACTGCATAGGTTACTGGAAAGCATCATTTCAGATAGAGGACCCCAATTTGCAGTAGGATTAATGAGAGAGCTAAACAGGATGTTGGGGATCGAAAGTAAATTGTCAACAGCATTTCACCCACAGATGGATGAACAAACAGAAAGGGTGAACCAGGAGTTAGAGCAATACTTGAGGATGTTCATTGATCATAGGCAAGAACAATGGCCTGAATAGTTGGGAACAGCAGATATTTGCATATAACAATAAAGTACACTTGAGTACTCGAATGATGTCTTTTAAAGCAAATTATGGGCAAGATCCTAGGATGGGGTTTGAAGAAAGAAAGAAGGGGAAATATGAGGGAGCAAAGAAATTTATTGAGAAGATGAAAGAAATACAGGGGAAAGCAAAAGCAGCACTAGGGAAAGCGCAAGAGAAAATGAAAAAGTATGCAGACAGAAAGAGAGGGGAGGTTGACAATTACAAAGTAGGAGACTTAGTAATGTTGAGCACTAAGGATCTGAAGTACCAAATGGTTGGGAGAAGAACAGAAAAGCTGACGGAAAGATTTGTTGGCCCTTACAAAATAAAGAAAATAGTATCATCAAATGCAGTAGGACTGGAATTACCTAGTACAGTAAGAATACATCCAGTAGTAAATATTAATAGAATACAATGCTATGTAGGGCAAGTGGAAGGGCAGAGAAAAGACCAACCAGCTCCAGTTATAATTGAAGGAGAGAAAGAATAGGAAGTAGAGAGGATATTAAATAAATAATAGATAAGAGAAAAGAACAAGTACCTGGTGAGATGAAAAGAATTTACAGCAGAATCAGACATTTGGAAAGAAAGGGAGAATCTTGGAAATACAAAGGAAGCAATCAAGGAATTTGAAAAAGAGTATTGACAGAACATAAAAGAAGTAAACCAGCAAGAAAGAGAAGAAGAAGTATTTGAGAGGGGAGAATTGCCAGGGAGATTTACTGCAAAAAGGTTGTTTGGATGGTCAGATAAGAAATATGATGAAGAATACTGGGAAAGATTAGAAAGAAATTGGAGACAATGGAAAGGGGGACGACCTAAGAAAAAAAGAACAATGGAGATGATTAAGATGACAATAAAATAGGCAACATGGTTGACCTATGCTATGAGTTATAGAGAATTCCTTGGGATAAGAAAACTTAAGAGGGGAGTGGTGTCATGACTTGGCAAAACAGCTAAGTCATTATTTATATTTCTTTTCTTTTTTGGACTTACTATACAAGAATGGAGTACAAGAAAGTATCATGTGACCAAGTGTCACAGTGTCATAAGTCATAAGTCACAGTCAGGTGACATGACTGAGTCACATAGGAACCATAGGAAGATAGTGCACAGACCATGTAGTAGTTATATAAGTAGTATAAGAAATTTAACAGAAACTCTATCAAGTTCTTCTTGTCAACTCAGACTTGGAGGGTAATTAAGTTGTCTAGGCTGAGTCACTACAAAAGATATATATCATGACTTGGCAAAACGACTAAGTTAATATTTATATTTCTTTTCCTTTTTAGACCTACTATGCAAGGATGGAGTGTGAGAAAGTATTATGTGACTAAGGGTCACAGGGTCACAAGTCACAGTCAGATGACATCACATGACCAAGTCACATAGGGACTATGGGAAATTAATGCATAGATCATGTAGTAGTTATATAAGTAGTATACAAGAATTAAATGAAAACTCTATTAAGTTCTCCTTGTCAACTCAGACTTGAAGAGTGATTAAGTCATCTAGGCTAAGTTGCTACAATATACTGTAGTGTAACCCATATACTTAAAAATGCATGTATATGAATATGTATACATGGACTTACTCTTTCTGCATGTCAGAACTGTAAGAGAACAAGACAGCTACTAGTAAAAGTAACCTCTGTCTGGATACTTGACTCTGGAGCATCATTCACTTCACTAGAGAAAAGAGAGATTTTATTACTTTTGAGAAGCTACTAGTGTCCTTCCCAATACATACAGCAAATGGCTTAACCCATATAACAAGAAAAGAAATAGTAGTTCTAAGATATCTTAATACAAAAAATTCAACAATAATAACTATACTACTGTCTGTCTTCTTTTGCAAAGATCTAACCTGCTGTTTACTTTTCTTGGGAGCCTTTTTGCAAAACAGACTTACTATCTCTAGGAATAAAAGCATTGTCAGTATCAACACAAAATCTGGCATAGAATATATAACCTTCAAACCAAGATCTTTGATAAATATGATTTATGTGCTATAAACATTAGATTGGGTACAACAATATCAAAATGCATACCTAAAATTGGCAGTTGACTATGAGACTGTCCACTGCTGCTTTGAACACCCATCCTAGGAGGTTCTAAGACATACAAGGGGACATACCATTGACTTTCTGAACATTGAATACTCTACTAATGACCCTGTATGCTCTAGATATGTACTTGGAAAACATTTCCCACAATAAGTTACTACAAGCAGAGATATATGATTACCTTTTATGATGATTTTATATCATATGCATGGATATCAACTCTAATAATAAAAAACAAAACCCTTTAGTATCATGACTTGGCAAAATAACTAAATTATTATTTATATTTACTTTACTTTACTTTTCTTTTGGACTTACTATACAGGAAGGAGTGCTGGAAAGTGTCATGTCACAGGAGTCACACTCACATGAATGGATGGTCACATGGTCATGTCACATGACAAGTCACATAATGAGTATAGGAAAGTAGTGTACAGAAAATAACAGGAACTCTATCAAGTTTTCCTTGTCAACTTGGACTTGGAGGGTGATTAAGTTATCCAGGCTAAGTTGCTATATTTAGGCCATAAAGCAATTTCTAGCATATATTGAAAATTAGTACAAAGCTATGGTACAAATGTAAATATTAGATGGTAATAGGAAATACAAATCAAAGGCTTTTGATAAAGTCCTAAAGAATAGAGATATTAAAACATTACAGAGTACATCTCATACACTACAACAGAACAGTTGAGCAGAGTGTTTGATGTGCACTCTATTAGATAAAGCATAATTAAGATATCTTGATGCTTGCTTACCAGATAGCTAATGGAATTTCACCTTCTAACATACTTGCTATCTTTATAACTGAACACCTCAAATCAAACTTAATTGGTGCACCCCTCATGAAATACTTGAGAAGGAGAAGCCAATAGTCCATTACCTTCAAGTGTTCAGCTGTAGAGCATATGTCTATTTGCTGCAAGGAATATACAGGGACAAAATGTTCCCAAAATTGGAACTCATAATCTATCTTGGGATTATATCAGGAGGGCATGGAAATTTATTTATGCACTTACTAGGCAACATTGTTTTTACATCTGCTCATGTAGAATTCAATGAAAAACTCTTCCCTTGCTGTAAAGCCACTATAAAACAAAGATTACTAAATCCCAATATCCAACTACCTTATCTTAAAAATCTCTCAGAGCTTAAAAGTGATAATGACTTACTATATCAATTACTTCACAAAACAGGAAAACTCATAGTGACAAAGAGAATGCTAATGAAAATCAACAGGCACATTTACCTGTGCAAATTCCTAGTCAACTGCACTCAAATTGAGATGAGGATGAACCTAAAGAAGAAAAGAGTCAAATAATTCCTTCTAAAAGAAATCCTTCTTGGATATATAACATACCACATTGTGAGGCCTGAAATATATTCAGGCCTAAAAATAAACAAATTTCACAACTTTATATCCTAAAAGTAGAACTAAGATAAAATCACCTGCTAGATAGCAGAGAAGATACAGAGAACTTTACTGCCAAAGCTGGCTACTTAGCTACATAGCAGTATGCCTAGGGACATAAGATTGCTACCTGTCAGACTGTGCTTCAGGGGTTGCTGGGCTTGATCTCAACCAAGGAGTTGTGTTACTCTCTGTGCCTTGCCCACAACAATAAAAGGGAAAATGAGTCTGGAATAGATGAATTTAAAAGGAGCTAATGTTAAGGGTATAAGATTTAGAAAATATTGAAGCTGGAGTGCTACTTGCTAGGATGCTAACTTAATACTGATGGAAACTGTATATTACTTAGTCATCAGAGAGGGTGGGAGTTAAGGAAAAAGTGATGGTAATGGTCAAGATGCATTATAGTATTAGAGAAAGTCACAAGGGCATAATACTACCACTGACAGGCCAGTCACTTAAGAACCAGTGGAGTTGAGCCTGCAGCCCCATAGTATTATTGCTGAGAATAGCAGCTTAGTCAGGAAAAAGAAGCCTTATGTGGAAAAGTCTGAAAAAATACCTATTACAAAGAAACAAGACTAGTAGTCTGGCAGGAAATAAGAATAGGGTATGGCATTACTTAATCAGTGATGGCTAAGAATAGGATTGCATCAGAACTGATTTACCATAATCAAAAACAAAAGAGTAACAAAGAGTCTCAGAGAGCTATGATGATAATACCCAAAACTCCCTAGGCAAGAAAGGAAAAAGAACAGGTCCTGAGTTGCTGAGATAAGCCAAAGAAAGAGGAGATCACCATAGGGTTAGTGGTAAGTAACCTAGTAAAAGGGTACAAAAGAGAATTGTATACTGGGACAAATAATAAGATGTGGTACCAGCTTCTAATTGTGTGCTAAAGGTTTGAGGGGAGATAATCAAAGATGAAGGTTATAAATAACTAGAAAAAATATATAAGTTAGTTGTTATGAAAGGAATCTCTAGATTGTTGTTGCATAGCCTCCCTAAGGTGTCAATCTTTATATACTATGCCAAAAGCTCCTCTGGAAAATATAGTTAGTTGATTACTCATAGACCCTCTATACTCAATTGCCCCCTTGTCTACACTCCTAACACTGAACCTTACAAGTGTGATGCAGTCCAAGTGTATACCTAGCCAAGCTTTCTTAGCCTGCTGTTCTCTCTGAAGCCTGCCTAAGTTGCATCTGCTATTCCTTTCTAGATCGAGGTCTAGGTATATTCTGTGTTCTACTCAAGATATCCTACTGACTCCAAACTCTTACACTCAATAGTTTTGTATTTTACGATTCCAGAGACAGTGATGATAGAAGTAAATGCTAAGAGGTTTTCTTTCTTTATCCTCCCTGCCCTTGTCAGGTTTGACTCTAGAGAGAGAATTCTTCTATAGAAGCTTAGCCTCAACAGTGAATTGTGCCTGCTTCTACACTTGCCCCTTCTAGAACTCAAGAAGATTTATTAAGAGAGAGAGAGAAATGTGAGTTGACAAGGGTAAGGTCCTCCTGAGGGAGAACAAAACTAAGATAGTTACAACAATTGGTAATTATTTTAATAATTTGGAGGGTTCTGGAAAGGCTGATGGTGAGCTGACTAATTCCTGCATGCATACATCACACACGTGGTATGCATTACAGTGTCACTATTATGACAGCCCTAAATACTATATTAAAGTTATTACAAAGCTCTGAAACTCAAGGAATAAAATATAAAAAAAAAACTATTACTACTTTTAGGATTCCTTTGACTCTTTCTTGCCCTAAGTCCTTCCAAAATCCTACTGATTATGCTGATGGGGATCAAAAGGTTTGATCATGAAACAAAGATGAAAGCAAGGTCAGAGAGGCAAAATCTCCAAACTGCTTTACAATTGTGCACTAAACAAGTAGGCACTAGGGAGATAAATCAAATAATAGAGAGCTTACTGAAGATGAATGTCCAAAGAATAGCCAAAACATATTTAATAGAAACCTAAGAAGAAAAGAAATATTTTTAGTATTTACTCAAGAGAACTCTCACTGTAATAGGATCCCTAAGGCACATGTTTATCTTGTGCTATGACACTACTGCCCTTATCTAGTCTAGTAGCCTGGCTCACCATCAATATAGCAGTACTACCTAGAACTTCCATGCCGTTATGCAGGCTTTACTTTAGTGTTAAGGACAAAATTATAGAGAATGGAAGAGCAGAGTTATAAATAGAATTATACTCTGGAACAGAGTAGTATACTACTTTGGAGAATAGATAATACTTAGTGATGGTGTAACTCTAAGAGAAGACTCTGGTGGAAGAAAAAAGACATTGGAGTGAAGTATGACTTAATAAACAACCTTGGCTTCAACTTATGTGTTGCACCCCAGTCTCTGGTCATAATATTGGTCACATATTTTGGAGTGGAAGGAAGTCATCAGAGAAGAGGTTCTAAGGAAGTAGAATAGGAATCCAGAGTAGATAGGGAGAGTATTAGGACCAAATAACGTTAATTTACCAACTGAGGAAATACACCATAACTACTTAGTACTTATAGGAAATCCAGAATAGGAGGAGAGTAGTCTACTATGCTATCCTACTAATTATAATTCCAGGAGAATTATTAGGAGAAATAAATTATATAATTGTCAGATTTCTAGACCATGATATTTAGCTAACTATACAACTGGAAGCCTACTTCAAAAACATGTAGCAAGTGGTTAGCTCATAGCATAAGCAAATGCCCAAGTCTGTTGAGGCTTGAGTCTTCCTTCGAGGGAAGTTTTATACAGTTTTCATAAAGCAGACACAAAAGAAAACCTCAAAATCACTCAAATAGCCTTTCAGCTCTAGAACAACAGAGAGAGAGATGATAGAGGAAAAAGTATTCTTTTCCCTTCTGTGCCCTAGAGTATTTTATTAGAATTACAAAGCAATAATACAACAAAAGAAAAGAAACAAAGAAAACTTTCAAATTCCCAAAGATAGTAAGAGTGAAATAATAAAACAGTACCTCTCCCAATCACTTGGCTACTACTCCCCACTCCTCTAATCCTACTCCTAGGGTTCTTCTCTGAATAAAAAGTGGCTCTTGAGCCTTTTGATGGACCATAGAAAGAGGTAGTGATCTTGAGTTGTCTTGCTCTTGAGTATATTATCTTCTTCAAACCTCTTCTTCTATCTTCCTATCTAATCTCTCTGCCTAACCTCTCTAGTCCTTCTACTACTCCTCTATATCTCATCACATCTTCAAGCCTCAGTTACTTCTGTTAGGTTTGTGATATAGTTCTCGAGAAGACCTGTTTTGCTAGTTTTTGCTATAATTAGCCATCAGCAATGATAGCTCTGATCTAATGGTAACCTAGATATTATAAATAAGTGACTACTGCTGAGATATGACATCATTCTGTTAGAAAACCATCTTCTAAGATTCTTTCTGCTCTTGAAAGTACTTTAGAGGGGAGTTCTGTTATAGATATATTATGAAATTCTCTGGACAATCCTTATGAAGTTTCTGTAGTGGTGATCACAGCCACTACTCTGCTACTCAAGTAGTATGCTTGAGTCCATGACTGGGCATTTAATAGTTATCTTTGAAGGGCCAAACTCATTTCTCAAGCTGGTTATTCTTGTCATTATAGTGAAAAATATCACTTTTATTGCCTAAATAGCTATCTGGCATGACAATGCATCTCTTTTTTGACTCCTTTCCATCAATGACACATTCCCACTGCTGTTTTCTTCTAGAATGTTCTTTATTCTTTGATGTTCTTCTCTCTGTTATTAGCTTGTGATTTAAAACTCCTTAGTTATCTGTTAAGTGTTAGTAAGCTCCAGCCATAGTCCCAAATCTCTAAGTCACATCCTAGATGTCATTTATCTAGATATAGCTGATCTGATACCATCAATGCTTATTTGCAATCAACAGTCCATGTGTCTAAGTCTGTCACTGGTATACTACTGGTTCTAGAGGGCAAGTATTCCATCTTTATCAAGGTATATCCCATACAAAGTGGATCTAGAATGTTCTCATTCAATATCTCTGTCTATAACCTGATATCAGCTTATCTTGCTTGCCTCCCAAGGTATTTGCATAAGCTCTAGATCCAGTTCTACTTGCTTACTATTTCATACAACACTTTGGTATGTTCTAAGGACTTATAATGGGTTCTAGAGTGAATTCTGGTTAGGAATTTGTTGGTATAAGGCATATAAAATACTACTTTCTGCCACAAATTTGCTAGCAGTGTAATTCTAGAAACTTAGCAAGAACAAAATAGACCTGGCAAAACCAATAGAAAATAATTGAGAAAAAACAAGAAGGTACAGGATTCCCTATCACAACCAGAACAACCATTGTATTAATGGATTTATGACTAGGTTTATTATTTTCTCTATTTTTTTTGTATATTTCTTTTGTATTTCTCTAAACATATAAAAACCTCTACTTAGTAGGAAGAGTATAAGCAATCTTAGTAATCTTTTTCTCTAACTGGGTTTTCAAAGTGGAAATCTATTTTTAGAGTGATCAGATCAGATCAGTAATTAAGTTCCTTTGACTCAAGACTAAGTCAAAAACAAAAAAACTACAGGACAAGTAACTTAGCTGTAGGGATGATGTCATAGGAGCTCTAAAACAAAGTTAGGCATTGCTAGGGAGTCAAGTTATACAGGGTGTCATGACTTGGCAAAATGGCTAAGTCAATATTTCTTTTCTTTTAATTTTCTTATTGATAGATATTATCACAAATAGTTATAAGGGGACATCATCTAGGGTATCACTCAGTAAGTCTGGTGAGCTCATATCTACTAAGAGTTCTATATCCATTTGTATCACATTCCCACTGTTCCTTGCTTCTCCTATTTGTGTCATGCAGTGCGATGCCTTCTAATCTAATTAAGGACAATTGTGATTACTGATCTATGTGCATGTGACTGCCCATAGGATTGTCTAGTGTAGGCTATATATACTAGCAGAGTGTCATAGATGTACTTCACTTGAATCTCAAACTAGCTTCCAGGACTATCCATTAGCTTAAGGGTTATTGCCTCTGAGTGGTTTCCTAACAATGGTCACTTACTTGATTTTTGATCTGAGAAAGTATTCTTCAAAAGAGTTCAAAAGCAAGGTTTAGACAATGACAAAAGATGTTGTTAAGTCTGAGGTCTAATCCTTAGACTATGAGTTCTTACATACATAATTGTGATGGTCTGCACTAGAACAGATTATCATATACTACTACCTATTGTTCTATATAAGGCAGTGCCTTTGTACTGTAAATAGCAATAACTTAACCTTATGGAGGCTGTCCTTTGTTCTAAGAAAAGAACAGATGACTATCTATAGGTAATTAATAAAGTCTATGTGCAAACATTGAGGTCTTCATATCTCTACTGATATTAATCACCTTTAGGTCATTCTAGGCTCATTCTGAGTGGTATAAGGAGGGTTCTGATGAGTCTAGAACCAAAGCATCAATCATGGCAGTTTCTGAGATATTGGCAATTTAATAAACAGTACCATGGTAGTTACTAGTTGATCTGCCTGATATCTCAGCCAATATTGATTTTCTTAAGATGTGACTAGCATCAATCAAAAGGTCCTTTCAAGGGCTTTCCATAGCCATTGAGACTGTGAGAATTGTCAAAGAATTGATGGAAATATAGCCAAATGAAGTTTGTGGCAGATATATGAGAGTGACTCATAGGAAAGCACAGGACATTAGTCAGGGTTAGGGTTACTATTTGTGTATATATAGTGTACAGAATCTAACAGGAACTCCATTGAGTTCTTCTTGTCAACTTGAACTTGGAGAGTAATTAAGTTATCTAGACTAAGTCACTACATAAAGAGGATTTAAAGTTTTATATCTGATCACATAGTCAAGAGTACTACTATGAGAATAGTCTGATCACATAGCCAGAGAGTGCTACTGTGAGAATAACTTTGAAACAGGGTGTTAGAGTGATACTAGACAGGCAGAACTCAGGAACAAGACCAAGACAGTAATCTAGAATCATAAATCAGACTTCAAATATTACTACTACTATAGTATATTGGCAGAACCTTATTTAACAAACTTCCTTTCACCTTCAACTTCTGAATTCATTTCCTCATGAATTTGCATGAGGGACACTGTGTTGAAATATAATATCAGCTTATCATAACTTAGCAAAATGGCTAAGTCATTATTTATATTTCTTTTCTTTTCTTTTTACTACACAGAAAGGAGTGTGGGAAAGTGTCATGTCACAAGTGTCACAGTCACATGATGGGTATGGGAAAGTAGTGCACAGACTATGTAGTAATTGTATAAGTAGTGTACAGAAAATAATAGGAACTCTATTGAGTTCTTCTTGTTAACTTAGATAAGAAGGGAGACTAACTTATCTCAACTAAGTCTTTACATAGCTAGGGTGCTTTCTTAGGAGATTACATATTTTATTTGATTATTAAAAACTTTATATTCGCTGCTACCTATGTAATAGTCAAGGAACCCTAAATAGAAAGAAAAACAGGAAAAGTCCTAGCAGTATTAGCCTCTTCAATGTTGTTCAGGGAATATCTATAAGGAAGATAGGTACCTTATAGATCAACTAAAGAATATTAGTAAATGGAATAGAAGAGCAAGGAGTCAGGAATATACCAGAAAAAAAACAAACCTAGTTGTAGAAGAAGAGCAATAGGGGTATTCTAGCCCTAGTTATACCTACCAGAATAAAAATCCTGGAATTCCTAGCTATTGTCTATCTAGCAATGATTTTGTACTAGACCTTGTTGATTACAACCCTCTAGATGATATCAAAACAGAGGAATTGATATGCTTATGCCATGAAGGGGAAGCATCCCTGATCAATTACTTAATAAAATTTGCATACTCACTAGATGGTGATGGAAATAAACCTGAGCATGAACTAGACATTTTTAAAGTCCAAGAATGGCAATATAAAGATATAGCAAAGATAAAAAATCTAGATATTTGCAAGGAATTCAAACATGTCTTCCAGAATAAATTAGAGACACTCTAATAAAGGAGAACATTTGAAAAGGTAGAATGGCAATCTATAACCAAGCCAACTATAAAGTGTCAATAGATCTTTGATGTGAAACTAAATAGATAAAAAAAGGCCCACCTAGTTGTGAAGGGTTTTTCTCAGCACAAAGAAACAAACTATATGGATATCTACTCACCAGTAATACACTTTGAGACTGTGAGACTTATGCTTGGATTAGCCACCCTTGAAAAGTGGTATATTACTGGCCTAGATGTCAAAAATACCTATCTGTATAACAAACTTGACAAGAAGATATATATGGAGTAACCTAAAGGATACACCAAAGACACCAGCATAGTACTAAGACTTTGTAAAGCAATCTATGAACTGAAGCAAGCAAGGCTTGCTTAGTGGCACTAGCTTGATACTTCCATAAAAGAACTTAGGTTTGAATAACTCAAGTCTAAGGCTGGGATTTTTAGCTACTGCCAAATAGGGACAAACAACATCATAAGTATTTTTTTTTTTTTTTTTTTTT
>Ga0153965_1000097_pt1 | contig 14592 bp, 14 predicted proteins | sample TSFL049MetaG_FD_104707 | JGI IMG/M metagenome (GOLD analysis project Ga0153965, IMG submission 104707) | Attine ant fungus gardens microbial communities from Florida, USA - TSFL049 MetaG | ecosystem: Host-associated > Fungi > Mycelium > Unclassified | place: USA: Florida, Paynes | collected... | reverse complement strand
TTCTATTGAATATGTTTTGGTTATTCTTTGGACATTCTACCTTCAGTAAGCTCTCTATTATTTGATTTATCTCCCCAGTGCCTACTTGTTTAGTGCACAATTGTGAAGCAGTTTGGAGATTTTACCTCTCTAACCTTGCTTTCACCTTTGTTTTGTGATCAAACCTTTTGATCCCCATCAACGTTGTCTCTAAATAACCTTGCTAATCCCTCTGCCAATGTCTTCTTCATAGTTGGTATAAAGTGGACCATCTTAGTTAGCTGGTCTACTACTACTAGAATACTATCGTATCCTTGCGCTAAAGGCAGCTTAGTAATAAAATCTGCCAATATGTGCATCCAAGGTTTCTCCAGAATAGAGTTGGGCATTAACTTGCCTGCTGGCTATTCTGTGCGGTTTTTATTGTGCTGACAGGCATCGCACCCTTCCACGTATCTCTTCACCTCCTTTGTAATCCCTGGCCACCAAAAGTTATGGGTGACCAATTCTACTGTCTTCCATTGTCCCCCATGCTCTTCTATTGGTGTATTATGATGTAGTCTAATTATCTCTGCCCTTAGTTTCTCATCTTTTGGCACATAGACTTTTCCCTCTTTATACATGATGCCATCTACTTCTCTCCACTCTTCATCTCTTAGCATTTTTACTTCTGCTCGCTTCATTTCTTCTACTGCCTTTACTACTTCATCATCTTTCACTTTTGACTTTTTAACTTCCTCTAGTAGATCTACCCCGTCTACTATGATCTCTACAGCTTCTGTCTTCCTCATTTCCAACCACTCTGGTTTCACCAACATTTCATCCTCATTGTCCTTTTCTACTCCGATCTCCTAGTCTGGCCTTCTGCTCAAGCTGTCTGCTTTTCCCATTTTACTTCCAGGAACATGTTTTAGTGTAAAATTAAATCTAGATAGGTACAAGGCCCATCTTGCTTGTCTTCTATTTAGCTTTTGTGCCTTCATAAAGTACTCGAGGTTTTTGTGATCTGTCCAAATCTCAAATTTCTCTACTGCTCCTTCTAGGAAATGCCTCCATGCCTCTAGGCATCTGACTACTACTAATATCTCTTTATCGTGAATCTCATAGTTCTGCTCTGTATTACTTAGAGATTTTGAAATGAAAGCGACTGGTCTCCATTTTTTGTCTGAGCACTTCATTGATAGTACTCCTCCAGTAGCGTAATTTGAGGCATTAGCCTCCACCCGAAATTCTTTGTCTAAGTCAGGTGCTGCCAATACTGGTTTTGTTGTAAAGACCCGTTTCAACTCGTTGAATGTCTTTTGCTATGCCTCCTCCCATCTCTACTTCTCATCCTTCTGTGTAAGTACGTTCATTGGTCTTGCTACTCAAGTGAAGTCTTTAATAAACCTCCTGTAATAATTTGCAAGGCCTAAAACTTTCTGATGTCTTTCACATTTTTTGGTTGTGGCCAACTAAGTACTCTGTCCACTTTCTCTGCTTCCATTTCTATCCCATTAGGTCCTATGACGACCCCTAGGAATCCTATCTTTCTTGTCTTCTATACACATTTTTCTGGCTTAATGTACAAGTCATTCTCCTCTAACCTCTTCAGTATTTCCTCCATTATTTCATTGTGTCCCTCTTTCGTCTCTGTTCCTACTAACACATCATCCACAAATGCTGCTACTTTTCCTTTGTTAATCAGGTCTCTCAGGATTTCATTCATCATTGCTTAAAAGGTTGCTGGCAAATTTGTCATCCTGAAACACATAACGGTTGGTTCAAAGGAACCAATGTGTGTTGTAAACACTCCTTTTCACTCATCCTCCTCTTTTATTCTAACATTGTTGAACCCCTACCTGAGATCTATCTTCATGAACACTTTCTTACTTCCTATGTTGTCGATTAATTCTGTAATTAATGGGAGGGGGTAGTTGTTCTTTATTGTTTGATCATTCAGGTTGCGATAGTCCATTACCATCCTCTTACTACCATCCTTCTTGCCTACAAAGAACACTAGTGACATTTGAGAGGATTTCGATGGTCTGATATACCCCTTTCTCAACTGGTCTTTCACAAAATTCTGGACTTCTTCCCTCTTGTTTTTGGATAGAGGATAAATCCTTTCCTTTTGCGGTTTAAATGTCTCCTTGAGATCTATAGCATGATCCCAAATCTTTCTCTTTGGCATTCTCTTCAACTCCACCTTCCCAAACACTTTTCTCCACTTCAAAAACTTCTTTGGGACCATCTTCTTGATTTTCCTGTGGTTCTCTTCTATCTCTTCCTCTCTTCCCCAGTCTTCTTTATCGTCTATCGCCCAGTAGACGATTTTCTCTTCTTTCTCTGTCACTATCCTTTTGACCTTTTCCCTCTTCTGACTTCTTCCACCATACAAGGGTAGGCATCTCGTCATTTTAACTTCCCCTGTTTCCCAGTTTATTTCTGGGTTGTAGGCTGCTAACCATAGCATACCCAATATCACTTCTGTTTTCCCCAGATTGCATACATCCATCCTCATTCTTTCCATGTGGCCTTTGTAGAATACATTGCACTCTACCTGATATGTAATGGCCCCTCTACTATTGTTGGTGCCATCTACATTCCTGACAACTAATGGTTTTTCTAACTTCTACAGCTTGAACCCATACCTAGCTGCTGTCTGCCTGTCCATAAATATCCCTGTTGTGCTACTGTCCAAGAGCACTTTTATCATTACGCCTTCATGTATATCTATCTTCTCCACTCCAATGTTCAACCACACTTCTCTCAACATCCCAAAGGTTCTCCTGACCTCTCTTTGACTATCTCCCTCTTTTGCTGTGCTTTCTAGTTCTCCTGACTGTGTGCTGCTTTGCTGTGCTTTTACCTCTCTGGGCCACACCGCTTTCTCCTCCTTTGCTACGCTTCTTGAGTCTCTTGCTTGCGCGCTGCTCTGTTCCTTCTCTCCTTTGCATCCATACTAACTCATCTTTTTTCTTTTCCAATAAGGGACTACTCCCTGTCCCCAGTCATCTTCTGCATAGCATCCCCCTTTGCCACATCTTGGGCATCTTAAATACGTAACAATAGCTCCCTGACTATGCCATCCTAACTCCTACAACTCTGCATCTCGTGGCACTATTGGTCCACAGTACCATTTAGCCCTCTTCCTCAACATCTCCCACGAACTCCTTTTCCACTCCTCTTGCTGTGTATTTCCCTTTGTAGGGCGTGCCGCCTTACTTCCTTCTACTCTCCTCAACCTCCTTTCTCCTTCCTGCGCTTTTCCCCTTATAGGGTGTGCTGGCCTCTTCTCCTGCTGCGCCTTTTGTGGCCTTGCCACATGCACCACCCTTTCTTCATTCTTCCTCCTTATCCACAATGGGCACTTCCTACATTTGTGCCCTTTCTCCCTGCACTCGAAGCACTCAACTTCTGCTACTTCCATTCGTCTTATCGTCCTCTCTCCTTCTCCACATTGCATTACTCTACTCTTCAATACTTCAAATTTATTCTGGGGAACAACGGTCCCCTTTTCCTCTCTTCTCTTATTCCTGCAGTTTCAGACCAGGTGTCCAAACTTCTTACAGCATCAATACAACTTCCTCTTCTTTCCTTCTAACTCTGCCCTTAATTTAGCAAGGGCATGCTTCTCATTGAGCAGGTTGCTCATAAGTTGATTATATTGTGTTTGAGACATTGTGATGATGTCTCAGAGGGTATGGAGTTAATGATTGATCTTACTTATGCTACATCTGTTAGGGCACAAGATCTTCACCTAACCAGACATCTACTGCCCTACTAACTACTGCCCTAATAGTACTTTGTCTATTACCCAATGGATGGGATCTCTAATCTAGACAGCCCACTAGTGGTAACTGTTAATCCTCTGCATGTACCAACTCACAATGGAGTCGCAGCACAAGGTTTATGCTAAGAAAAGGGATACAAGTATACTACTCAGCACCACTCAATTGCAAGGTCAGGTCTCGAACGCAATACCTGAGCTTGGTACTGTCTCCACCTGCAGTCCCTAACTGACTGCAAAGCCCCCTTAAGCCAAGGGCCTGGCTATGTATGGAGGTGATTACTGATCATGATGATCAGTGACCGAGGGTTGGTTTATGATGAGATAAAAGATTAAGCAAGGTCCAAGGCGGGTGGTGCTTGGATATGATATTAAGTTCTAGTGTCAGTGTCTAAAGTCCAATGACTGGAATTAAGCCAACTGTCTCTTTGTTCAGAGTTTGACAAAGAGAACTCGATGGGGTTCTCGCTTAATTTTTTACTACTTATACATTTCACTACTGTGGCTATGCACTTGTTCTCCTATGGTCCTCATGTTACTCTAGTCATGTGACACCCTGTGACTGTGACTGTGACATGACCATCTGTGACTATCTGTCACACAATTGTGACATTGTGACAAAGTCATGTGATACTTTTCTGCACTCCATCTTGTAGTTGTAAATAAGAAAAGAAAAGAAAAGAAATATAAATAATGACTTAGCCAATTTGCCAAGTCATGACATTTTTTGTTAGATATCTCATTTATGTCTCAAGATTCCTCTTTCTATTTATAAAGACTCTGTGGCTGAGCTCAAACAGAATGGTTATATGTTTCTAGTTCTTCAATAAATTAAGGTTATCATTTGGAATAAAGTTCCTATATAGCACAAGTATGATATTGATGCTGTTGATCAATATCTAAGAGACCTGCTTGAAGTAAGTGATCACTTGCACTTAATAGCTCTTGAATTGATATATTATCTAGAATAGTCATCTATTTGGTGGAAGTATAGTAGTATTTGGAGGAGATTTCCGTCAGACTTTGTCTATAATGTCTAAAGAAATATATTAACAAGTGGTAGTAGCATCTCTCTACAGAGAAAACTTATGGAGACATATCAAGTTCTTGTATCTTAGACAGAATATGTGCTTGGGCCACTCTGAAGCTAACAATCAACATGCTCAGTGGTTGCTGGAAATTGGTGCTAGGTGAACTATGGATAATGAGATGATATAAGTTCTTTAGTCTATAGTTTGTGCTAATCTCAATGCTCTGATTAATAGGATCTATCCAGGAATTGGTAACCTAAGACCTTAAGATGACTAGTACTTCTTGGATCATATTATTTTCTATCCTAGAAATGATGAGGTGCATGATATCAATGAGGTCATTCTTCAACAGTTTAACTCAAATGCAGAGGTTCATATGTTGAGAAGTGTGGACTCTGTGTCTAAAGAAGATGGAATGCACTATGCTTATTATACAGAGTTCCTTCAATAACTTAATAGTGGTGGTTTGCCTCCTGCTTTACTTTATCTCAAGATTGGTTGTCTAGTTATCTTATTAAGGAACTTGGATCTAGGAGAAGAACTTTGTAATAGGACAAGAATGGTGGTATTAAATGTGAGGAGAAAAATGCTCTAGTACAAGATTATCAACAAGGACAGTATTAAAGTCATGAACTGATGCTTAGTTTTCCTCTTACTATTATATTGCCTCCCAAACTAATATGACATACTTTATATTTCCTTCATTCTTAGTGACATCATATCACAAATGGTCACTTACTTGATTTGTGATTGAGAAGTAGTTCTTCAAAGAGGCTCAAAAAGCAAAGTTAGACAATGACAAAAGATATTGTTAAGTCTAAGGTCTAATCCTTAGACAAGAAGTCCTTATATACAGAAAAGTGATTGTCTGTGCACTAGGACAGACCATCACATGCTACTACCTATTGTTCTACATATGGTAGTGCCTTTGTGCTCAAAATAGTAATAACTTAACCATATGGAGGCTGTTCTTTGTTCTAATTAAAGGCAGATGACTATCTATGGGTAATTAATTAATATCTATGTGCAAACATTGAAGACTTCATATCTCCACTAATATTAATTGCCTTGAGGTCATTCTAAACTCATTCTGAGCATTATGAGAAAGGCTTTTGCTGAGCCTAGAACTGAAGCATCAATCATGGTGGTTTCTGAGATATTAGCAATTTAATAAATGGTAATATGGTGGTTACCTGTTGATCTGCTTAATATCTTGGCCAATACTAATTGCCTTGAGATGTAACTGACATTGATCAAAAGGTTTTTTTGAGGGCTTTTTATAGCTGTTGAGATTGTGAAAACTGTCAAAGAATTGATGGAGATATGGCCAAATGAAGTTTGTGACACATCAATATTATGCTCTCTCTATTCCTTTCCTTATAGCAACTAGGCAACTGGAGTAGGAAATATTATAACAAGTGACAAGGACCTAGAGTGATAATAAATACTCAGAGTCACAAAACAAGACTGAGGTGTACAAAGAATCAACCCAATGATAATGTCCATATTATGTAATATGTGAGCTGGAAATAAAGTATACAAAAAATTATAATCACAACAGGAAATGGACCTTTATAAAACTTGGGCAGTATAAAGTAAATTCCTTAGTCGTCTACCTTTATAGGTGACTCCTGAGATGAGATCATTTTACTTATACCCACTACTTAGATTAACAACTGTACTATAGACACTTTATTTAATAGATAAATACACAGTTGTCTACTTTTATAGATGACTCCTGAGATACTTTATTTAATAGACAGAAGATTTAGAGATAAGGTTATGTTGATTCCAAGAATCAGATCTGTCATGACTTGGCAAAACAGCTAAGTCAATATTTATATCTCTTTTCATTTTCTTTTCTTTTATTTTCTGATTACTTTTCTTTTCATTTTCTTTTCTTTATTTTCTTATTGATGGATGCACAAGAGGAAAGTAACTCATAGAGAGACATAGGATAAAAGGAAGGGTTAGGGTTACTCTTCATGTATAAATAGTATATAGAATCTAATGGGAACTCTATCAAGTTTTCCCTGTCAAACACTGATAAAGGAGCAGTTGGCTTTATTCCGGCCTAGAAGTTGGCTATTCTGATATTAGAACTTGATATCCACTTCTTGAGTACTGTTCACCTTGGACCTTGCTCACTTTAACTCTCATCTTATCAACTCTCAGCCACTGATTGACATGATCAGTAGCCACCTCCATATATAGCCAGGCCCTTGGCTTAAGGGGACTTTGCAGTCAGTTAGAGACTGTAGGTGGAAGTGTAGCACCAAGCCTGGGTGTTATTACTGAGACCTGACCTTATAATCGGGTGGTGTTTAGTAGAATACTTGTCCTTTTCTTGGTATAAACCTCATACTGTGGTCCATTGTGACTAGGTACACACAGAGGAGTAACAGTCATCTCTTAAGGAGCCATCTAGATTAAGGATCCTATTCATTGGGTGATAGTCTAACCATAGTATTAAGGTAGTAGTAAGTAAGGCAGTAGATATCTAGTTAGGTAAAGATCTTGCGTCCCAACAGACATAACGTTAGTAAGATCAATCATTAAATCTGTACCCCTTGCAGAGACATAATACTATGTCTTTGCAACAATACAATTCACTGATGAGCAACCTGCTCAAAGAAAAATGCTCTCTCACCAAACTGAGGAAAGAACTTGAAGGGAGGAGAGGAAAGTTGTGTTTCAGTTGTAAAGGGTTCAGGTACTTGGCCTATAACTATAGGAACAAGAAAGGAGGAGAGAAGAGAACAGACATTTTCCAAAATAAGTTTGAAGTGTTGAGGAGTAGGATAATGTAGTATGGAATGGAAGGGAGGACAATAAGAAGAGTAGAGATAGTAGAGGTTGAATGTTTTAAGTGTGAGGAGAAGGGGCACAAATGCAGAGAGTGTCTATTGTGGGTAAGAAAGAAAAAGGCAGCACGTGTAGTAAGACCACAAAAGGTGTAGCAAGAGAAGAAGCCGGTGCACCTTGTAAAGGAAAAAGTGCAGGAAAAGGAAAGGAGGTTGAGGAGAGCAGAGAGAAGAGAGGTGGTGCATATAGCTAAGCCACGAGAAGTGCAGTAAGGAGGATGGAGGAGCAGTTCAGTGGAAGAGTTAAGAAAGAGAGCAAAGAAGCATTGTGGCAAGGGGGTGCCAGAAGAAGCATGCCTACTGGAGTTAGAATGGTGTACAAAAGAAATAATAGTGACGTATGCATGTGAAGGAAAATAGGAGGCAAGGGGTGATCAAGGACAGGTAGAAATGGTGTGGGTATATAAGGAAGACAGTGTGGCCTAGAGAGGCAAAAGCACAGCAAGGTGGTGCATGACCAGAAGAGTCAGAAAGCACAGTAAAAGAGAGGGATAGCTGAAAGGAGATTAGGAGAACCTTCAGAAAGGTATAGTTAAATATTGGGATGAAGAAAATAGACACACATAAAGGCATAATGGTGAAAGCGCTCTTGGATAGTGGTACAACAGGAATGTTCATGGATAAGAGGACAGCAGCAAAACATAGGTTTAGGCTGCAAAAACTAAAAAGACCGATAGCCATCAGAAATGTGGACGGAACAAATAATAGTAGAGAGGCCATTACACACCAAGTAGAGTGCAACGTGTATTACAAAGGCCATATAGAAAGAATGAGAATAGATGTATGTGACTTAGGAAAAACAAAAGTGATTCTGGGAATGCCATGGTTGGCAGCACATAACCCAGAGATAAATTGGGAAACTAGGGAAATCAAAATAATGAGATGCCTGCCCTTATATGGTGGAAGGAGTCCCAAGAAAGAAAAGGTCAAAAGGGTAATAATCCTAGAGGAAGAGAAAATTGTCAGATAGGCAATAGATAACAAAGAAGACTGGAGAAAGGAGAAAGAAATAGAGGAGGACCATAGGAAAATCAAGGAAATGGTCCCAAAAAGGTTTTTGAAGTGGAAAAAGGTGTTTGGAAAAGTAGAGTTGAAGAGAATGCCGACCAGGAAAACTTGGAATCATGCTATAGATCTCAAGGAGATGTTCAAACCATGAAAAGGAAGGATTTACCCATTATCAAAGAATGAAAGGAAAGAAGTCCAAAGGTTTGTGGAAGATCAATTGAGAAAGAGATATATCAGACCCTCTAAATTACCTCAAACGTCACTGGTTTTCTTTGTGGGTAAAAAGGATGGAAGCAAGAGGATGGTAATAGACTACCATAACCTAAACGATCAGATGATAAAGAATAACTATCCACTCCCATTAATCACTGAATTAATTGACAACATAGGGAGCAAGAAAGTGTTCACTAAAATGGATCTCAGGTAGGGGTTCAACAACATAAGAATAAAAGAGGAAGATGAGTGGAAGGGAGTGTTTACAATGCATATTGGTTCCTTTAAACCAATGGTTATGTTTTTTGGAATGACAAACTCACTAGTAATGTTCCAAGCAATGATAAACAAAATTCTGAGAGACCTGATAAATGAAGAAAAAGTAGCAGCATTTGTAGACAATGTATTGGTGGGGACAGAGACAGAGAACGGTCACAATAAAATTGTGAAAGAAATATTAAAGAGGTTGAAAGAGAATAACTTGTATATTAAGCTGGAGAAATATATGTAAAAGGCAAGAAAGATAGGGTTCTTAGGGGTTGTCATTGGACCCAATAGAATAGAGATGGAAGCAGAAAAGGTAGATGGGATACTCAGTTAGCCAGAACCAAAAAATGTGAAAGACATCAGAAAGTTCTTAGGCCTCACAAATTATTACAAGAGGTTTATCAAAGACTTTGCCTGAGTAGCAAGACCAATGAATGTGCTAATAAGGAAAGATGAGAAGTGGCAGTAGAGAGAAGAACAGCAAAAAGTATTTGACGAGCTGAAATGAGTTTTTACAACAAAGCTAGTATTAGCAGCACCAGACTTAGATAAAAAGTTCAGAGTAGAAGCCAATGTATCAAACTATGCTACTGGAGAAGTACTGTCAATGAGGTGCTTAGACGAAAAGTGAAGACTAGTCGTTTTTATTTCCAAGTCTCTTAGTGAAACAGAATGAAACTATGAGATATACAATAAAGAGATATTAGCAGTTGTCAGATGTTAAGAAGTATGGAGACATTTCCTGGAAGGAGCAATAGAAAAATTCGAGATTTGGACAGATCATAAGAACTTTAAATACTTCATGAAGGCGCAAAAGTTGAATAGAAGACAAGCAAGATAGGCCCTATACCTGTTTTGCTTCAACTTCATCTTAAAGCATGTTCCAGGAAGTAAGATAGGGAAAGCAGACAGTTTGAGCAGGAGACCAGACTAGGGAGTTGGAGTGGAAAAAGACAACAAGGACAAGACATTGATGAAACCAGAGTGGTTGGAGGTAAGAAGAGTAGAGACAGTAGAAATAATAGTAAATGGGGTAGATCTACTAGAGGAAATAAGAAAGTCAAAAGTAAAAGATGACAAAGTGGTAAAGGCAATAGAAGAGATGAAACAAACAGAGGTGAAAATGTTAAGAGATGAGAAATGAAAAAAAGTAAATGGCATAATATACAAAGAAAAGAAAGTGTATGTGCCAAAAGACAATAAATTGAGAGCAAAAATTATTAGGCTATACCATGACATGCCAATCAGAGACCATGGAAAACAGTAGAAGATGGTAGAGTTGGTTACTAGAAACTTCTAGTGGCCTGGAATAACCAAAGAAGTGAAGTAGTACATGGAGGGATGTGATGCTTACCAACACAACAAAAACTGCACAGAATAGCCAGCAGGGAAGTTAATGCCAAACTCAATACCAGAAAAATCCTAGACCCATATATTGACAGATTTTATCACTAAATTGCCACTAGCTTAGAGATACAACTCAATCTTAGTAGTAGTCGATAGGTTAACAAAAATGGTACATTTCATACCTACTACAGAGAAGATGTCAGCAGAAGGATTAGTAAGACTGTTCAAAGATAACATGTGGAAATTGCATGGGTTACCAAAAAGCATTATTTTGGATAGAGGACCCCAATTTGTGACAGGGCTAATAAGAGAGTTGAATGAGATGCTAGAGATCAAGAGTAAATTGTCAACGGCATTCCACCCCCAGACAGACAGACAAACAGAGAGGGTCAATCAGGAGTTGAAACAGTACTTAAGAATGTTCATCAATCATAGGCAAGAGCAGTGACCAGAATGGTTGGGAATGGCAGAGTTTACATACAACAATAAAATATACTTGAGTACTCGGATGTTGCCCTTTAAGGCAAATTATGGGCAAGATCCTAGGATGGGGTTTGAGGGAAGAAAGAAGGGAAAGTATAAGGGAGTAGAGAAATTCATTGAGAAGATACAAGAGGAAGCAAAAGCAGTGCTAGGAAAGGTGCAGGAAGAGATGAAAAAACATGCAGATAGAAAGAGAGCAGAGGTCAATAATTACAAAGTAGGAGACTTAGTGATGCTGAGTAAGGATCTGAAGTATCAGGTGGTTAGAAGAAGAACAGAGAAGTTGACGGAGAGGTTTGTAGGCCCATACAAAATCAAGAAAGTCATATTATCAAACACAGTTAAATTAGAACTACCTAGCACAATTAAAATACATCCAGTAGTCAATGTTAATAGAATACATAGATACATAAGGCAAGTAGAGGGGTAAAAAAGGGAGCAACTAGCTCTAGTAATAATCAAGGGAGAAGAAGAATGGGAGGTAGAGAGAATCTTGAACAAGTGACAAGTAAGAGGAAAAGACAAATACTTGGTATGCTGGAAGGGATTTACAGCAGGGTCAGATACTTGGGAAAAAAGAGAAAATTTGGAAAATGCAAAAGAAGCAATCAAAGAATTTGAGAAGGAATACCGGCAAGATATAGAAGATGTAGCAAGACAAGAATGCAAGGAAGAAATATTTAGAAGAGGAGAATTGCCAGGAAGATTTATAACGAGAAAACTATTCAGATGGTCAGACAAGAGGTATGACCAAGAATACTGGGGTAGGCTAGAGAGAAATTGGAGACAGTGGAAAGAAAAACAATTAGGAGGAAGAAAAATGGAAATGATCATAGAGAAAAAAGAAACTGAGAAAGAAAATTTGGGAGTTAGAGAGTAGACAGAAGATGATGATGATGAGATAGGCAATATAGCAGACCCATACTATGAGTTGTAAGGAAATTCCTCAGGATGAGGAAACTTAAGAGAGGGGTGGTGTCATGACTTGGCAAAATGGCTAAGTCATTATTTAATATTTCTTTTTATTTTCTTTTCTTTTAGTTTCTAATTATTATTTTTCTTTTCTTTTTCTTTTATTTTCTTATCAATGGATGCATGAGAGAAAAGTAACTCATAGGGAGGCACAGGATAAAAGGAAGGGTTAGGGTTACTCTTCATATATAAATAGTGTACAGAATCTAACGGGAACTCTATCAAGTTTTCCCTGTCAAATGCTGATAAAGGAGCAGTTGGCTTTATTCTGGCTCAGAAGTTGGCTATTCTGATATAAAGAGCAGTTGGCTTTATTCTGGCTCAGGAGTTAGCTCACTGACAAGGTCATTACTTTATACAGAGACATTGCTATTACAGAAACCTAGTCATATGTTGTATTGTAAACCAATAAGTATATCTAATAAATTACAAAACTTATATACTAAGAAGATATCCCAGAAGGTTTCTGAAAATTTGGCCAAATTATAGTATCAGCTTGATTTCCCAACAATTGCCTATGTTACTCAAGAAACTTTAATTCCTAGTTAGGCTAGCCTTTGCTATGACTATCAACAAGTCTCAAAGACAGTTTGTAAAGCATATGAGGATTAATTTGCAGACATTAGTGTTTTTCTATGGATAAATTTATATGGCCTTTTCAAGATATACTTTACTATTGAACATCTCAGTACTTCTTTCAGAGCAGAGCTAAGAGAGTAGAAGAACACTTAATGTAGTATATAAAGAAGTATTAGAATTTGGATGTCATGTGAGCCTACATGATACATGTGATTCTTTATTGTTTCACATCTTATTGTTTTGTGTAAAATAAATAGTTGAGATAGAAATTAAGAACATTGCATGTTTGCAATGAGTTTTTTTCCACCTTTTATGCTGCTTCTTAACTTAACAAGAAGTATTTAATAGTATTAGATTATAGATTGTATATGTATCTAATAATGGACTTGAGATTAATTTTTACTATGATTTGAGAGATAAAGAAAAGCCAGAATAATAGACTGTTGAAGGAAGGGAGCATAGCAACCTTTCAGACAACACTATCTGCTATTTCACAGACAGTTGTAGGAAGGGAGCAAATTGACTTTAACATAACCTTGATAATGCAGAATTAGTAGAGGGATTAAGCTGGGCCAAAGGCCCAGATAAAAACCTCATATACAATATTATTAGTAGTATTATGAGTCATGTTCTACCTTAGCCTCAAATTTCACAATCATCTAATAATAATTGTTGTTTTTCTTAAGAAACCTTAACATATATTCTTAAATTTAGGATAAAATTGTTATGACTTGGTAAAATGGCTAAGTCAATATTTCTTTTTCTTTTTCTTTTTCTTTTCTTTTCTTTTAGTTAGTTAGTTAGTTAGTTAGTTAGTTAGTTAGTTATATTGGGATGGGTGAGATACTAACTAGGGTTAGGGTTAGTATTGTGTGTCAGTAGTTCAAGAATCTAATAGGAACTCTATCAAGTTCTCCTTGTCAACTCAGACTAGGAGTGGGTTCAAGTTATCACAGCTAGAACCTTACAAAAATAATTGTACTTTGCTCTTGGAATAACTCTTAACATTAGAGTATAACACTGTAAGTCTACTAGAAATAAGTATAAAGCTTGCAAAGTAAAGTATATCCCAGGGGTAAGAATAAGGGTAGTCACTGGCTTACTCTATAGTCACCCTCAGTGGGCCCTACTTGTTACTCCTAGTCCATTCCTGTGTTTACTTTCCAGGCTCACAAGGCAAGTGTACTACTCCAGACACATCCTGACAACTAGCTCGTTTGTGGCAGAATAGAGATGCTGAATCCAAAACTCTATGCACATATGTAACCTAATCCCACAGTATTGTGTTCTTGAGTCTTGACCTGGTTAACATATATTTCAAACTTCCTACCACAGGGCTCGAAATCATAACACAATGTGGCCTGAAGCTCAAATGCTTCTTGAGAGAAGTTAACGATTCTTTCCACAATCACGAGTGATTTGGGTGATGTAAGGTAAAATTTTCACGAAGTTCTCCTTCTGTCCCCGCCGTAGCATTGTGGTGCAGGTATCATATTTGAGTATTTATCTGGAATGGTAAGTAAATTCACAACATTCATGCTAATTCATCATTAATTTTCATCTGCTAGGGCTAAAGCCTCCTCTAACTCGTCAACCTCGTCTGTTATCACAGACATGGGAGGTGAGTTTCCATAAATTGCTCTCTGTACCAAGATAGCTGCATTATAAGCGGGTCAGGTCTCGCTGAAGGAGAGTGAGAAGGGATGGATAGACACACCAACGTCAACTGAAAGCTGGAATATGGCACAAACTTTGAATTGGAGTGGTGCTCCCCGCCAAAAAAAATACCCAGTCCTTACAAATGATCAGACGCAAAATTCTATGTAATAGAATAGGGATGTACTTGAATGCGTCACCACCGAGCCAACCGATCAGAGTAGACGACCGGAAACCATATAGCGATCGTTGGCGGAAATTGCTGCAAGAGAAATTGAGAGATAATGACACCCTGGATGGAGAGTTGGATTCACCTAATAAGCTGGGGTACGGGAAGTGTACTTTCAAGGCCCAGAGCAACGAATCCAAGAGTATTGACATATAATCGGGAATGGCCAAGGATCAAGAATGCAATGGCTTG
>Ga0153965_1000095_pt1 | contig 14666 bp, 9 predicted proteins | sample TSFL049MetaG_FD_104707 | JGI IMG/M metagenome (GOLD analysis project Ga0153965, IMG submission 104707) | Attine ant fungus gardens microbial communities from Florida, USA - TSFL049 MetaG | ecosystem: Host-associated > Fungi > Mycelium > Unclassified | place: USA: Florida, Paynes | collected... | reverse complement strand
GATATATTCTGGGACTTCAGTAAGCCCTTTTCTTCTTTTGTCCCAGGATACATCCTGATGAGCACCATCACTAGAGTCTGCGAGAGTCCTAGGTCAAGTTTCTGGATATTCGATAGCCAAGGAGATACGAGAGTTGGCTAATTCATATGGTCTCATCCGTTCGTTCCGGGTATACCTCGACATTGTCAAACAACAGTGTCCCAATTTCCCTGTCTTGAAGAGAGAACTACATGCATCTGGTGTCTCTCTTGTGGATTGCCCTAGCATTTCAAAGGATGTGACTGACAAGGCCATCATCGGTGAGTTTTCTATTTTCCCAAATATCGATATATGGCCTCATCGTCAATCAAGTCGACATGTTAACTTTGGCTATGGACGAGGAACCACCTCACACAATTCTAGTTGCCACTGGAGACCAAGATCTCTCAAACGCCCTCGCTGTTCTCAGGCTTCGGGGTTTCAAGATCATCCTGGTCTACCCAGTTGGCACGCAGGAATGTCTATTAATGCAGTCGGATGAAAGTTTTAGCTGGCACAGTCAGGTCCTTGGTCGAAGTTCAGACACAGTTGATTTGTCCCCATCTTCGCTGTCGTCCTCGCCTTTATCTTCGCCGTCTCTTTCCAGTCACTCAGAGATTTACTGTACGACAGCCTCACTTGTCAATGGAAATCACTCCTCTACGGAAGCGTGTAGTACTCAAGCCAATAGCCATCTCAAATCCACAACATCTCGATCTCATCCTGAGGGTTTCCCACTTGACGTGTCTTCTGATAATGATACTAGGCTGCGCAGATCAAATGGAGATAATGCAGCAGATATGTCTCTCGCAGTTCTGCCTGCACCATCAGCCCTGCAATCACCCTCAATCTCAACTGGTCCCGTGCCACCTGGTACTACTAAATCTGGTGCAAAAATGCAAGCGAGTACTATCTCGGGTGGAGAGTTTTTCTCTCCCCCGCCTAGTTTTCCCTCGGAAGCTGCAGGTGGCCCGAAGTCGCGTGATGATAAGATGACAGTCGTTTCTCCATCCCCTCTGGGAAACTTGACGACTTTTGATCAATCAGAACCCAAGCCAGAAGCACTTGCAATGTCTGAGGTTACTTTAATACCAAATTCCATACAACCTAAACAAGAGGTCACTGGGGGTTTAGCTACTACGATTATCCCAACCGCTGAGCCAGCCCACCTTTCTGCTACACAGTCGCCAGATACATCAGCGCCTAAATGTACAAAGATGACCACTCCTTCTCATGTTACCAACCACATCGAATCGTCCGCAGGTGGCATTCTGAGTGGCGTACTTACTTCTCTCTCTTCAGCTCTTCCTGCGACTGCAAAATGTCAGCCCACGAATCCTTCCAGCCATCCGGTTTCTGCCTCGGGTCCTGCCGTGCACAATCCTTCGGGGTCTGCACCATCGAGTTTAAAACCTCAAGCTAGCTCTCGACCTCGTGCAGATTCTTCTACAAAAGTGGTTCCTCAAAAGTTCGTTCCTCTGGTTCGACTTGTACAACAGTACGGTGGCACTGCTGGGATCAAGCAGGATCAGATCCCTAGCAAGATCATTAAGCTTTATCCGAGAGTTTATGCAGATGCTGGAGTTCGAAGGTGGAAGCAGTATGTAGTCCTGGCGATGGCTGCGGGCATAATCTCAACAGATGGAGATTTCATCTCGTTGAGAAAGGAATGGTTGAACAGTAGAATCAGTCCATGATATGATTTTTTTGGGTCCACTGTCTGACCGAGGAAACTGACCGGTAGTTAGCCAGTCCCCAATAACAACTGTAAATATAGGTCTGTCTCAATGTCAAATAAATACGCTTCTCAAAAACTGTGAGTGTCAATTAAAAATTGATGTGTATACAAGTATATCATGTCAGACTCTGAATCTGGAGTGGCAGTCATATTTTGATGTTAATATGAAACACACTTTTTAATTCATTTTTTTGGTTTCGCCAGTTTTATATTTTATTGAATTGAGATTTCATACTGAACCTTGGTATGACTGATTACATCGTTTTCATGTTTAGCCTTCTCTTACCATCAGTCTCATGGAGTCAATGCTTCTGGTCGAGAGGATGTACAATCCATCACGCAGCTCATACTTATGGTTGTGTCAGGTCTTGACTAGAGCAGGATGCTTATGGTAGCTTGCGACTGGTGTACAAACGGCATAACGATACTGCAGACAAATGCTACACCCGTACACAACAGTAACCTACTTCTCCCAGCGCACTTGGACTGCTACAACCTTTTTAGTCGATAGGACGATGTTTATCACCGGCGATCTTGCTTTCCTTCTGATATCAGGAAACCATCTCGCATACGTCATCTCGGCACTAGTCATCCAGGTAATTTCCGTTTCTCCTTTAATTTTGCTCACATCACTTTTCAGTCCCAGGCAATGAGTGCCTGTGACACAGGATCCTTTATGGATTAACCGTAGACTCTACTCCCTGAGTCGGAAATTCCTTTTTAGGTGACTCATCCTCTTCAGGGAGTGATACGCTGGTGGGTCGAAAGTGAAGTTGATCTTCTAAGAGTATTAACCATCACCATCCTTGGACCCTTCGCCTTGGACGTCGGAACGACAGTACAACGCACATCGCCTATTCTTCCATGTCAGAAACGTGTCGTCGCTGCTGGTTTACAGAGCAAGAGAAAGAGCAAGACAGTATTGCCTCGACAAGATTACGAGCGGTGAAGCTTCGAATATTGATAATAACCAAGCTACTGTTGAATCCTCTTAATCCCTGTTCCTGCTCTTCAGCCTATGACGGAAAATAATCAACGAACCGAACAGCAAACTCTGCTGTCACTCTCAAAGTCTCCTGTGCCTTACATTTTTGTCTGACTCGCAAACGTTAGGACTCTGATGTCCCTGCGCTAAACTCGTGAACCGTACCATAATATCAAGATCCACCTACAGCTGAGAGATTGGGGCAATATATCATTGCCATGGAAGAAATGATAGGACTAGACAATCAGGTCACAATCCTGACTTAAGCTGTCAGTTTGGAAACGGGCGTCTCCCACGATCATTTGTTCCTGTTGCAAATTGCAGACACTGCATGTGGCGTAGATATGCTTGGCATGCGTACAGCGCATTCACCATTCACTGCCAACTGTTGTGTGGACAAGAATATGTAGCTCGAGCAATATCTTCGTATCCATCGCACTATCTCTAGTTATGAGTCTATTAGGCCACAAAATGTCGCAAGTTTCCAAGGCTTTGCCTACCTGACAGATTTTGGCCACTTATCTGGCACTGGTCTCAGCTCCAACTCTCCGAACAAAAGAGAATAGCAAGCATACTATGCCAGTCTTGCTTGTTCTCAGAGCATACTGGTAAACTCGGAGTTGACATGTTCACTTTCACGGTCGACCATCTTCTTGATATAGAATCAGCGAATCTTTCTACGATTTGGCTGATAGTCTGTCTTGTTTGAGGTCCCGTATCAATGACAACGCTTTTTCGTATCGGTCAGGACGGAATTACACCCTATCTGATGACTCAACTACATTTAAACTTTTTTGTGTACAAGTCTTGATGTCCTTGTTCATCTGTGGGAGACTATTCATGACCGGAATGACCGCAACAGTTTCCCCTTGTAGGAGTTTGGAGTTTGGACCACGATATAGGCGCCTCAGACATATAGAATGGGATGGAGAGAAGCACCTAACTACCGATTCCCGGGATACTTGTCTATATATCTCCAGTCCATCCTTCCGTTTTACTTGTACCCTGCGCATATATGGCACATTAATGCCTGCCAGAGTTCATTGAGGATCGAAATGGATAGTAATCAAATTGTGTCTCGGGTGAGTCTACACCGCTGCACCATGCTTCATGGCAGAGAAGAGTCTTTCCGCACCTCCTACCCAATTCGTTGTCCCAACCGGGATGATGTAATGTTGTCAATCCCTCGTTGTAAGGGCTGTCTACCTCCTTTGACCGCATTCTGTCACTCAACCTCAAAGATTATTTCAAACCACTGGTGCTGGCAAATTACAATCATACCGAGCTCAAGGTTCATAACGTTTAATAAGGATGCAATGGAAAAAGTCGGGCATCATCTGTAAGAGGGCAAATACTTGTATCTCTCTCTCTATCCTAATTTAAACGAACATGGTCTTGATTGGGTCGCTTGGCTCTCATTCGCTTTCTTTGCTACCGATGATTGATGGATTGGAGCTTCGTAAGCTGGATCCGCTGTCATCCAGGTTGCATGTCGTCAGTTGGAAGGGAAACTACCTCTAGATAGGTGATGAGAAGAGAATTGCCCTCTTCATTGTCGCTGTTTCTCCCAAGGACTGGCCAGCTTATACATTGGAACTTCTCCAGTCGCATTGCCCCGCTGCTAGTATCACAGGTTTAAACTATGATTGAGGGGCAATTGAGATAGTCGCAAAACCAGCTCAAGTGCTGGTAAAATCCAGGATGGGCCAGCCAACAGCAGAGGAAATCCAGTTCGAAGTAGTGACCTTGATTCCTTCGTCAGTCCTTGGCCAAATCTCGTGAAAAGGTCAAGACTAGGAGCTTGCGAAGTGAACGACATGATACACTGGCGTTTGAGGCCACAGAAGAGTGAACAAGAATCAATACACCCAAAGCTTGAGAATAACCAATTTTACGTAGTACATCATTTCCCTCCACTCACACCCATAGACCTGAACACCTGCCCATAGCAAACACACTTACGCAGCTTTCAAGACCTCTAGTTTTGCAATGCCTCAGACAAAGATTAAGATATTTTGGGATCTTAGTGCGTATAGCAACCAAATACTGGCTGTCTCGATCTTCTAAAGAAAACTTTTCCTCACCTGTGATAGCCACATGCCCTGTCTCCGGATCGGTTGGGGAAACACTGAAAGACATCAGAGCATTCACTCGCAAATTTGGTGTCGTTACAAGTATCAAGGCCTACTGGGATAGAAGTAAACCACGACCTGCAGAAGACGCTCTCTACGCTGTAATGCCTTCGATGGGTGTCAATCTTGTTGATTGTTCTTCGATACAGGGCTACACCAATGATGCACTGATAAAAATGCTATCAGGTGAGGGAGCCTGCACAACACTGATGAACTATCATTCAAAATATGCCCAGTGGACGTTGTTATGTCAGCTATGGATGATCCCATTGCTGCAGGAACCTCTGAACACAACATTATCCTAATCATCTCAGGGGATAGAAGTGTCTTGTATCCAATATCACTTCTGATGTTCCGCAACTACACTGTTTTCCTTGCCGTTCCAGACGATGATGCTAGTACTCTGTCTTTTCAGGCCTCTAAAGTCTTCAACTGGCGTAAAGATGTCTTGGGCTATCCGGAGTCAGCAACTGTCTCCATCCCAGAAGCCTTCAAGTCGCCTAATAATGGGTGGATCATCAACAGCTCTCATATCCCCCAACTCAGTCGTGACTCTTCGTCAGTGGGGATATCCTCTTCTGACGCAATTTCCCCTTGCTCCAAATACATAACCTCACCCATGCCAACTACCATCATTACTCCTCCTGCCACAACACCTGGATGCAAAGATAAATATACGCCACCATCGGGGCTTTTTACTCGTGCGCCCTCGGTCTTGAGTCTGAGTTCCGATTCAGGCAGGACTAGCAAGTCAATGAAGAACTTTGGAACTGCAGCCTCTGGAATTAATGCGAGTATTCAAGAGCTTTCAACAACTCAGCCTCAAACATCTGATACAATATACCAGATTCCTGACCAAGAACGGAACAACGATCTGAATGGATGGGTCGAAGATCATTGGATAGGTGGATGGAATGAGGGTGGTGACTTGAAAATGGCCGGTTCGAATTGGTTGTCCGACACAACTCCAGCTCTTCAAACATCAAAGAAAAACCCTCCCAAAGTAAATCTTTCTGAACAGGAGACTAAACCACTTGCTCAGGGAAAACCCCGGTGCAATCCTGGTTCGTCAAGAAAAAACAATGAGTCAGCAAGGAAAAATGAAATAAGGGGACCTTCAACTCGTGATCCTCCTAGATCTGTATTCAAACCTCTGGTGGAGATTTTGCGAGGTTCAGAGGAAGGGTCCATGATGAGATCTCAGTTGGGAGAACATTTAGCTAAATGCAAGGGTTTATACCAGTCTGCCGGTGTGAATGGATTTGGTGAGTTTATTGCTCTTGCTGTAAAAAATAATGTCATCATCATACGTGGGAACGACAACCGTCAACAAGTAAAGCTAAAAAGGTAGTCTGTGTAGAAACTGCGATATATCTAAAACATTTGTCGGATTATCGAACGCTATACTAGTTTCTTGTTTGATGTCTTGATGATTAATGTTTTATCTCATTGTGATAAATAGACAAAACTGTTAGAGAATAACTGTGAAGTTTCTCTAGTACGGTCTGATGTTGATAAGTTCCTATTTGTTGGTGCTACTCCATCTCTACTCGTAATTGATCATTTATCTAGGAAAGCACACTATGGCCCACATGCAGCTTTCTTTCTTCCAACAGGAACACAGGTATAGGGAATAGCCCAGACAATCAGAATCGTTGAAGCAAGAATTCAAGTAGAGCAACGAGTTCATGAAACTCGTTCTGCTTTCCAGCTCATCTATTCAATTGAACACCTTGATGTACTTCAGCTGAGGACGAGACGCACTTTTCTAGCAGGTCTTCTACCTCCTTCTCCTTTCGCTCGAGTTCTCTCAACCACTCTTTGTCAATGCATTCCGTCCACTTTCTGCCAAGCCTTGAATAAGAGAGGTCCACGCTTGTTGCCTTCTTTGAGGGTATCCCAAATACCGCTCTAGGCGATGGCACATACAGATTGTCTCTGTGCTCGTCTGGGACCCAAAACAGTGGCTCATAGTCCCGACCCATTACCCATCCAGCCACCATCTCTTTCAGTATAAGCTCATATCCATGAGTAAAATGCCAGTGCTCATCCATGAGATCTGCTATGTCCCATATCCTCAAGCCAAAGTTGGAGGAAAAGTACGCCAATTTTGTTCCATCTTTTATGAATGTCATATTTGCTTTGCCTTGACCCAAAATTTGAGCGTACAAGTGGCCAGTATAGACGTCAAACAGACGAATTATGTTTCGATGTTCTTGCCAAAGAACGATGAGTTTTTTGCCATGGGAAAGTCCAATCAGAAGAGGTGGAATGGCAATTCCATCTGACGGCGACACCTGAAACTGGCTGACTTGTTGGCCAGTTCGCGTGTCCCAGGCTCGGACGTGAAAGTCATTGCAAGACCAGTATGCAAAGATTTTCCCATCGGGTGAGTACTTTGGTAAAGAAATTGGTAAAAAATTCATGAAAAATCTGGGAATATGCACTTGATTGTTGAAGTTGACAAGATGAAACTGGGCAGTGTTGTGATTCCATGAATAACACAAGTTGTCATCATTTCCAAAGATGATGACAGTCAAGCCATCAGGTGCCAAAGATATGCGCGAGGACCCTTCCACCTTGAAGTTTACAGAATACATGCATTCAAACCCTGTGGGATCCTGCCGATGCCAAACTTGCAGTAATCCTAAGTCATCACATGAGATGGCGCATATAACCAAGTCATTACATGTTTGGAAGGCAAGCTCCCCAACCTGGACATCTTTTCCCGGCCAGAGGTCGAATGACACACGATTATCCGGGTGCATAATATCACATATGGTGATGAGAGACTTAGACCAAAACACTGCCTGATCCTCCTCTGGGGAAAATACAATCCCCGTATGATTGGCGAAATTCATATGTGATATGACTTCCCCGGTAGTTGTATCCAGAAAGTCAATACTACGAGATCGCTTTGCTTCTGTAGCCACCATCTTTCCAGAGCGTGAGATTAGGATAACTTGTCGCAAATCGGTATCATCTTGAGTGTCCATAGTGTCAGCCTGATTAATCGCCAAATTCTCCAGGTCTAGGTCCCACATCTTCACTTTTCCATCATCATATCCAACTAAAAGCCTGTGGCCATCGCGTGATGGACAAGTACTCCATATATGTGTTGGAGCTTCTGTCGTCTTCCAGATCAGTTTTGAGCCAGTCACGGAGACATCCCATATCTCTAATGTGTTATATCGTCTGATAACTAGGTAATTGGTGAGGGGCAAATGAATAACATGTGGCGCATGGGTGAAATCATGGCTGAAGGATGCCATCTCTTGCGTGTCTAATCTCCAAAGGTAAATATGACTAGGTTTTTCCATGAATACAGCCATCAAAGAGTCGCTAGTTGGAGAAAAGTGGAGTGATGACAGATTATTTCCAGGAGGATACAAGAACTGTCGGGGATCCTTGCCATCTTCCAGACTCCATAATTCAATGACACTTTCAGACTTTCTTCCTACAGCCAGAAAACGCCCATCAGGAGAAAATCGGGTGCAGGCGACACCATCCACCTCGAAACCATCCACCTCGAAACCATTGTTAGCATCCCATGACTTGACCGGAATGTGAGTTGGCCGTCCACCCTGTTCCTCGCCCCAGGCAATGAAGTTCCCATCTTCATCTATAAAGACAATCCTTCCATCATGATGAATGAAGACAAAATCCAAGCCCTTGATCCAGAACTGCTCCTCTCCTGTCACAATGTCCAAGACTACTGCATCAGATTTGAATTGAAGTAGAATATGTTTCATATCAGGACTGAAGCAGGCATTATATATATGTGCATCATAAGGCAGCTGAAACGGGCCCGAAATGCAATGACCTGTTTCAGCATCACAGACACATATTGTTTTATTACAGTATCCTGATATGGAAGCAAAGATGCTTTCATTGGTTGAGAAGAACACGGGGTGCACACCATCCCCATGATGCTCTGCAGTGAATAACACCATTGGCCATTGACTAGGCTTCCCTTCAGTGACCACAATAGTGTTGGGAAACCTTGAACAGAACTTTTTGGTGATAAGAGATTGATCAGGTGTAAAGGAGAGAGCAGAAACATAGATTAGGGGGGCACATTGAGAGATTGGGATGATGAATGCAGAAATGAATCGGAGAGCATCATGAATGAACAATGTCAGCTCATGACCAGGGTTAAGTGTCTGGCCAACCAACATCAGAGATGTATTGTGACAAATGAACTGGAGACATACCTTCCAAGCTAAAGCCCTTTTCAGGATCAATGCCACTTCATAAGCCTTACCCAATAGACTCATCACCTCCATCCAGAACAGTAGCTTCTCATACATCACAAATTTCACAGCATCCACCAACATTTCATCAGATGGAGTGAAAATGAGGTGATCAGCCCAATATTGACATGAATATGAAACAAGAGGGGGAATAGTGGTTTTGGCAGCAGCCTGAATATTCTTATTAAACACAAAAGAAGATTCCAAGCTGCACATATTGAAATGGAGCTTGGATGATACCAGAGTTTTCAAACTTAACACGGTGAGCTGACGTTCTTGATGGACATGATCCTGAATAGCTAAAAGCTCAGGGTGTTCTTGTAGAAAGGATGGGGATAGAAGAAAGTCTTCAAAAGACCGATGGTGGAAGCGAAGGATAGGGCCAGAGTCAATGACGGACACAAGTCCCTTTCGGATAAGCCCTAACCTATCTGCATCCGAGCCTGGAATCTTAACTTCAGGAAGCATGATAAGTGCATTGTCATCAAGTGGCTGCCTGGCAAAAATCATTGCACCGATAACGGAGACAACTGCTCTGATCTCTTCTACTTCGAGATCGTATCCGAATGATGCTTTGACAATTGTTGAGTACAGGGAATACAAGCTTTTCAGCCCCTTTCCATCACCCTTTTTAAGCATGGCAAATCGTCCTTCGGGATCTCGTTCAAGGAAATTGGCAACAGTTGTTGCCCAGATAAATATACCAGCAGCGCCAGGAACAAGAAAGTCAAGAGCCTTTGTGATCCATGCAGGTTTCATTTCCATGTCATTGAGTCGTGACTTGAGGAATGCATGGATGTCATTTGAGACACTATCTCCCAGTTTGACGTCGCTGCCAGAAGGAATATTGACATGGACGCTGATGGACTTGGGAAAAATTTTGGTGATACGATTCTCTGGCCGGCTGGTAATGATCAACTTGAGCTTCTTCAAGTGATCAACCTGAACCCAACGTTTGAGCGTATGCATAAGACTCTCGAAATCGTCCCTCCCAGATGAGTCATGCCGCAGGCCACCACACTCGTCCAATGCATCTATAACAATTATCGGAAGTTTCTCAGGCGGGACATCATTAAGTGTGGATAATGGCGTTTCAATGAGGGTTCTAAATCTGTCATCAATGTCGGATGGGTCAGGCATCCTATTGCCTCGGACCAAGTTGTGAATGTGTTGGCGCACGGAGGGAAACAAGCGGGCAAGGTCGAGGGCAATGGCACGCCAGAGGGCATCTGTAGTGATGATAGCGGATTGTGTGTGGTCAAATCGGAATGATATCAGATGGCGATCCAGTTTTCGTAGCCGAGCAGCCATACTTGCTGCTAATGCAGATTTCCCAACACCGGGAGATCCCCTGATCCAGATTACACTAAGGTCATTGACGTTCTTGATATTGCTTTCGATATCTTGTAAGATGGCAGTACGGGTGCCGTGCATGCATGGTTTCCGCAGGGGGAGCCTGTTCTCCCCAAGAGCGCGTATCAAATCATCTAACTCTTTCTTTTCGGTTTGCGCTATGTGGATCTCTATACTAAGATCTCGATCAAACTTGTCCTTGAATGCATCGAGCTTGCTCCGTAGTGCGATCGCTTTCTCTTTTTGAGAGTCAACAAAGATGTACTTGACTGAAGCCAAATGATCAGCCATTAACACATTCAGATGAATTGATACATACACATCCAGCTTTCCAGCCATCTCCGAATGAAGTTGATCACTTCTTCCATGATGATGGGAAACTCTGTGAAAGTATGGCACATTTGTTCTGAGATTGTAACTTCTCTGAGCCTGCTGAGCTGGCCAGAGAGCACTTGGATGCTCTCTGCAAGGCTTTTCATTGCTTCATGGGATTCCTCTTGAGTCTTCAAATGCTGCCAAAGCCATCAGTAATGTTATTGATGCTGTAGACAGAAAAGGAACCAACTTGGTATACGACCTGGATACAAGAGAATACAGCGTGTGCGACAGGATTCAGCTACTTCATGTCAGACAACTTACAGGCATACTAGTTAGCGATCAATTACCTTGCTGGCTGCAGTCCCTAAATCAATCACCATTCTAGCAACATCGCTTGCAGAAGTAGAACGATGCAGAACAGACTGTAACTCGTTCAATTCTACCATCATCTTTTTGATCTGTGGATCCAAGGTGTTCAGATCAATGTCGCGAACCTACAATTGTGTTCGAAGAGTAAACTAACATAGCAGTCATAATGATAGCATACCTCAATGACCAGCCACAGCTGTAATCCTTGAATCGGATTATCAAATTTCACCTCAAAGTTGGCTGAGGTCCCCTGAATGAGTTGGAGTGATCGAGGTAGAGATTCACTCACAATTCATTTCTGTTCTGGAAGACACATGTTTCCATAAATCATCAAACCTGATGCTTGCTTTACACATGAGTTCCTCCTTTGAAGTACGCCCGAGCATCCATATCTTCTGTCGTTGGAAATGTTTTTTGTGTATTTCAATATTCAGTTCACTTCCTTCCACGAGCATGCTGCACCACATGAGCTCGTGGGACGGCTCAAGCACAATAAGCTCAGCTTACAGCCCGTTTTGGGTGAACGTTAAAGGCTGCTCATCCCTGATGTTGTTGTCCAATTTTCTTTCAAGGCGACCATTAACATTGTCAGAGCATTTAACAATAAGTGACTGTGAAGATTCATTGAGCTTCCCGATGAATTCTGAATGTTGATTTAGTCCCTGATTTATTGAGCCGATGGAACAAAGTAGCACTCACTGACAACTTGGATAGCTTGTATCAGAAAATTTTCGACTGGATTTGCCATTGCTTCATATATTGGAGAGAGTGTGTGAGAAGGGAGTGTGGGATGTCATCACACGAAGAACCAAGTTGTGACATAGGAATGATCGAAGCAGCTACCATTGGCCCAATAATCAAACAGGATGAGAACCTGATCCGGACAGCGGAAAGAAATTCATTGAATTGAGTAGTTGTACTGGTGACCACAATCCAGATTGTATTGTTCGATCATAGCACTGAATCTTCGAAACCTTGCCGGGTCCACGTGACAATGAACTATATTCTTGGCCTCGTCTCGTAGACTGCTCATTGGTGAAAGAACTCATAGGTCTCTGAAGTCGAAGCTCTTGTGTCTGAAATTGATGATCCTGTTGACCTTCGTAGTGCAGAACCCAGCATTATTTTTTCCGGAGATGTAACTATATTACATTCAATTTCTCCTATGAGGTCGTACTTTCTGGTCGTTCCCAAACTACTTGGCATCATCGCGAGTAATTCGTTTTCGTTAGGGATTCTATTGGGAATTTTCAATATGTAGTTTTTTTTTAAAAAAAAATCGTCGATTTGTTACCCGGAGCTCTGTGGCAGACCGTGGTAGTACACAATGTATCTACTTAAATAGAAAAGGAAATAGAGAAAAACCGGGGGGAAGGGGGAACAGAGAGGTTGGGAGATATATGAAAACGGCCAGAGTGTCACATTGACTGGGAGGAATATTGGAGAGGCTATGAGATGTTATCCTGAAAACAGAAAGCACAGGGATTAGCTTCCAAGAAGGTAAGATGCGAATGTATTGAGGTGTCTAGTCTCCACGACTTGTCGTATAGTGGGCAGTTATAAATTATGTGTTCCCTTGTCTCGAAGGTGGTGTTGTTGCATGGACACGTTGTGGGTCAACGTTGACGATGATCGCTAGTTGAGGCATCATTGGTAATAATGCATGTGGCTCTTGCGCACAATGATGGGGAATTGCTGAAATAACGAAGCCAGGCGCCACCTTTGGAGTAGGACGGTTCGATGATGAGGCCATTGTCGGTGAGGTCCAGAAAGTTTCTTCCTTTCCAGTCTGTGGCCTGGAAATACATCCTCCACAGGTTCACGAGAATTATCAAGTATCCGCTTTTGTTCGAAGAGACAATTTGAAGCGAAGCTACTCTGAACTAAAATTCCTTTTAGCTAGGCTAGCTTTTATGTAAGATGCTTAGATTTTAACATACGGTGAAAATGGATTAGGTTATATTTTTTATATTTCATATCTTTCACCTACGTTATCCTCTTAACACACAAATTTGGATAACCTTTTTTTTAAAGAACCAAAATTTCTAGACAACTGGGATCTCAATCAACAGAGAAGCCCAATGTCGGTGCCAACATGGGACAGTCAAGTCAACCGGGGTCCAGCGTAACGAGCCAGAAAGCAAGTGATATGAGGCGCCCATTCGATGTGTCTAACCATGGCTTTTCAATTTCTTTGTCGACTGTCAAAACGAACTTCACTTTTCTCCGAAGCCTCCTGTTGCCATACAGAAGCCAAGACACCTTCTGAGATTGCAGCTCAAACATACCCTGACCTTTTTCAAGCCACAATCAATACCGTGGTCACATCGAATACCAAGCCGACTGGTATATCTAATCCACCCGTCTCTTCTGTGATCGGTCAAAATCCAATGAATCCATTATTGAGCTCCTCTTCATAGCCCAGACGAGACCTTGTTGGATCGTCAAAACATCTCAGTGGTCCTGAGCAACCTGAGTAGGCACTACAGCAGTTCGAAACACTGCCGACCGACGATTGTGCAATAAATAGCGGCGGCAGCGAAGGCGGCGAATGGGAGGCCAGTAGGTCCACTTGGTCCGTTGAGTCAGGGAAACGGGGATTGCAGTAGGAGGCATCTCTAAGAACTGGTCTCGCGCATTATAGAGCTGAAGCTGTTGTCATCCCAAATGGAGATGCCTTTGCTAGAGTCATCCCCAACTGATAGCGCAGTGTTCCTTCCCTTGTTGCAGTGCCTACAAAAGGCAAGGGCAGAAGGCAAGGATCAGCTCTTACTGTCGGCCATAGGCATGATGCTATCCAAGGACGTCTATCGCACCGCTGGTGTATCAAGCTTGAAGAGCTACATTACGCTCGCAGCACAAAAAGGACTTGTCAATTTCGGTGGAACCAGTGAAAGAGAGTGGGTATCACTAAATGAATGAGGAAAATCAACCCTTCCGTTCTACTGAGAGAGAGATATCACTTCTTGTCCACAGTTGTCCAGATGTTCAGAGTATCTTCGTCTGCCCATAATCTATCTAGCAGTCTGTTCAATCTATCTTGTGTACCCTCATCTAATGGATCAACGGGGTTCTCCGGTATGTATGTGATTCTACGCTCTTGTAATTCGACGGATGGGTGAGTTGAGACAGCTTCTGCCAATTGTGCCAGGCACTCAGGTGGACAATACAACTGCAAAAATGGCATATTAAGATTGCAGAATATGGCTTATGGAATGGCACAGTAGACCTTCATCGTGTTTTGGCCCTCCTCACCAAAATTGTTAATGTCAAAATCCTCCATGTCATTTCCGAGCGCGGTTTCAAGGACATCATCCTGGTCTTGAGCTCGAAGAAGCTTGACGTCTACACGACCAACTTTCTTGAACATCCACATGACGGAAGCCTTCTGGACACTTCAGTTTGTTTCAGAGAACATGTGAAAGCTTGAGGTGTGAGAGATCGAACCCGTGATCATTGAAGATTTCTCGAAGGTTGGCAATGGTACGATTTAAGTTATC
>Ga0153965_1000094_pt1 | contig 14691 bp, 13 predicted proteins | sample TSFL049MetaG_FD_104707 | JGI IMG/M metagenome (GOLD analysis project Ga0153965, IMG submission 104707) | Attine ant fungus gardens microbial communities from Florida, USA - TSFL049 MetaG | ecosystem: Host-associated > Fungi > Mycelium > Unclassified | place: USA: Florida, Paynes | collected... | reverse complement strand
GATTGATGAAAATTCGGAAAAAACAGGTCGAGTTGGATTCATGAATGCGAACCGTTGACCTGATGGACACGTCCCCGTCGTTGCTTCTGCGTAACTGCCTATCCAAAAAGATTTTAGTTTTTTTAAGAAATCACAACGCACATTCTTACTCTCCACATCCAACATCGCCTTCATGGTACCACTCGCCTTTGCAATATTTCGACGGACGACAAAGGAGAAGCCATCGGCGCTCGTGATACGAACCCAGTCATTCTCAGACGTCTGATAGCTCGTTGTTCTCTTTACAGGACCCAGTGTCGAAAAGTGCACACCTCTGTGTTTTCAGATTGCATAATAGGAGAGAAAAAGTTATTGTTGATGCCATCAAATTGTGGGATATACAGTCAAACCTCTAAAAAGGCATACCCTTTGACCAAGTGGTATGCCTTTTGAAAGAGTATGCCTTTATAGAGGGTCACACTTCCTGCTCAAATCCAGCACATTCACCAGATCTGGAACAGGCCCACCCATCTTGAAGAGCAGCAACCCTGCAGCACAGTGGATGTGCTTCTAGGCCTAACCTGCAAGGTGAGCTTTTAAGTAAAATAGATAAAAGATTCTACCACATACTATATTGTATCTGAGGTCTCTTATATACCCTACTTGGCCACACTAGACTGTTACATAAATGTATCTACTCTGAGTTATCATATGCAGTGTCATAATCTACTATGTACACAAGAAGGGATTTCCTCACTGCCTGTGACCTCACTGTTGTAGGAAGGGAGCAGAGTGACCTGACTGACAACACTTCAAACCACTGTTGGAGGAAAGGAGCAGAGTAACCTAATACACAATACTGCAAACTACCAGTGTAGGAAGGGAGCAAAGCAACCTGATAGACAACACTACTCCCTATCACACAGACTGTTGTTGGAAGGGAGCAAAGCAACCTGATAGACAACATTGCTCACTATCATGCAGACCATTGTAGAAAGAGAGCATAGCAGACTAACTTCAACACAAACTTCATAATGCAGAATTAGTAGAGGGTTCAAGTTGGGCCAAAGTGTCATGACTTGGCAAAATAGCTAAGTCATTATTTATATTTCTTTTCTTTTCTTTTCTTATTTGGACTTACTACACAAGGAAGTAATATAGAAAAGTATCACATGTCAAATGTCACATGTCACAGTCACATAGCAGGTAGTGATGTTACATGATCACAAATGGAATCACATGATAAGTGTGGGAAATTAGTGCACAGACCATATAGTAGTTGTATAAGTAATGTACAAAATCTAATAGGAACTCCATTAAGTTCTCCTTGTCAACTTGGATAAGGAGTAGGATTAAACATCCACTGCTAAGTCTTACACAAAGGCCCAGATTGAAACCTTGTATTAAGACTCTAGAACTCACAGTTGAATATGCATTCAACTTGAAGCCTATATCAAATACTTTATGCTCTTTATATTAAGGTTTTTAGTAAAGTTATATTAGAGAAGAGACATTAATGAGACTTTGGGTAGCACTATAAGACTTAGTGGTGAGCACTTAATTCTACTCCTTATCTAAGTTAATAAGGAGAACTCAATAGAGTCCTTATCTATTTCCTATATACTACTTATATAACTACTTTATGGTCTATGCACTATTTTCCTATACTTATCATGCAACCCATCACATGACATGACCTGTGACATCCTGGTATGTGACTGTGATGTATGTCATTTGTCATGTGACACTTTCCCACCCTTCTTCCTTGTGTAGTAAGTCCAAAAAGAAAAAAAATATAAACAATGACTTAGCTATTTTGCTAAATCATGACAAGTGCCCTTCAAGGTTGTCCTAAGACAGGAAAGAGTACTAATTCCTTAGAGTAGAGATTTACAAAGAGGAATACAAAAAGAGAGAACTTACTGTTCCCTTCTTTTTCTGGTCTATATTTATCCTAACTAGGTACTGTGACTATATTATAATGTGGTAACACTACTTGTAACTAAGAATGACTAGTTAAGTGATAGTCCAGTAACAGAAGTGACAAGTCAAGTCAGTGTCTAATAATAGGTTAGTCTGATATTGTCCCATTCGGTCCAAGTTCAAAAATAGAAAAGAGAATTGTCCAAGATTTCTCTAGAGAGTTTTGTCCATACCTAGAGTCTGATATTCTAAGTCTCCAAATATTCAACACATTACTAGATTGCAATGTCTTCATCTAGTAGTGCCAACATCTACTAACTACTCATTATCAGACCATGGCTAATAATAGTTATAGTTTAACTCAATATTCATAACATCTTGTCTAGTCTAGTCTACTATGTACATGAGACTGAATATGGGATGATGGCAGCTGACTCAGAACTGACCAAGCAGCTTTCTTCATACACTCTCTTGAAAAATTCTGTAAAATTCAAATAAATTGAGAAAACTTTAGAAGAAATTAATGACTGACTTTCTCTTTTCTCTCCTTATTTAAACATATTTTAATAAAATATTCAATTATCATAATCCTTCTCTTTTCATAATTCAACCCAAATGGATGTGTGAGAGGAATATAATATATACAAATAATGCTAGCTTATCATTGAGTTCACTCTTTTAAAATCATAGTCACTATTCCCTACCTTTCCTTACCCTTCTTCTTGCTCTCTTATATACCTCTCTACTCTCTCTATACCTTGACTGAAAGCCAGGCCCTAGCATCATCCCTTCTTTCCCTCTAACCACCACCATAGTTAAATCGAATAATCAGAATAAATTGTATGCTACCAATGCTTGTCCCCCTGGCCCTCAGGCTACTCCTACTAGTGTTGGTGAGTCTTTAGACTCACTCAACCTTATTTCTCGTACCAGCTCTAGAGCTGGTAAACACATTCATCCCAAAGGACACTCTCGTGCTTATCACACTGTTAAACACTCCTCCAGGAGTGTCTCAGCTGCTGAGGTCTCTAGGAATGCATCTCCTGAGCTCTCTTCTTCCTCTGAGGAGGAGAAAAGTGAAGAGGAGGAGGTTAGCCCTGGTCCCAGGACACCTACTATCTCCAGGATCATTATAGGCAAGCTCTCTCACAGAATTGCCCCTCTCCAGCTCCCTACTGCTCCCTTTCCCTCTGCTCCTGAAAGGAGAACACATTCTATGAGTTGGGATGACCAAGTTTCTGCTGAGGAAAGCAAGGGCCTTGCCTCTGGGGTAATTTGTGCCTCTTAGGCCTCTCTATCAACCAGTTTGATGCCTCATGGCCTAAACCATGGAACAGCTGAGTCATCCTCCCAAGTGGAGGGTGGCAGTGCAGTGGCAGGTACCTGTGACATGACAGGTGACTGTGACATATTAGTCATCCATGATAGTGACAGCTTACCTCAGGCATCACAAACCCATGACAAGTGATATTGTCACACATGATATCACACATGATAGTGACTTATGGGATGGTAAACACCATGTCACATCTTTGTCTGGTCACTTTGGCTATTTAGAAAATGATGCTAAAGTTCTCGCCTCATCTGTATTGCGCATTGTGTGCTTCATCCAGAAGCATCCTATTGAAAGCCGTCCTATTGAACAGTTTTCTCCTATCTTAGGAGTAGGTTCTATTATGTGGCACCTGTTCCAAACTGTGTCTGCAGCGAAGTAGGATCATTTTAAGGTCTCATCTCAGCCTGATTCTCCTTCACTTATGGAGGCTATGAGGACTCTCTATAGTTCTAACTTACCCTAGGAGCCGTCTCTAGATAATGAGATAGCAGTTGATCAACCAGTAGTGGAGGAAGCTCCCTTCACTACTGTTACTAACAAAAAGAGCAAGAGCAAGAGCAAAGTCCCTCCCTCTACTAACCTCTCTACACCTTCCCAGAATGTGTTAAGATTCTAGACCTCACAGTTGAATACGTTCAACTTGAAGCCTATATCTAACACTTGATATCTTCACGCTCCTCGTTAGAGGGTCCGGCTAAGGTTTTCAGTGAAGTTATATCGGAGGAGAGATGATAACGAGACTTTGAGTAGCACTCTTGAGATTGTCCTAAGACAAGTAAGAGTACCGATCCCTCAGAGTAAGAGAAGATTACAGAGAGGATACAGAAAGAGAGAACTTGCCGTTCCCTTCTCTTTCTGGTTTGTATTTATCCTAACTAGGTATTGTGACTACGTTACAATGTGGTAACACTACTTGTAACTAAGAGTGACTAGTTAAGTGACAGTCCAGTGACAGAAGTCCTAGGGGTGACAAGTCGAGTTAGTGTTCTAATAATAGGTTAGTCTGGTGTTTGTCCCATTTGGCACAGGTCCAAAAATAGAGAGAGTTAGTCTGAGATTTCTCCGAAGAGTCCTGTCCATTCTGTGAGTTCATTGTCTCTTAGAGTCCTCAGACATTATTCAATGCATTACTGCATAATAATGTCCTCGTCTAGCATCGCCAACATCTCGTCTACTAACCACTCATTATCAGACCATGGCTGATAATAGTTGTAGTCCCACTCGATATTCATAACAGAATGTGCCTACTCCTGCTCCAGTGGTGTTAAGAGCACTTCCTCCACCTCCACCAGCCAAGACGGCTATTGCTAAGCCCATCCCTACGAAGGTGGCCACCAAACCCCAGGTGCCCAAGCAGGTGCCTAAGTCCTTTGTCCAAGCAGCTCATAGTAGAAACCCCCAGTCCACTCCAAGGTTTGCTTTGGCCTCTGCTTACCCAGAGTATAAGAGCCTTCTTTATCTCCATGATATGTTTCCCAACCTTCTTATGGAGAAAGTCCTAGCTATGCACCAGTCTGGCTTTAGTGCTAGTACCCCTCCAAACAGAGGAGGTACAGGTTCTTCTAGTGTTTCAAGGGCACCCAAGATGACAACACATGGGCCTACTAGGTGCCAAGTGTTGATTCCACTCAATACTCCTACTGCAGAGGTTGTTGTGGCAAATGCTGCTACTGCAGTTGAGTTCTGTAACAGAGGCTTGGTTGAGGCTCACTCTAAGCTTAGAGTTGAGTCAGTGCGCAAGGCATAGGATGGAATATCCATGTCTACTAACTTTGTTGCATCTGCAACAGAGTTGGAGGTGATCAAGCAGTAGCTCAAGAAAGTCGTTGGCTTGGCTGCTAGTACTGTGGTAGAGCCTCATCTGCCACAGTTTTTCCTGAAGATTTTGGGTGTTCTTTACTAGGGCAACAACTCTTCACTTCCCATTACACAGGCTCAAGTTGAGTCTATGATTGCTAACACTCCTATCTTTGAAGGAGTAGTGCTTGCTTCTTGCTCTCGCATTATGAAGGCATCTCCAAGCTCAGACATGTTTGTGATTTAGATTGACATCTGGGACTCTCAGAAGGGTTCCAAGGGCAAGACCCTTATTAACCGCTCTTTTAATTTTGGGCATCATACAGCTACAGTCTGGGGGACTGCTATATATCCTGGGATTGCCCAGTGTCACAACTGCTGGCACTGGGGACATCTAACCCATGCATGTCACACTCAAGGTGCTAAGTGCCAGAAATGTGGTAGACCATACAGAATAGAAAATCACAAATCTATGGCTTAGTGCTGCAAGGCCAATCCCAAGTCCAACCCTCCCAGAGAGGCTACTGCAGTTGGTGCTCTATGCCTTCATACCTTCAAGTGTCTAAACTACAAGGGTGAGCACTCTGCTAATGACACCAAGTGTCCCTTCTAGCGCTACTGCTTTAACAGGCAGTAGCACTCTAACAAAGCTGCTGAACTGCACACAGACCATGCTAGTAACAGCAATATCCAATGCCCTAGAGTGGGCAACTTCTGATTATGTGTAGTACAACCAAACTACACATCTATTTGCAAAATATTTGCAAGAACTATGCACTGGTTGATACTTTTCTTGAGTCTCAAAAGGACTACTATGATATTTTCTTTGTCCAGGAACCTTCCTGGAACTTTATTCACTATGCTCTCTCTATTGTCTCTCTGAAAGGAGACAAGATAGTGGGTGCACCTATTCACCCTGACTGGACCCAAGTGGTCCGAGTCCCTAAGAACTCTGAGGACATTCCTCGAGTTATGGCCTTTATTTACTCTCGTCTCTCTAGACTTAGGTTTAGCTTGAGAAGAGATGTAGTTGACCATTGTAATATCCTGCTCTTGTCTTTCTTCAATAGAGGAGAGTGTCACTTTCTCATGAATGTCTATTCAGACAACCACCATTCAGTTGTCAAGTTCATGCTGGATCAGATCATTGACATCCCCAACTTATTGTATATGGGTGGGGACTTTAACATCAGAGATGCAGAGTGGGATCCATTTGTCTCCTCACATCCTATAGCTGGCCAGGCCTTGATGGACTTGGCTGACTCTCTTGGTCTTATGTGCTTGCTTCCAGAGCTTTCTGTCCCTACTCACTATTCAGACACTGACAGTCATACTAACTTAGTCATAGACCTTATTTTTCTAGGCATGAGCTATGCTCAAGTCTTACACTGTATTGAGCCTGATCTTAGACAGCCCTCAGACTATGCTTCTCTCCTAGTCAACCTCCTTATCTCACTAGAGAACATTTGCTTCTGCAGGAAGGTTCTCAAATGCGACAGTGACGAGGAGAACAACTTTTTCTCTTCTGTCACTATGGGGCTTTGTACTCTTAACTTTTCCAGGCTGGACTCTGTGGACGATCTGGACTTGCTCTCTACAGCAGTTTCTAGGGTAATCTCTAATGCATGGGAGGCTAATGCTAGGAATATCGCTGTCACTACTTGATTAAAGGAGTAGTGGAACAACAAGTGCAGAGATGCACTTGCAACCTATAGGCACATAGGAGCTAGAGAGGATTGACGTTTGTTCTGCTCTACTACAAGATCTGCAAAGTGGTCCTTCTTTGACAACAGGATTGCAGAGATTGCATCCACCAACAAACGCCCTTGGGACCTTATGAGTTAGGTCAAGCAGTGTAAGTTACCTACAGTAGAGGCTATTCAATACCAAGGTCTCCTCTGCAACTCTCTCCCTAACTTGTGCCATGCTCTTTACTCATCTTATAATACTACTGCTAATTGCTCAGTTCAGTTGTCTATTCTAGATGATGTTCTATGTCTAGCCTCTCGGCCATGGGTATCTTTCTCTGTGCTAGAAATGTCTGAGGTCCTTAAGGCCTGTTCTAATGTCTTTGCTCTAGGTCCTGATCATATTACTTGGCACTACCTCAAGAGTATTCTAGCTGATGACATTTGTACCTCTGGTATTCTTTCCCTCGCCAACTCTTGTATCACTCTGCAACACTGGTCTCAACACTTCAAGAAGTCGATCTCTATCATTATTCCTAAGCCTAGCAAACCAGCCCATGACACTCCCAAGGCCTTTTGGCCCATTGTCCTGCTCAATACCCTTGGCAAGCTCATTAAGAAGATGATTGCTAGGCAACTCTAGTTTGATGCTGTCAAGCACAGTGTCCTCCATCCCAACCAACTTGGTGGCATTGCTCAGAGGTCTACTGAAGATGCTGGTCTCTTTCTCACTCACTTGGTTTGCTCTGGCTAGGCCAAGGGTCTCAAGACTAGTGTCGTCGCCTTTGACATTGCACAGTTCTTCCCCTCCCTCAATCACAGTATGCTTACTACGATCCTTCGATACTCTGGCTTTGCAGACTGCTTAGTAGATTTCTTTTCTGACTATCTTGTAGGTAGATCAACCTAGTATGCTTGGAATTCCTTTCTCTCTCATGTCTATGATGCGGATGTTAGCATGAGACAAGGCTCTGCTCTCTCTCCTATTCTCTTAGTGCTCTATATTACGCCTCTTCTTTACCTTTTTGAATGTCGAGCTCAGGCTCTCAACTTAGATACTTCCACTCTTTCTTATGTAGACGATAGTCTCTTGGTCTCCCAGGGAAGAATATATAACAAAACCCTGCCGGAGCTTACTAGTAGTTATAGTATAGTTTCAGACTTGATGGTGTCCTTTGACTTGGTCATGGAGCATGACAAGTCAGAGATCTTTCACTTTTCTAGGGTGCATAATGACTCCAACCCCAAGCTGGATCTCTCAGCCATTGGCGCTCCTATCCTCAAACCCAAGACTTACTGGCAATACTTGGGCTTTTATTTTGATCAACAGCTCTCCTTCAAGAAACATGTTCAGTTCTACTCTACCAAGGCACTAACCACTGTCAAGGCAATGGGCATGCTTGGCAACTCCTCTCGAGGTCTTTTTCCTCTCCAAAAGTGACTTCTCTATTAGTCTTGTGTTATTCCTATTGCCACTTATGGCTTTCAACTCTGGTATTTTTCTGGAGCTCCTACCAAGGCACAGGTCTCTCTTCTGGCAATCATACAATGCAAGGCTGCTCTCTAGATTCTGGGTGCCTTTCACACTTCTCCAACTGGTAGAATTGAGGCTCTGGCAGGTCTCATTCCTATTCATTTCCATCTCAAGAAACTGGCCAAGCGATCCTATCTTAGGGCTGCTATGCTTCCTTCTCAGCATATACTACTCTCTCTTCTTAGTGCTCACAACTCCAAGGGTGCTTATCCCCATCCACAGTCCCTTGCTCTTCTCACTGATGCATAGAGTGCTCGGTTGAGGAGCCTTCTTCTTGATACTGAAGCATCACTTCTTAACCTTACAAAATGCTTCAACTCACTTCACCCTGAGATATGCCCAGGATGTAGGTTATTGGGCAACTTTTCTGACCACGTCTCTTTCTATCCCTGTGACTGCTCCAATGGGCGCACTCGCAAACTCCAGTTTGATATCCTTAACCAACTTTGTCATGAGGCCTCCTCCGATCTATCAACACTTGTAGTCGCCACTGATGCAAGTGTTATTCCTCCCAAGAACATGCAGGCTGTCTCAGTTGCCCATTTCTGGAGACTAGAAGAACAGGTGTCATCATCTAAGGCATCTGCAGGATGAGCCATAGCTCTAGATGCAGAGTTGTTCACTATTCGACTTGGTGTTGTTAAGGCCACTTTCTTTGACGTCAAGTGCATTGTTATCATCACTGATTCTCTTACTGCAGCTAGGAGAGCAGTTGATGCTTCTGTTCACTCAGACCAGGCCTACTCCCTTGCCATTGTCCAAGCCCTTAGGGGTTTCTTCACCAATTACCCTGATCACTTTATCCACTTTTGGGACTGCCCAAGCAAGGCTTAGTAGTCCCTTCACTTCTTGGCACATGAAGATGCTACCAGTACCAAGATCACTACTGGACACTATCCAGCTACTTCACTTGATGCTCTTCAATCCAAGAGCACTACTGCCTATCTCGATGCATGGAGAACATTCTTTGCTTGTCCTTCATCTCAGGGTCATCACTTCCTCCCTCTCAAAGGTGGTATCAAGAACCTTCTCTAGCCCTCCTATGCTAAAGGTGGGGGCTAGCTTCCATTTATTAGCGAGTCAGTCACCTTGTGTGCCAGGGCAACTCGAGCCATTCTTAACCATGCTCCCATTGGGGAGTTCAGATAGTGCTTTTTCTCTGCAGAGTGCATCTAGTGTCTGTGTGGCCATTGTCAGGTGGAAACACATTGACACATCTTTGCCAACTGCCGCCGGTTTGCTCATTTTCCCTTGACTGACTTAGTATCAACTGTTAAGGACTTTGTTAAGTTCCTGAAGGAGCATCCTAGTGCATTTGTCTTCCCTTCTCAGGATCGTCTATTCTCCAAGTCCCCTGAGCCTCTATGAGTATCCTACTTGGTTTTTTTTCTTTGTGCTGTAAATAGTTTCTCAGTCTCATCTCTCAGTTTCATTTGACTTTGTATTCTAGGTATGATAGGTCTATTAACTTGGACGTATTATTCAAAGGTTAATTACGAGCAACCTGTATCTAGTTCTCTTTTCTCTTAGGTTAGATTTCTTCTTTGATACTGATAGTGTCTCTTGCCTGTAATAGGGCAATCTGGTCCTTGAGGCCCATGTAGGCTACTTGTTGTAGATAGTCTATCGCGGACTGTGATTGAGCACTGCGTTATAAATTTTTGAAAAAAAAAAAAAAAAAAGAAGCCAGGCCCTAGGTGTAAAGGGGATAGTACTCTACAACTGTGATGTAGAGCTTGGAGTGTGTGACTAAGCTCAGGTCTCCTCTTCTTGAAGGACTCTTTCTTTGAGCAGTACTATAGTAGTATACTTGTAAACTCTTCTATTATAAACCTGGTGCTAAGGGTCCATTGTGATCTGTATATGCACAGGACTGACAACTGCTCATTAAGAGAGGGGTTTAGGATAGGGGTCTCTTTCTTAGAGGCAATAGTATATCTTTTTTCTTAGAGTAGCTATAAGTGAACAATAAGACAATTGTGAGAAATGGATCCTGTTGAAGAAGAACATCAGGCTAGAAGAGCTGAGGAGTGAGCACAAAGAGATTAACAATCTGTTGCTCCTGTCTTGAATAGAGGAAGAGAAAAAAGAAGAACTAAATACTACTTGATTTCTATATATGTTTTACAAAACCTTAAGGATACTATACTTGATTTGCACAGACGTCGACTTGCTGAGCAACTACTAAGAACAACTTAGAAGCAAAGAAGAGTAGAAGGTAAAAAACAAAGACAGATAGAAATCAAATAATGGAGAAATAAGGATATAGATGCTCTTGATTATGAAGGGCAGCAGAATAGAGATAGTAATAGAGATCTAAATATGAATAGAAATATGCAGGAAAATATTCTAAGAATTGTGAGTAACAGATTTCACTTATTAATAGTACATAGATTTTGACCAGATATTACAGGGTATTAGAGAAGAAAATATTGAGGAGTCAGATATAGCAAATGATATGATTCAGGTATAATGATTTTTGTATACTAAAGCTCTATATACTTAAGAGTTGAACTAGATCCAAGAAGCTATTGTTCCAGATGACATTTTACTACCTGTTCTTCAGCCTAGATATTATCCACCAGCTGGACAACCATTTCTAGAGGCTGATATATGGTATAACAACTTGGGCATGCTATCTGTTATCTGTTTTTGCTGTCATGCTCTTCATTTTGACTATGAAAAGCTTACTTCCTCAAGAGTTAATCATCCAAAGTTTGGTATGTGCTATTTGCAAGGACAGATCTAATTACCTTTTTTTCAACCTCTTACTGGAATCTTACAAAACTACTTGACTGAAGATGATTATTTCTCAAGAGAATTTCATAACAACATATGACAGTATAATACAGCTTTTGCTATGACTTTAGTAAGAGTCAAAATTAATAACTCAGTTACTAGATAGTCTGGCCCTTACTGTTTCAAAATTCAGGGAGAGCTTCATCACCTCACTGGTGCTCTTCTTTCTCATGATGATCAAACTCTAATATATGCACAAATCTATATCCTTGACACAGCAGAGCAACTCAATGTCAAAAGAGCCAACAACAATAACCTGGATTCTGTAGTAATGGACAATCTTCAAATAATGCTTCTAGACAGTCATCCATATATTGGTCAATACTGTTATGCATATGAGCTTATCAAGGAAAAACTAGCTGATGAACAACAGGAGGTTAAAATTAGATTGCATGTCAATTTACAGCAGGATCAAAGAACTCACAATCTGCCTACTGTTGAAGAAATTGTAGTCATTATTCTAGAGGAAGGGGTGCATTATGCAATGGACAATAGTGTCATGACTTGGCAAAATGGCTAAGTCATTATTTAATATTTCTTTTCTTTTCTTTTCTTTTAGTTTCTGATTATCATTTTTCTTTTCTTTTATTTTCTTATCAATGGATGTGTGAGAGAAAAGTAACTCATAAGGGAGTGTGGGATAAAAGGAAGGGTTAGGGTTACTCTTCATGTATAAATAGTATACAGAATCTAATGAGAACTCTATCGAGTTCTCTTTGTCAAATGCTGAACAAAGAGTAGTTGGCTTAATTCTGGCATAGAGTTTAGCTCTCTAACAAATAGAGATGTGGTATTACAAGCAAAAGAAGGACAACTTGAACAGATTAGCCAGAACAGTCCTTCATATGCTGCTCTTCATTATGTTCTGTTATTTCCAAAGAAGAAGAATAGATGGTATCTAAGAATTCTAATCTGTGGTACTTAACTTAGAGAACAAGGGGAGAATGCAAGACAAAGAAATGGAGAAAAACGTGCTTGCTCACAAATGGTTTCTGATAGATACTACTATGTCTATCATCTTCATGTTAGAAATAGTTCTCAGCCACCTCTCTTCTATGATGGAAAGCTATTTCAGCAGTTTGTTATTAATGCATGGGCAAATTGTGAACAGAGGAGACTTAACTGGGCTAAGACACATCAACATACTCTTAGATCTGAGCTTTACCAGGGACTATAGAATATTGCTGTACATGATAGGCATAATGGAGAAGATATTAGGGTTTTAGAACGCAAACTTATTCTTCCCTCTTCACATGTGGAAAGTGCTAGGTTTATGACCTAGCTGTTCTAGGATGTTATGGCCATTTGCAGATACTTTCATAAACTAGACCTCTTCCTTACCATGACTGCTAATCCCAAGTGACCAGAAATCCTCCACAGTCTTTTCCCTTGTCAAACAGCTACTAATTGTTCTGATATTGTATCATGGGTCTTTGAGTAGAAGAAGAAAGTACTACTATTACTCATATTCATACTATTGAGTTCCAGAAAAAAGGTCTTCCATATATTCACTTGCTCATCTTTCTACACTCTCAAGATCGCATTTGAGACCCTCATCACATAAACTCTATGATCTCAGCTCAACTTCCTGACCCTCAACTACAGCCACTTCTCTATGCAAAAGTCATCAAATATATGCTACATGGTTCATGTGGAGCTAATAATCCCCAAGCCAAGTATATGGTCAATGGAAAATGTAGTAAATGCTTTCCTAAGAGGTATAGAGAGAGAACAGATTGGACTGAGAACAGTTATCCACTCTATGCTAGGCCTAACAATGGCTTGGTTTTTGAACATAATAGGGCCAGATTTACCAATCAATATGTGGTCTCTTACTGTCCTCAACTTCTTCTTCTCTTTGATTGTTATCTCAATGTTGAGATCTTTGCTAGATTGAGAACTGTCAAGTATTTGAGCAAGTATATTTACAAGGGTCCTGATAGAGCAACTACAAAGATTAGTGGTGGAATGCAGGATGAAATCAAGGCTCATTTAGATGGTTGCTTTATTGGTCCAATAGAAGCTTGCTGGAAGATCTTTGAATTCAATATGTATAGAAAGTCACCAGTAGTCCAATGTCTTTCTATCTATCTTTCTAATGAACACTATGTTAACTTCTATGCACACCAGACTATCAATAAAGTATTAGCTAGGCAAAATGTGGAGAAAACTCAACTTACTACTTGGTTTGACTATAACTCTATACATAATGATAGTTTGGACTTTACTATAAGAAAGCTAAACTCCAAGCCAAAATAAAGCCAACTGCTCTTTGTTCAGCGATTGACAAAGAGAACTTGATAGAGTTCCCATTAGATTTGCTACACTATATATACAATTACTATTATGGCTATATATTTTGTCTCCCACAGTCCTCATGTCTATCAGCTAACTTCTTTGTCACATTACTGTGACCATGACCTGTGACCTGACCATTCTGTGACTTGTCATGTGATATTTTCCCATACTCCACCTTAGTAATAAAAGAAAGGAAAAGGAAAAAAATATTAAATAATAACTTAGCTGTGTTGCCAAGTCATAATATTTACCTACTAGCAGTTTCCTCAACACTATACCTGGAATGCCAAAGACAAGTCATGGCATCCAAGATAATAGGCCAAGGTGATTGGGAGAATGTACTTTATATTACCATCAAAGGAAAAACAGTTCTTTTTACAATTTCTTTTGACTATATTTGAGAGTAGAAAGAGTTAGGAACATCTAAGGATCTGGAATAGCCAAGTGTTTGCTACATTTAAGGAAGCATGTATGGCAAGAGAATTACTGGAGGATGATCATGAGTAGAGGATTTTCTTAGAAGAAGCAATTGCAATATAGCCTAGAATAGCATATTGTCAGTTGTTAGCAATTATCTTACTAACTGATGAAGTGGCTGAGCCTCATTTTCTCTGAGATCAATTCAAGACTGGACTATGTAATGATATCAAGCACAAACTACATCATATGAACCACTACCAAGCTGACCAGGAAATACCAAAGGATGATATTTATGATTATGGCCTTTGGGATCTTAATAGGATATTAGTAGGAATGGGAAAAAGTCTTGCTAATTTTCTACCAATGTCTCTTCCACAGCAACAGTGGGCTCACAGAATACCCAATCCTCTCTTGCAGGCTGAGCAGTATAATGTAAATAAAATGGCAACTTTAGTGGATGAGCAAAGGGCAATCTTTAATCCTGACCAAGTTGTTGCTTTTAATGCTATCCTCAAGTTTATTACCAATAATCAGGGTCATCTTTTCTTTATTCATGCTACTGGTAGTTGTGGGAAGATATTTTTGTGTAATACTATTGCTGCTGAGGTTAGAAGGAAAGGTCAGATAGTATTGTGTGTAGCATCATCTGGGATTGCTGCTCTTTTGTTAGATGAAGGAAGAACATCTCACTCATGCTTCAAGATTTCTCTTTCTATCCATGAAAACTCTGTGGCTGGGCTCAAACACAATAGTTACATATTCCCAGTCCTTCAACAAACCAAGGTTATCATTTGGGATGAAGTTCCTATGCAGCACAAGTATGATATTGATGCTGTTGATCAGTGTATCAGAGACTTGCTTGAAGTAAGTAATCACTTGCACTTGATAGCTCTTGAATTAATATATTATCTAGAATG
>Ga0153965_1000091_pt1 | contig 14940 bp, 13 predicted proteins | sample TSFL049MetaG_FD_104707 | JGI IMG/M metagenome (GOLD analysis project Ga0153965, IMG submission 104707) | Attine ant fungus gardens microbial communities from Florida, USA - TSFL049 MetaG | ecosystem: Host-associated > Fungi > Mycelium > Unclassified | place: USA: Florida, Paynes | collected... | reverse complement strand
CCGCCGTGATCGATGCTTCGGTTCTAGGCTCAGCAAAAGCCTTCTTCATAACGCTCAGAATGAGCCTAGAATGACCTCAAGGCGATTAATATTAGTGGAGATATGAAGACCTCAATGTTTGCATATAGACTTTATTAATTACCCATAGATAGTCATCTGTCCTTTTCTTAGAACAAAGGACAGCCTTCATATGGTTAGGTTATCATTATTTTAGTACAAAAACACTACCATATGTAGAACAATAGGTAGTAATCAGGTGATGATCTGTACTAGTGCACAAACCATCACAATTATGTATATAAGGACTCATAGTCTGAGGATTAGACCTCAGACTTAACAACATCTTTTTTCACTTGTCTAACTTCGCATTTTTGAACTCTTTAAAGTATCAAAGCACCTATCACAAATAGTAAATGACCATTTGTGATATATTTCCTCTACTTCCTACTCTGCTTCTCTGTCGATGACTATGGGTGGTGGGTGGTCCTCTGTCGTGTGTCCTATAATCAGGTTGTCCAGGGCCAGAGTAAGCTTCACTATGTTGAACACTAGATATAGTTGCTTCATCCCATGTGGTAGTTCTAAGCGATAGGCCATAGATCCGATCTGCTGTTCTACTACAAAGGGGCTAAGCCATTAGTGCGAGAGTTTCTGTGAGGGGCGTGTAGTGCAGATATCTGATGTGTTGAGGAAGACTTTGTCACTAGGTTTGAACACCGGAGCCAGAGTTTTTCAATGGTCGTAGTATCTTTTCATGTTGTCCTGTGCCTTGCAAATTGTGGATTTTGCTTCTTTGATTGCCATTCTCATCCTTTCCATAAACTTGTTGACTGTCTCTAAGTCAGAGTGGTCCTGTCAGGGTTCGAAGCCCATGCGAGAAATACATCTGTTGTCGAGTAGGAACAGAGGCTACTAGGTAGCAGAGTGGACGTGGTTGTTGTGCTAGAACTCTGCCATGGGTAAGAGGTCGTACTAATCATCCTGCCACTTGTTTACAAATAGCCGGAGGTACTGGTCTAATTCTTGGTTGATGCGTTCTGTCTGCCTGTTAGTTTGGGGGTACTAGGCTGTAGAAGACGCCAACTTTATTCCTAGGAGGCAGTAAAGCTCTTTAGTGAAACGAGCGATGAACTGAGGTCCACAGTCTGAGACTATATACTTCAGAAGACCATAGAGTTTCCAGACTTGATGTAAGAAAAGCCAGGCTACTCCTTCCACTGTTACTGTTGTGTGCGTCAGAATAAAGTGCACCCATTTTGACACTGAGTCTACCACTGTCATTACTGTATCATTGAAAGGGTGTAAAAGGGAATTGCACACTGGAACAAATAAAACCATGCTGTGCTAGCTCCCAATTGTATGCTAAAGGTCCAAGGGGAGATAATCAAAGATAAAGGTTTATAAATAATTAGAAAATAAAGATTATACGCAGCTCCAATAAAATATATGTTGGTGGTTATGAAAGGATTGTAAGATCTCTCTAGATCGTTGTTGCATAGCCTCCCTAAGGTGTCAACCTTTACACACTGTAACAAAAGCTCCTCTGGAAAATACAGTTAGTTGATCACTCATGGACTCTCTACACTCAGTTGCCCTCTTGTCTGCACCCCCAACACTGAACCTTATAGGTGTGATGCAATCCAAGTGTGCACCTAGCCAAGCTTTCCTAGCCTGCTGTCCTCTCCAAAGCCTGCCTGAGTTGCATCTGCATCTTCTCTCTAGATTGAGTTCTGGGTATATTCTGTGTTCTTCTCAAGACACCCCACTAGTCCTAGTCTTCTTACTCTCAATAGATTTGCATTTACGATTCCAGAGGCAGTGTAGATGGAGGTAAGAGTCAAGAGGTTCCTCTCCTATCCAACTACACACCAGATACTATATTAAAATGATTACAAAGCTCTGAAACTCAAGGAATAAAATATAAAAAGGAAACTATTACTACTTTTGATGTTCCCTCAGTCTCTTCTCGTGCTAAGTCTATCCAAATCTCCACTGATGATGCATTCTTGTAGTGACACATCCTCTTCATCAAATCCTTCCTATTAAAGATGACATGTCTTCATTGTCACTTCTCTCTAGAATATTCTTCCTGATCTCCCATCACTCCCTTTGACATTGCTTTGTAAGAGAGCCCTCCTTGGTTACCTGTTAAGTAGTCAGTAAGCTTCACTCAATGTCTAGTATCTCTGGGTCATGTCCTAGGGCTTATTTATCTAAATATAATTGATCTGATGCCATCAATGCTTAATTGCAATCAGAGTCTATTTATCTAAGTCTGTCATCCAAATACTACTAGTTCTAGAGTCCTAGTTTGCCATATCTCTAAGTTGGTTCTATCCCATAATGGATCTAGAGCATAGTTCTTCTATGACTTTCTTCCTAAACCTGATACCAGCTTATCCTGCTTGCCTCCCGAGGTCTCAACATGAGCTCTAGTTTGGTTATTACTTGCTCAATGTCCTTATCATATGGTATTATGTTCTGAGGATATAGAAAGGGTTCTAGAGTGAACTCTAATTAAGAATTTGTTGGTATAATGTATATCAAATGTTATCTTTTGCAGAAAATTTGCTTGTGGCATAACATCATGTCCAGAGGAAAGGGGGAGTTCTACAATGAAATTCACACTAAGCATATCCCATCGCGAGTCTGGGATCCAGAGAGGATGTAGTTTGCCTACTGGAGCTTGCCTTATTGGTTTTGTTCTGAGACAGAGGTCACAGGTGCTAACATATTGCCCAATATACCTAGACATTTGAGGCCACCAGTAGTTTTTAGATACCAACTCTAATGTTTTCCAGCATCCGGGATGTCTAGCAACCTTTGTATCATGGCACAGCGAGACTATCCACCTTTGTAAGTCTGAATTCTGGGGAACATAGACCTTGCCTCTGAACCAGAGCACTCCGTCGTCTTTCGACCATTCCACAGAATGGACTATCTTACTCGATGTTTGTCAGAGTTCTCTTGCTATCTTTGCTATGGGCTCTTCCTGGTTGCCTTTCTGGTTGCCTTGGCAGATTTCTCTAAGCATATCTTGCTCTGGTCCCTCCAGATGAAGTTCTTCAAGGGCTTGGACTGCTATGAGCTCCAGTCGCAGAAGGACTATGTCTTTGTTGTCGGAGGTTCCTTTGTTATGGTTCAGTCTCTGTGATAAAGCATCTGGCTTCCCCATGGAGCATCCTGGGTGATGAATCAACTTGAAGTCAAAGCGAGCCAAGTACAGAGACTAATGGGCTTGGCGATGATTGAGTTTCTTAGCCGTCATGAAATACTCCAGGTTCTTGTGGTCTATCTAGATTTTTACTGGGTGCCGAGCTCCTTCCAGAAAGTACCTCTACTCTTCCAGCACGCAGATGATAGCGAGCATCTCCTTGTCATGGATCTTGTAGTTCCATTCCACTGGAAACAGGGATTGGCTATAGAAAGCTACTGAGTACTACTTTTCTTCTCCAGGTAGCTGTTGAGAGAGGACAGCTTTAGAAGCAAAATCTGAACTGTTGGCCTCGATATGGAAGGGTTCTAAGTCTTGGGGTAATGCTAGGATTGGAGCAGTAGTCACTACCATCTTGAGATGTTTGAAGGCTTCATGTTCCTTGGAACCCCAGTTCTAGGTGTGATCAGATCAAGTGAGGTCAAAGAGGAATTGAGCTATGGTCAAGAAGTCTTGGATGAAACGACAGTAAAGGTTAATGAAGCCTACAAAGGCTTGCATGTCAGTCTGGTTCTTCAGAATAGGCCACTCGTGGACTCCGGCAACTTTAACAGGGTCCATCGCAACCTTGTTCTCTGAGATGACCAACCCAAGGTATTCAATCTGCTTCTGGTGGAACTCACACTTCTCCAGACAGAGGAATAACTTGTGTTCCGCCAGTATCTCTAAGACTCTCTGGACCACTCATTCATGCTCCTCTTTCATCTTCATAAAGATCAAGATGTCGTCCAAGTATACTATAACAATCCCTTCTGCTATGATAGTTCTGAAGATGTCATTTATTATAGTCTGAAAGGTAGCAGAGCTGTTGGTCATTCTGAAGAACATTACGAGGGGTTTGAAGAGGACTCAGTTGGTGCAAAAGGCTGCCTTCCACTCATCTCCAGGCTTAATGTGTACATTATTGAAACCCCAGTGGACATCCAGTTTTGTGAAGTACCGGACTCCGCGGAGTTGGGAGACGAGTTGGGAGATGAGGGGGAGAGGATATTTATTCTTGATGGTTACGGCGTTCAGAGCATGGTAGTCTTGGACTAGACAGAGTGAACCATCTTTCTTCTTAATAAAGAACACAGGGGCTGCCATAGGGGATCTCAAAGGTTGGATTTGTCTGGTACGGAGGTTTTTTTCCAGGAAGGTATCTAACTTCGCTTGCTCTAATAGAGATAGGGGGTACACCTTTGATGACTTAGGCTCCGCTTTGGGTATTAGCTCAATTGCATGATCCCATTTGCAGTGCTCTGGTAGTATGTCAAAGTCCTCTTTAGCAAACACAGATTAGAACTCTGCAACATAGGCAGGTAGTAGAGTGGTAGTGGCCTATGCTTCCACACTGTGTCTAGCTCCTTCTGCGAGGTGCTAAGATGTTGTAGCTGTGGCTCAGAGGTCAACTTGGTTGGGCTCTGGAAGAAGACATGTGAGGAACAATTGGTCTCTAAGCTCCCAACTCAGGTGGTGCATTTGCGGAGGCTTCTTTTCAGACTCTGACTCTTCTTGGAGCAGGAGTATGGGTCCATCACAACAAGATTGGAGGGCTCGGAGTTCAATCCTCTTCTGGCGAGTCTGTTTCTTCTGTAGAGCACATCCTCTCTTACACTGAAGAGAACAACGAGTTATTTCAACTTCTCTCTTTTTCCAGTCAATTTTAGGGTTGTGGTTCTTGAGCCAGTCATAGCCTAGGATCAGACTCTGTTTTCCAAGTTCGGAGATGGCCAGGAGCATCCTCTCAGAGTGAGTCTTATAGCAAAGAACTACGTCCACAACCTCGGAGATTTGTTCTGCCTCATTAGGGGAACCATCGACATTGAAGACTGGGATGTTATGTGAGAGGGTCTGGGTGTTCATCCCTTTTGAACAGACAAAATCCCTGTCGATGAGGCTTCCAGTCACTCCATAGTCCAGGAGGGCTTCGACGGAGTGGAGTTTGTTTGTGTCTGTAGTTCCAATTTCCACTGGCAGGAGTAGGGAGGTCCCTCATGCGTCTAAAGTGCTGATCAAAAAGAGTTTGGGCAGTCTCTTCTTCTACTTGGGTTTGCAGAGCAGAGCTGAGACGAGGGGGATAGAGGGTGGTGCATTTACTAGTTCACTGTCAATTGTATTGGGGTCCTCTATAGTCAATACAGTGAACTTATTTACTGGCAACTGGGGCGTACTTATCGCTGGCCACGCTATGCAAAATCCTCTTCCTCTGAGGAATAAGACTTTTCTATCGGAACCGCATCTTTTAATGCCAACAGGTCTTCAATCAACTCCTTCCACTGCTCCATAGTGAGCTGATGGATGTCTAGGTGATGGGGACAATCTCGGACTACATGGTTTGCATCTCCATATCAGTAGCATCCTCTCAGAGGCAAGGATCTTGCTTTCCTAGTAATGTCCACGTCCATGGGGACTCCCATAGACGGAGTGGTCGGCAGAGGTTTTGGAATGACCAGAGGGAGCAGAGCGAGAGGTAACCTTGCTGTGGACAATAGTGGGGGTCAGGCGAAGACGGTTCTAAGTGATGCGGAAGGGGCAGAGCGGAATACGGACTGAAAGGCTTTATTTGCAAGGTGCACCTAGTTGGTCCTCTATGCTGCTTTGTATCACGTATTGGGGTTGGTGACAGCTGGCCATCTGTAAGGCATGGTAGCAATCTGGTTTTGGATGCCTAATCTGAGATCTCATTGAAATTTCACTACCAGTGTCCAGGGATCTGTATAACCTATGTTGGAGACCAGGGCTTGGAAGCTGTCCAAATAGTTGTCCACTGTACAATTTCCTTGGTGGTAGGAAGTTCCTTCCAAAGCATTGATCACGCCCGCTTCTGCATTTGCAGGGAAGAAGTGCAGCTGGAATTGTTGTTCAAATTCTCCCCAGGTTTGGATGGGGAAAACGCTAGTGTCCGCTTCCTGATGGAATACGTTTTTGGACCACTTGGCAGCACAACCTCCCTTGAAGAACGTGAGAGCCCAGAGAATCCTTTCCTGTTTGTCATGGAACTGCTCTGGGGCTAGGCATATATAGAGAGAGCAAGAGTTCAGGAATGCATGACCGTTGTGATGTTCTCCATTGAAGTCCGGTATTATCACTAAGTCTTGATGACTCAAGGACCACTCTAGGTGAGTATTTAGGAAGAACTCGATGGAGTTCTCTGTTGGATTGGACTACCTACTTATACTACTTTACAAGTGGTTGTACATTACTAGTTCACGATCACATGTCCTTCTCACATGATATGATTATGTAAGTTCCCACACTATTTATATCTTGTCTCCATTGTATGACTTGATGTTTGCGATCAAGTGTTTGAATGCGTGGGAAACCTTTTCCTTCTTAGGGCTCTCATAACATGGTCCCCCCTTCAAGATTCCTTGTCCCGAGGAATTTTTCCATTGATTCCAGTTCTCGTCCCATCTCTTCTTTCTTTTCCTTTCATATCTTCTTCTCCCCCATCCATATAATAGTTTAGCCATAAATTCCCTTGGTAGTTCTCGACTAAATTCTTTTTCTTTTTCTTCCAGCTCCTGTCGCCTAAGTTCTTCTGCCTCTTCCCCGTACTCCCTCTCAAACTCTTCTACCAGCTCTTTTGCATTTTCTAAGTTTTCCCTATTCTCCCACGTATCTTCTTCCGCCATATACCCTTTCCATCGTACCAAGAACTTCTCCTTTCCCTGCATGACTCGTTTATTCAAGATTTTTTCCACCTTGAATTCTTCTTCCCCCTCGATGATGACCGGTTTTGGTGGTATCTTCTTTTGACCCTTTACCTGTGGTCAGTACAGTCATACTCTACTTATGTTTACCATGGGATGTATTTTGATAGTTTTGGGTAATTCCAACTCTATTGCGTTACTAGAGACGATCCCCTTGACTTTATAAGGTCCTACGAAGCATTCCATTAACTTTTCCGATCTTCTCCCCTTCATCTGCCATTTCAAGTCCTTTGTACTCAATAGTACTAAGTCCCCTACTCTGTATTCCTCCCCCTTTTCTCGTTTCCTATCTGTGAACTTCTTCATTTCCTCCTAAGCCTTTCCTAACGCTGCTTTTGCCTCTTCCTGGATTTTTCTCATTTTCTCCACGAATTTCCCTGCTGCCTCGTACTTTCCCTTCCTCCTGCCCTTGAATCCCATCCTTGGGTTTTGTCTGTAATTTACTTTAAATGGCGACGTCTTTGTGATTGAGTGGATTTTGTTGTTGTATGCAAATTCCACTGTTCCTAGCCAATCCGGCCACTGCTCTTGTCTATGATCGATGAAAACCCTCAGGTACTGTTCTAACTCCTGGTTCACCCTTTTCGTCTGTCCATCCGTTTGCGGGTGGTAGGCTGTTGACAGTTTGGTCTGAATCCCCAGTAAGTTATTCACCTCCCTTATCATTCCTGCTGCAAATTGTACTCCTCTATTAGATATGATACTTTCTGGAAGCCTGTGCAACTTCCATACATGATCTTGAAACAATTTAGCAAGTCCCTCTGCTGATGTCCTTTCTGTTGTAGCTATGAAGTGTGCCATTTTACTAAAACGGTTGCATACTACTAGAATGGCGTCGTACCCTTGAGCTAAGGGTAACTTGGTGATGAAGTCTGCTGAGATGTGACTCCATGGTTTCTTTGGGATTGCGTTGGGCATTAGTTTGCCTGCCGGTGCCTCGCTTCTATTCTTGCATCTTTGACAAGCATCGCATCCGTCCACATATTTCCCAACTTCTTTTGTCACTCCTGGCCACCAGTAGTTTCTAGTGACCAACTCCATCGTTTTCTACCTTCCTCCGTGCCCTCCTACTGGGGTATCGTGGTGCAGTTGTATTACTTCCCCTTTGAGTTCCCCTTCTGGCACGTATATCCTCTCTTCCTTTAATACTATTCCATCTTCTATTTCCCATTCTTCATCCCTCAATGTTTTTACCCCTGCCTTCTTTAATTCTTCTACCGCTTTTACTACTCTTTCATCTCCTTCCTGTGCCCTTTTTATCCTTTCCCTCAGATTTCCTTCTTCCACTAACGTTTCTGCCGCCCTGATCCATTCAGGCTTTATTAGCGTTTGATCCTTGTTGTCCCTTTCTATGCCTTCTTGCCAGTCTGGTCTCCTACTTAATCCATCTGCCTTCCCCATGCTCTTCCCTGGAACGTGTTTCAAGGTAAAGCTAAATCGTGATAGGTATAGTGCCCATCTTGCTTGTCGTCGATTCAACTTTTGGCTCGTCATGAAGTACTGGAGGTTTTTATGGTCCGTCTAGATTTCGAATTCCAGTTTTGCTCCCTCCAAGTAATGCCTCCACGTTTCAAGGCATCTGATGACTGCTAACATTTCTTTGTCGTGTATTTCATAATTTCGCTCAGTGGCGTTTAACGACTTTGAGATGAAGGCCACTGGTCTCCATTTGCCATCCTCCCCTTTTAATGACAACACTCCTCCAGTTGCGTAATCTGAGGCGTCTGCTTCCACTCTCATTTCTCTGTCTATGTCTGGTATTGCTAAAACAGGTTCCGTCGTGAACACTTCTTTTAGTTTTCCAAATGCCTCCTCTTGCTCCTTTTCCCATTTCCACTTCTGTTCTTTCCTGACTAGCATGTGCAGTGGCGCTGCTATTTTGGTGAAGTCTTTTATGAACCTCCTATAATAGTTGGCGAGGCCCAGAAACTTTTGTACTTCCTTGATGTTTTTCGGTATCGGCCAGTTAAGAACTCCTTCCACCTTTTCCTTCTGCATTTCTACCCCCCTCGGCCCAATTATTACTCCCAGAAATTCCACTTCTCTTACTTTCCATTTACATTTTTCTGGTTTCACGAACAGGTCGTTTTCCTCTAATCTCTTTAACACTTCTTCCACTAACTCGTCGTGTCTTTCCTCTGTATCTGTTGCTACTAGGATGTCGTCTATGAAGGTTGCCGTATCCCCTTGGTTTATGAGATCCTGGAATAGGTCGTTCATCATTGTTTGGAAAGTAGCAGGGGAGTTTGTTAACCCGAAATACATTACGGTGGGTTTGTACACTCTAATGTGGGTGGTGAATGCTGCCTTCCATTCGTTTCCTTCTTTGATTCTGACATTATTGTAGCCCCACCTCAAATCCAATTTCGTAAACACCTTCCTTTTTCCTACTCTGTCTAGTATGTCCGCGATAAGTGGTAGCGGGTATCCGTTTTTTATTGTCCACTGGTTTATGTGTCAATAGTCTTGTACCATTCTCCTTTTTCCATCCTTTTTTGCCACAAAATGTACTGGTGACATTTGCGGTGACTTGGAGGGACAGATGTACCCTTTTCGTAACTGATCTTCCACAAATGCTTGCACTTCCTCTCTCTCTTCCCTTGATAATGAATATACTTTCCCCTTTCTTGGTGTAAACCCCTCTTTTAATTCTATTGCGTGGTCCCAGGCCTTTCGCACTGGCATTCTCTCTGACTCCTTCTTTCCAAAGACCTTTCTCCACTTCCAAAACCTCTTGGGCACCAACTTTCTTAGCGTCTCTTCGTCCTCATCTCTTTCTACTTTTTTTACCTCTTTCTTCTTCTCTTCGTGCTTCCTTTTTCCACATATTGGTGGACATCTCGTCATTTTTACCTTCCCTTTTTCCCAATTGATTTCTAGGTTATGGGCTGCGAGCCATGACATCCCTAGAATAACTTTGGTCTTTCCCAGATTACATACATCCATCCTAACCCTTTCTACGTGTCCCTTAAAGAACATGTTGCACTCGACCTGGTGTGTTATTGCTCCCCCCACATTTACTGTTCCATCCACATTTTTGACTAATAGAGGGTTCCTCATTTTCTCCATTTTGAACCCCTTTTCTTTTGCAAAGGTCATATCCATGAATAGACCTGTTGCCCCACTATCTAGTAGAGCTTTTACTGCTACTCCCTTGTGACTCTCTAGCTTTTTCAATCCCACCTTCATCCACACTTTTCTTAGCAGCCGTAATGTGCGCTGCACGTCTCTTGCTCTCTCAGTATTTTTGGAACAATTTAATTTATTGCCCAGTTTTTCTGGGTACAATACACTGTACAGATTGTTGGAGGCCAGCTGAGAGCTCACTGTCCTCCATTTTCTTTTGCCGACTCTTGCGGCCCCTCCACTACTCTTACTTTATTCCTCTCCCAACAGTTTCGGGCCATATGGCCAAACTTCCCACAATGATAGCACGTTCTATCTCCCCCTCTCCCGCTGTCGACATCCATTGCATTTGGGTCTCTCTGTGGACCCATTTGATACCCTCCTCTATTAAATGTATTTCCTGCTCCTCCTCTATTTCCTCCTGTCTGCGGAACTCCTGCCTGCCAGGTTATCTATCCTCCTCTTCCTCCATATGACCCTCCTCCAAAGCTTCCCCTTGACTGCGCGTTTCCCCCTGGGCGCACCGCGTTCCTTCCCAGCATTCTTTCCTCTGCCCTACTCTGCCTCTGATTCCTATCTAACCTTACTGCTCTCTCTTGCCACTCTCCTATGGTGGTCGGGGGCTCTTCTGCTTCTGCCAACTTTCTTCTTATCGTCCCATTCAATCCTCTTTTAAACTCCTCAATGAGGGGTCGTCCCTCATAGTCGCTCCCCCTGGCGACCTTTTTAAACTCTTAGACGTACTCGTCGCACATCCTTTCTCCTTGCTCTATCATCCGCAGCTGCTCAATCTTTCTTTCTTCCTCTGACGTTTCTCCAAAATCATTTCTGATTTTCGAGAACAGCTGCTCCACTGTCTCCACTTCCGACTCTCCCTTCGCCAACTCGTCCATTAGGTTATCCTTCTACGCCTCTGCTATCCCTCCCTGCACATACGACAACACCCAGGCCACCTGGGTCGTTGCTGCCTCATCCGTCATCTTCATTCTAATATATATGCGAGCCACGTTGATAAACGCGCTCACCTCCTCCATCTTTCCATTGAAAACTTGAGGTCTGGCAACCTCTACTCGGCTCCCCTGCTGCTGGAGGAGCATGGTGTTTACCTGCTGCTACAGGGTGGTGATCATGGCGAGGAGTTGCTCCTCTCTTGTTGGTGGTGGTGGTTGGTGGGGGGTGGACACCTGGGACAATTCCCCCTGTTGCTGTTGTTGTTGTTGCCGTGACATGTCGTGGGGCAGTGGTGGTGGTGAGGGTGATGGTGAGGATGACGATTCATACTCAAACTTGGTTTCCTGATCCAGGGCAAACTCAAGGCTATGTCTAACAGGGAGCACAATCTTCTCCTGTTTAGACTCCTATTGCCTTACTGACTACTGCCCTAATCAAAAGTGTAGACGATTGTCCCTAAGGAGGGAACCCCTAAGCTAAGCAGCCTCTTAAGGAGTGACCGCCGATCTCTTGCGTGTACCCGTCACAATGGATGACAGCACAGAGCTTATACAGTGAAGATAGTAACTAGCAGGCCCAATTAACAGGTCAGGACTTGAACAGAACACCTGGACTTGGTGTTCAGTCTCCTCCCTCAGTCTCTCCTGACTGAGAAGTCCCCTTTACAGCTAGGGCCCGCTATCCAAGATGCTTGTGAGTGCTGTGCTCACTAGTGAGGAAGGTAAGAGAGTGAGTGGTGATGGGGGTATTCACTTGTGGCACCAGTATTAAGCCAACTGCGTGTAGAATGAATATGAGCAGGAATTGAGGTGATCAGTGCTCGGGAGTGGTATCGAGTTCTTTTGTTATCACTAAGTCTTGACGACTCAAGGACCACTCTAGGTGAGTGTTTAGAAAGAACTCGATGGAGTTCTCCGTTGGATTGGACTACCTACTTATACTACTTTACAAGTGGTTGTACATTACTAGTTCACGATCACATATCCTTCTGGAATGTTCTACGATCACATGTCCTTCTCACGTGATATGATTATGTAAGTTCCCACGCTATTTATATCTTGTCTCCATTGTATGACTTGATGTTTGCGATCAAGTGTTTGAACACGCGGGAAACATTTTCCTTCTTAGGGCTCTCATAACATCCGGAGGGCAGGAGAGCTTAGGGCATATTTGTCACATCGGCGGAGTAGGAGGCGGAGATACTGGAGGGGATGGTATAGGTAGGGGAGGTGTGTTTGGTATGGCCGGAAGAGGGAGAGGGGTTAGCTACTAACTGTGTGAGTTGTTATAGCTATGCAGTCAGGGCTGCCAGAGTGGAGTTAATGTTACTATCAGAGACATGTTGTTTCTCTGTGAGCTCCTGCAGATGGTGTTGCAGGTATCCTAAGGTGTTGGCCATGCCTTGAGGGGTATCCGAGGGCAACAACATCTGAAGAGTGGAATTTTCAGAGGGTTGGGTATGGCAGGGGAGGGCAACCTGTTGGGTGGCTGTCTACTGGGATAGTTCAAGGCTCCGCTTTAAGATCCTAATCTGCTGTAAGGGCGACTGGGCACAAGACTCTAGGAGAATCCTCAGTAATATTACAGATTGCGGTTATAGTATAACTCACCTCTAGGAGAATCCTCAGAGATTAGGATAAGGCTCTTGGAGGGATCCTCTATATTATATACATCCCTTAGTGTCAGGGTTGACAGGATTGGAGCTAAACTAGTATGTTTAAATATCACTAGTAAACAGGCTAAGATAGCTCCAGAGTGTTGTTATGCTGTTTAGAGGTAGAAATAGAGGTGTCCTCTTACAGTTTTCATATTTTTCTCCAAGAACTCTTGCAAGGTTTCTAGTTCCAGTACTGATAAGGAGTATATAGGGCCTAGGGAAGGTATTTTGTCCCCCTCGATTTGTATGGCTAAGTCATAGGGTCATTACTTAGGAAGTATTTTGGCCTTTTGCATGCTGAAAACATCTATATACTCCTTGTAGTCCTTAGGAAGTCTAGGTATCTCTGGGGTAGCCTCCTCTGTCTATGCAGTGAGACCAGTAACCACTGTAGGAAGGGATGTAATCTGAAAGCTGATTGCTCTCTTAGTTTTGCAAGCGTTCTTGAATATAATAGTATTTACTAGGAAGATCTAGGGTTTTTAGATGAGGACTGGTCATTTGACAGTCAATCTTCACTGGGATGGTTCTTTACTAGGTATCAGATACTTGAAGAATTGGCACATGGTATGGGTACTAGATAAATAAGCAAGTTCTCAAAGGACAAGAGTGTCTTTAACAGAAGATTCTGGGGTTCTGAATCAGGTCAGGGACTAATAGGCTGGTCTACTATTATGCTGCAAGCAAATTTTCCATAGAAGACAACATTTAATACATCTTATAACAATGGATTCTTAATTAGAATTTGCTCTAGAACCTTTTCTATAATCCTCAGAATGTAATACTATATGATAAAGACATTGAGCTGGTAATAATTGATCTAGAGCTTGTGCTGATATCTCAAGAGGCAAATAGAATGAGCTGGTATCAGATTACTAAGAAAGTTACTAAGGAACTATACTCTAGATCCACTTCTGAATGGACTAACTTAGGAAAATGGCAAACTTGCACTCTAGAACTAGTACTACTCAGAAGACGAACTTAGACTAATAGACTTTGTGCTTGTAAATAAGCATTGATGACATTAGATCAATTATATTTAGATAAATGACCTCTAGAATGCAACTTAGAGATACTAGATATTTATTGGGACTTGTTAACTGTTTAATAGGTAATTGAAGAAGTCAAAATTACAAAGCAGCATTAAGATTATGATAGGAAAAGACAGAAGAATATTCTAGAAGGAAGCAGTGATGGAGATGCATCATCTTTGATAGGAAGGACTTGATGAGGGGACATATCATTATAAAAACAGGAGAGAGCTACATCATTAGTAGGATTTTAGGAGGACTTAGGACAGAAAGAAGTCAAAGGAAATCCAAAAGTAGTAATTCCCTTCTTATATCTTATTTCTTGAGTTTCAAGGCTTTGTAATAACTTTAATATAGTATCTGGAGTGCAGTTGAATCAAAGAAGAACCTCTTGACTCCTACCTCCATCTACATTACCTCTAGAATCATGAATGCAGATCTATTGAGAGTAAGAAAACTGGAACCAGGGGAATGTCTTGAGAAAAACACAGAATATACCTAAAACTTGATCTAGAGAGGAATAGCAAATGTAACTCGGGTAGGCTTTAGAAAGGACAGTAGGCTAGGAAAGCTTGGCTAGATGCACACTTGGACTGTATCACACCTGTAAGGTTCAGTGTTGGGGGTGCAAACAAGGGGGCAACTAAGTGTAGAGAGTCTATGAGTGATCAACTAACTGTATTTTCCAGAGGAGCTTTTGTTATGGTATATAAAGGTTGACACCTTAGGGAGGCTATATGATGATGATCTAGAGAGATCTTATGATTCTTTTACAACCACCAACATATATTTTACTAGAGCTGCATATAATTCTTATTTCTCTAATTATTTATAAACCTTCAACTTTGATTATCTTCCCTTGGACCTTTAGCATGCAATTAGGAGCTGGCACATCATTATTTTGTTTGTTCCAGTGTACAATTCCCCTTTTGCACCCTTTTATCTGGAGCCTACTATGAGGAAAGTTTTAGATTTGAGGGTTTTCTATTCTTTCTGCTCTTTTTTCACTTTAACACTTTGAGTATCCTAAACTTTATTTTCTAAAAGATACCTAATTCTTTAAATCTTTCTAGAGTGGAAAACCAACCAGAAACTAGAACTAGGAGTCATCAAACTTCTACTGTGCAGCACGCTATTACACCGTACAAACTTTTAGGCCGATTAAGTGACATTCCGAACCTTAATTGAAGGCATAACCAGCTCGAGAGACGAGCTCAGCCCTCCCCAGAAACGTTCCTCTAGACGCCTAGTCATGGACTTGAGTAT
>Ga0153965_1000090_pt1 | contig 14971 bp, 19 predicted proteins | sample TSFL049MetaG_FD_104707 | JGI IMG/M metagenome (GOLD analysis project Ga0153965, IMG submission 104707) | Attine ant fungus gardens microbial communities from Florida, USA - TSFL049 MetaG | ecosystem: Host-associated > Fungi > Mycelium > Unclassified | place: USA: Florida, Paynes | collected... | reverse complement strand
GTCTCTCTTCTCTCTTTTGTTGATGACGGTTTATCTGTTTCTCAAGAGAAGAGCTATGAAAAATCAAACAGCATCCTTCAAAGTAGTTATAGTATTATTTCCTCTCTTTTTGAAAACTTTGGTTTCATTATTGAACATGACAAATCTGAAGTATTCCACTTCTCTAGGGCTACAAAGAAAAGTAAACTCCCACCACTAGACCTCAGCCCAGCAGACAGTCTTATCCTCAATCCCAAAGATGTTTGGCAATACCTTGGATTCTTCTTTGATAAAAAACTTTCCTTTAGGTACCACACTTACTACTATGCCAACAAAGTAATTTCCACCATCAAAAGCATAAAAATGCTTGGCAACTCTACAAGAGGCCTATCTCCTGTGTATAAGCACCTCTTATACAGGACATATGTACTCCCCATCACACTATATGGACTCCAACTCTGGTACTTCAAAGGTGCCTCTACCTTCTACCCTCTCAAAGAGTTAAAGAAAATGCAACAAAGGGCAGCCCTATGGATCACAGGAGCATTTTGCATATCTCCCACATAGGAAGTTAAAGCCATTGCTAGTCTTATCCCTATTCACTTTCACCTTGACAAACTCATAGGACGTCACCATCTATGAGTAGCCTCACTCTCCAAGCAGTTTGTGTCATGACTTGGCAAAATGGCTAAGTCATTATTTATATTTCTTTTCTTTTTCTTTTATCTTGGACTTACTACACAGAAGGGAGTGCAGGAAAGTGTCACATCACAAGTGTCATACAGTCACAGTATCACATGATGGGTCATATGATAGGCATAGGAGAGTAGTGCACAGACCATGTAGTAGTTATATAAGTAGTATAGAAAATTGAATAGAAACTCTATCGAGTTTTCTTTGTCAATTGCTGAACAAAGAGCAGTTGGCTTTATTCCAGCTTGGAGTTTAACAACCTTATACTAGAACTCAATTCCACTTCAGAGTACTATCTGCCTTGGACCTTGCTCACTCTTTTATCTTATCACAAATCAACTCTCGGTCACTAATTATTATGATCAGTAACCACCTCCATACATAGCCAGGCCCTTGGCTTAAGGGGACTTTGCAGTCAGTTAGGGACTGCAGGTGGAGATACAGAACCATACCTAGGCATTGCATTCGAGACCTGATCTTACAATGAGGTGGTGCTCAGTAGTTTACTTGTAATCTTTTCTTAGTATAAACCTTGTGCTATGACTCCATTGTGAGTTAGTACATGCAGAGGAGTGACAGTTACCTTTAGAGAGTCATCTAGATTAGGGATCCCATCTGTTGGGTGATAGACAAAGTACTATTAGGGCAGTAGTTAGTAGGGTAGTAGGACTCTGGCTGGGTAAAGATCTTGCACCCCAGTAGACATAGTAACCATTCCATACCTCTGAGACATTGGCACGATATCTCAAAACCAATATAAAGACCTCATGAGCAATTTGCTCAAACAAAACTGGACCCTTGCTAAATTAAGGGCAGAACTTGAAGGAAAGGGAAGCTGTGTAGATGCTGCAAAAAGTTTGGGCACCTGACCTGAAACTGCAGAAATAAGAGAGAAGAAGAGAAAGGAACAGTTGTCCCTCAAAATAAGTTTAAAGTATTAGAGAGCAGAGTGATGCAATATGGAGTGGAAGAGAGAGTAATTAGGAGGCAGGAATTAGTAGTGGTTGAATGTTTCAAGTGTAGGGAGAAAAAGCACAAGTGTAAAGAATGCCCACTATGGAGAAAAATAAAAGAGGAAAGGAAATTAAGAAGAGTAGAAGAGAAAAAGGCAGCATGTGTAGCCAGGCCACAAAAGGCACAGCAAGAGGAGAAGCCAGCATGTCCCACTAGAGAAAAGGTGCAGGAATAGCAGAGGAGTTTGGTGGCAGTTCTATAACAAAGGACACAAGAGTATTGGGGAGAGAGCATCCCAGAAGAGGCACATCTACTGGAGTTGGGATGGTATACCCAAGAAGTGGTTGTATCATATTTAGCATATAAAAGATGTGATAAAAGGGGATGTTATATAAAGGAGAATAGAGAACAAGGGGTGATATCAAATAGGAAGTTAGAAGAGATGAAATAGTATGGGTATATAAGGAAGGCAGCACAGCCCAGAGAGGCAAAGACGCAGCAAAGCAGCACACAGTCAGGAGAACCAGAAAGTGCAGCAAAAGAGAGGGGTAGCCAAAGGGACATTAGGAGAACATTCAAAATGCTAAGAGAAGTGTAGATGAATATTGGAGTAGAAAAGTTGGATACACATGAAGGCGTAACTGTAAAGGCACTCTTGGACAGTAGTGCTACTGGGATGTTCATGGACAAAAGGATGACGGCTAGGCATGGGTTCAAGCTGCAAAAATTAGAAAGACCAATAGCGGTCAGAAATGTAGATAAAACAAATAATAGTAGAGGAGCAATCACCCACCAGGTAGAGGTAAACATTTATTATAAAGGACATATAGAGAAAATGAGGATAGATGTATGTGAATTAGGAAAGACAGAAATAATCTTGGGAATGCTATGGTTGGCAGCACACAATCCTGAGATAAATTGGAAGACTGGGGAAGTTAAAATGACAAGGTATCCACCTCTGTGTGGTAGAGTAAAAATAAAAGAGAAAGAAAAAAAGAAAAAGGGAAAGAGAGTGGTAACTTTAGAAGAAGAGAAAATCATCAAATGGGTGATAGATGATAAAAAGAATTGGGAAAGAGAAGAGGAAATTGAGGAGGACCATAGGAAATGGTCCCAAGAAAGTTTCTAAAGTAGAGAAAGATATTTGGGAAAGTAGAGTCGGAAAGGATACCAACGAGAAAAGTTTGGAATCATACTATAGATCTCAAAGAGACGTTCAAACCACAAAAAGAAAGAATTTACCCTCTATCCAAAAATGAGAGGGAGGAAGTTCAGGATTTTGTGAAAGACCAGCTAAGAAAGAGATATATTAGACTGTCAAAATCCCCTTAAACATCACCAGTGTTTTTCATAGGGAAAAAGGATAGAAGTAAGAGAATAGTTATGGATTATCGCAATCTGAATGACCAGACAGTGAAGAACAACTATCCACTACCATTAATTACAGACTTGATAGACAACATGGGTAGCAAGAAAGTATTCACAAAAATGGATCTAAGATAGGGTTCAATAACATGAGAATCAAAGAAGAGGATGAGTAGAAGGGAGCATTTACAATGCATGTGGGCTTCTTTGAACCAACAGTAATGTTCTTTAGAATGACAAACTTGCTAGTCACATTCCAGGCGATAATGAATGAAATTCTGAGGGATCTGATCAATAAAAAAAAGGTCGCTGCATTTGTAGATGATATGTTGGTAAGAACAAAAACTGAGGAAGGACATGATGAAATAGTGGAAGAAGTATTGAAGAGGTTAGAGGAAAATAACTTGTATGTCAAACCAGAGAAATGTGTATGGAAAGTAAGGAAGATAGAGTTCTTAGAAGTAGTTATAGGACCTAATGGGATAGAAATGAAAAAGGAGAAGGTGGATGGAGTATTAAGTTAGCCAGAGCCAAAAAATGTAAAAGATGTTAGGAAATTTTTAGGCCTCATAAACTATTACAGGAGATTTATCAAAGATGTTATCGCTAAGTCTTGACGACTCAAGGATTACTCGAGGTGAGTGTTTAGGAAGAACTCAATGGAGTTCTCCGTTGGATTAGACTACCTACTTATACTACTTTTACAAGTGGCTGTACACTACTAGTCTACAATCACATGTCCTTCTGGAATGTTCTATAGTCACATGGCCTTGTTATGTGATATGATTACTTAAGTTCCCACACTATTTATATCTTGTCTTCATTGTATGACTTGATATTTGCAATCAAGTGTTTGAATGCATGGGAAACCTTTTCCTTCTTAGGGCTCTCATAACATGGCCCCCCCTTCAAGATTCCTTGTCCCGAGGAATTTTTCTATCGATTCCAATTCTCGTCCTATCTCTTTTCTCTTTTCTTTTCGTATCTTTTTCTCCCCTATCTGTATAATAGTTTAGCCGTGAATTCTCTTGGTAATTCCTGGCTAAATTCCTTTTCTTCTTCTTCCAGCTCCTGTCGCCTGAGTTCTTCTGCCTCTTCCCTGTACTCTCTCTTAAACTCTTCTACCAGCTCTTTCGCATTTCCTAAATTCTCCCTATTCTCCCACGTATCCTCCTCTGCTGTGTACCCTTTCCATCGTACCAAGAACTTTTCCTTTCCCCGCACTACTCATTTATTCAAGATTTTTTCCACCTCAAATTCTTCTTCCCCTTCAATGATGACCGGCTTCGGGGGTGTCTTCTTCTGTCCCTTTACCTGTGGTTTGTAAAGACGTACTCTACTTACGTTAACTACAGGGTGTATTTTAATAGATTTAGGTAGTTCTAATTCTATTGCATTACTAGAGACGATCCCTTTGACTTTATAAGGGCCCACAAAGCGTTCTGTCAGTTTCTTCGACCTTCTTCCCTTCATTTGCCATTTCAAGTCCTTCGTACTTAATAGTACTAAGTTTCCTACTCTGTATTCTTCCCCCTTTCCTCGTTTCCTATCTGCAAACTTCTTCATTTCCTCTTGGGCTTTTCCTAGTGCCACTTTTGCCTTCTCCTGGATCTTCTTCATTTTCCCTACAAACTTTCCTGCCGCTTCGTATTTTCCCTTCCTTCTTCCTTCAAAACCCATTCTTGGATCTTGGCTGTAGTTTATCTTGAATGGCGATATTTTTGTTGTCGCGTGAATCTTGTTGTTGTACGCGAATTCTGCCGTTCCTAGCCAATCCAGCCACTGTTCTTGTCTGTGGTCGATAAAGACCCTTAGATACTGTTCTAACTCCTAGTTCACCCTTTCTGTCTGCCCATCAGTTTGCAGGTGATAGGCCATTGAAAGTTTTGTTTGAATCCCCAGCAAGTTATTTAACTCCTTCATCATTCCTGCCGCAAACTATACCCCCCTGTCTGATATGATGCTTTCTGGGAGACTATGCAACCTCCATACTTGGTCCCGAAACAGCTTTGCTAATCCTTCTGCCAACGTTTTTTCTGTGGTGGCTATAAAATGTGCCATTTTGCTAAATCTGTCGCATACTACCAAGATTGCGTCATATTCCTGAGCTAGTGGTAACTTTGTGATGAAGTCTGCTGAAATATGACTCCATGGTTTCTCTGGAATTGCGTTGGGCATTAGCTTTCCTGCTGGTGCTTCGCTTCGATTCTTGTATCTTTGACAAGCATTGCATTCGTTTACATATCTCCCTACTTCCTTTGTTACTCCTGGCCACCAATAGTTTCTAGTAACCAACTCCATCGTTTTCCATTTGCCCCTGTGTCCCCCTACTGGGGTGTCATGGTGTAATCATATTACCTTCCTTCTGAGTTCCCCTTCCGGTACGTATATCCTTCCTTCCTTTAGTACTACCCCATCTTCTATTTCCCACTCTTCATCTTTCAACGTCTTTACTCCCACTTTCTTTAACTCTTCGACTGCTTTTACTACTCTTTCATCCCCTCCCTGTGCCTTCTTTATTCTTTCTCTCAGGTTTCCTTCTTCCACTATTGTTTCTGCCCCTCTTACCCACTCCGGCTTTATCAATGTTCGGTCTTCATTATCTCTCTCTACCCTTTCTTGCCAGTCCGGTCTTCTGCTTAACCCATCTGCCTTTCTCATGCTTTTCCCTAGAACGTGCTTTAAGGTAAAATTGAATTGTGAGAGGTATAAAGCCCATCGTGCTTGTCTTCGATTCAACTTTTGGCTGGTCATGAAGTATTGGAGGTTTTTATGATCCGTCCAAATTTCAAATTCCAGTTTCGCTCCTTCCAGATAGTGCCTCCATACTTCAAGACACCTGATAACCGCTAACATCTCTTTGTCATGAATTTCATAGTTGCGCTCCATGGTATTTAGCGACTTAGAGATGAAGGCCACCGGCCTCCATCTTCTATCTTTGCATTTTGCTGACAACACTCCTCCCATTGCATAGTCTGACGTGTCTGCCTCTACCCTCATTTCCTTATCTATGTCTGGAATCGCTAAGACTGGTTCTGTAGTAAACACTGCTTTGAGTTTTCCAAACGCTTTTTCTTGCTCCTTCTCCCACTTCCATTTCTGCTCCTTTCTGACCAGCACGTGTAGTGGTGCTGCTATTTTAGTGAAGTCTTTTATGAACCTCCTATAATAGTTGGCAAGGCCTAGGAACTTCTGTATTTCCTTGACATTTTTCAGTGCTGGTCAGTTGAGAACTCCTTCTACTTTTTCCTTTTGCATTTTCACTTCTTTGGGACCAATTACTACTCCCAAGAACTCTACTTCTCTGACCTTCCACTTGCACTTTTCCGGTTTCACAAACAAATCATTCTCTTCTAGCCTCCTGAGCACTTCATCTACCAACTCATCATGCCCCTCCTCTGTATCTGTTGCTACTAAAATGTCGTTGATGAAGGTGGCTGTATCTCCCTGGTTTATGAGGTCCTGGAAGAGATCGTTCATCATTGTCTGGAAAGTAACAGGAGAGTTTGTTAACCTGAAATACATTACTGTGGGTTCATATGCTCCGATGTGCGTAGTGAATGCTGCTTTCCATTCATCCCCTTCCTTAATTCTGATGTTGTTATAGCCCCATCTCAGATCCAACTTTGTAAACACCTTCCTTTTTCCTACCCTATCCAGAATGTCTGCAATGAGCGGCAATGGGTATCCGTTTTTTACTGTCCATTGATTTATATGGCGGTAGTCTTGTACCATCCTTCTTTTGCCGTCCTTTTTTGCTACAAAGTGTACTGGTGAAGTTTGCGGCGATTTGGAGGGTCGGATATACCCTTTTCGCAGTTGATCTTCCACAAATGCTTGTACCTCCTTCCTCTCTTCTCTTGACAACGAATACACCTTCCCTTTCTTTGGTGAAAACCCCTCTTTTAACTCTATCGCGTAGTCCCAGGCCTTTCGCACTGGCATCCTTTCCGACTCCTTTTTTCCAAAAACTTTCTTCCACTTTCAAAACCTTTTCGGCACTAACTTCCTTAGTGTCTCTTCGTCTTCATCTTTTCCTATCTTCTTTACTTCTTTCTTCTTTTCCTCTTGCTTTCTTTTTCCATATATGGGTGGACACCTTGTCATCTTTACCTCTCCTTTCTCCTAATCTATCTCTGGGTTATGGGCCGCCAACCACGGCATTTCTAGTATGACTTCTGTTTTCCCCAGATTACACACATCCATCCTAACTCTTTCCACGTGTCCTTTGAAGAACATATTGCACTCGACTTGGTGCATTATTGCTCCTCCCATGTTTACCATTCCATCCACGTTTTTAACTAGTAGAGGGTTCTTCATTCTTTCCATTTTGAACCCTTTCTCTCTTGCAAAGGTCGTATCCATGAATAGACCTGTTGCTCCACTATCTAACAGAGCTTTTACTGCTACCCCTTCGTGACTTTCTAGCTTCTCTAATCCTACTTTCATCCACACTTCTCTTAGTAGCCATAGGGTATGCCGCACATCTCTTACTCTCTTAGTGTTTTTTGCAAAATTTAATTTATTGCCCAACTTTTCTGGGCGCAATACACTGTATAAATTTGAGGAGGCCAGCCAAGAGCTCACTGACCTCCATTTTCTTTTGCCGACTCCTACGGCATCTCCACTACTCTCGCCTTCTTTTCCCAATAATTTCGGGCCATATGGCCAAACTTCCCATAATGATAGTACGTTCTATCTCCCTCTCTTCCTCTATCAATATCTATTGCGTTTGGGTCTCTCCATAGACCCGTTTGATATCCTCCTCTAATTCCTCCTCCCCTGTATCCCCCACCGTTGTCTCCCCACCTCTGCATTATCTGCCCTCCCCTTCCTCCATATGACCTCTTGGCTGTGCATTTCCCCCTGGGCGTGCCGCATTCCTCCCCAACATCCTCTCCTCTGCTCTACTCTGCCTCTGATTTCTATCTAACCTTACCGCTCTTTCTTGCCACTCTTCTATGGTGGTCGGCAGTTCTTCTGCCTCAGCCAACTTCCTCCTTATTGCCCCACTCAGCCCCCTCTTGAATTCTTCAATGAGGGGTCGTCCCTCGTAGCCGCTTCCCCTGGTGACCTTTTTGAACTCTTAAACGTACTCGTCACATGTCCTTCCTCCCTGCTCTATCATCCTCAATTGCTCTATTTTTCTTTCCTCCTCTGATGTTTCTCCAAAGTCGTTTTTTATCTTGGTGAACAACTTCTCTACTGTGTTCACCTCTGACTCTCCCTTGGCCAGTTCATCCAACAGGTTGTATTTCCATACTTCTGCGACTCCTCCCTGCACATATGATAGCATCCAGGCTACCTGGGTTGTTGCCCCCTCCTCCATTATTTTCATCCTAATATATAGGTGAGCCGCATTGATGAATGCGCTCACCTCCTCCATCTTTCCGCTAAAGACTTGAGGCCTTGCGACCTCTATTCTACTCCTCTGTTGGTGGAGGAGCATAGTATTTACCTGCTGCTACAGGGTGGCAATCATGGCAAGAAGTTGTTCCTCGCGGGTTGGTGGTGGTGGTTGTTGGGCAGGTGCTGGGGAGGGTTCTCCCCTTGGTTGTTGTTGTTGTTGCTGCCATGACATATCATAGGGCGGTGGTGATGGTGATGATGGTGGTGGTGATGGGGAAGGTGATGATTTGTATTCAGACTCGGTTTCTTGATCCAGGGCAACCTCAAGGCTACGTCTAACAGGGAGCACAACCTTCTCCTGTCTAGACTCCTACTGCCTTACTGACTACTGTCCTAGCAAAAATGTAGACGATTGCCCCTAAGAAGGGAACCCCTAAGCTAAGCGGCCTTTTAAGAAGTAACTGCCGATCTCCTGCATGTACCCGTCACAATGGACGACAGCACAGAGCTTATACAAAGAAAGAAGTAGCTAACAGGTCCAATTAACAGGTCAGGACTTGAGCAAAACACCTGGACTTGGTGTTCAGTCTTCTCCCTCAGTCCCTAACTGACTGAGAAGTCCCCTTTACAGCTAGGGCCCACTTTCCAAGAGGCTTGTGAGCACTGTGCTCACTAGCAAGGGTGATAAGAGAGTAAGTGGTGGTGAGGTCACGAGGTGCAAGGTCACCGTTGGGTATCGAGTTCTTATGTTATCGCTAAGTCTTGACAACTCAAGGATTACTCGAGGTGAGTGTTTAGGAAGAACTCAATGGAGTTCTCCGTTGGATTGGACTACCTATTTATACTACTTTTACAAGTGGCTGTACACTACTAGTCTATGATCACATGTCCTTCTGGAATATTCTATAGTCACATGGCCTTGTCACATGATATGATTACTTAAGTTCCCACACTATTTATATCTTGTCTTCATTGTATGACTTGATATTTGCAATCAAGTATTTGAATGCATAGGAAACCTTTTCCTTCTTAGGGCTCTCATAACAAAAGACTTCACTCGAGTGTCCAGGCCAGTGAATATGCTTACTAGGAAAAATATGAAGTAGCAGTGGGGGCAGGAGTAGCAGAAAGCATTTGATGAGTTGAAAAGAGTTTTCACAATGAAACTAGTACTAGCAGCCCCAGATCTAGATAAGGAGTTTAGGGTAGAGGCTAACGCTTCGAACTATGCAATTAGAGGAGTACTATCTATGAAGTGCTCTGACAACATATGGAGACTGGTGGCTTTTATTTCAAAATTTCTAAGTGATACAGAACGCAACTATGAGATACATAACAAAGAGATGTTAGCTATAATCAGATGCCTAGAAGAATAGAGACACTTTCTAGAAGGGACAGTAATTAAATTTGAGATTTGGACAGACCACAAAAACCTCAAATACTTAATGAAAGCACAAAAGTTAAATTAAAAACAAGTGTTAGAATAGCTAACTCCTGAGCTGGAATAAAGCCAACTACTTCTTTATCAGTGCTTTGTCATGACTTGGCAAAATGGTTAAGTCGATATTTATATTTCTTTTCTTTTTCTTTTCTTTTCTTTTAGATTATTACTAAGGTGGAGCATGGGAAATATCACATGACAGTCACAGAGTCACATCATGTGACAAAAAAGTTAGCTGATGGACATGAGAACTATAGGAGACAAGGTACATAGTTATAATAGTAATTATATATATATAGTGTAGCAAATCTAATAGAGACTCTATCGAGTTCTCTTTGTCAATTGCTGAGCAAAGAGCAGTTGGCTTTATTCTGGCTTGGAGTTTAGCAACCTTACACACTTAACAAGAAGAACTCAATAGAGTCCTTATGCATTTCTTGTACACTACTTATACAATTGCTACATGGTCTGTGCACCACTTTCCCACAGTTGTCATGTGACTTGATTTGTATGACATCACACTGTGACATCTGTCCTATGACATGTGATATGTGACACTTTCCCACACTCCTTCCTTGTGTAATAAGTCCAAAAAATATATATATATATATATAGATAATGACTTAGCCATTTTACCAAGTCATGACAACAAGCAAGATGGGCTTTATACCTGTCAAGATTTGACTTTACACTAAAAAATGTCCCTAGAAGCAAGATAGGGAAGGCAGATAGTCTAAGCAGAAGACCAGACTAGGAGGTAGAAGTAAAAAAGGATAATGAGAATAAGACATTAGTAAAACCAGAATGGTTAGAAATAAGAAGAACAGAGGCAGTAGAAATAATAGTAGACAGAATAGATCTACTAGAGGAGGTTAGAAAGTCAAAAGTAAAGAATGATGAAGTGGTAAAAGCTATAGAAGAAATGAAACAAGCAGAGGTAAAGATGTTAAGAGACAATGTTACGCTGCAAGTGAATTTTCTGTGGAAGATAATATTTGATATACTTTATACCAATGGATTCTCAATTAGGATTCACTCTATAACCCTTTCTATATCCTCAGAATGTAACATTATATGATGAATACATTGAGCAGATGATAATCAACCTATAGCTTGTATTGAGACCTTGAGAAGCAATTAAGATGAACTAGTATCGGGTTACTAAGAGAGTTACTGAGGGACTATGCTCTAGAACCACTTTTGGATGGACTAACTTAGAAAGATGGTAAACTTGTACTCTAAAACCAGTACTACTCAGATGAAGAATTTAGGCTGATAGACTTTGTGCTTGTAAATAAGCATTAACAGCATCAGATCAATTATATTTGGATAAATGATCTCTAGAACACAACTTGGAGATACTAGATATTTATTGAGACTTGCTAACTATTTAACAGGTAATCAATGAAGTCCAAATTACAAAGCGGCATCAAAGGCATAATAAAGGAAGACGTAAGAATATTCTAGAAAAAAGTGGCAATAAAGACATGTCATTACAAAGAAAAGGAGAGGGCTATGTCATCAGTGGGATTTTGGGAGGCCTTAGGACAGAAAGAAGTTAATAGAATCCTAAAAGTAGTAATAGTTTCCCTTTTATATTTGATTTCTTGAGTTTCAGAGCTTTGTAATATCTTTAATATAGTATCCAGAGTGCAGTTAGATTGGAGAAGAACCTCTTGACTCCTACCTTCATCTACACTGCCTCTGGAATCGTGAATGCAGATCTATTGAGAGTAAGAAGACTGAGACCAGGGGAATGTCTTGAGAAGAACACAAAATATACCCAGAACTTGTAAGGGGACTACCCTAGGACAGTGCTTAGTGATGTGAGTAGGTTCCCACCTAAGAGCCGCCATCTCTCCGATCGCATTTCCATGTCTCCCCTACTTTCCCTTCTGTGACAATCTGTGTGAACCTTCTAAATTTATTAAAGGACAATGTGTGAATATCAGTCAGGTACCATGAGAACAGTGCCTTGATGATCTAGTAGTATAAATACTAGTCCTCTGTTGTAGATATATGGCAGTTGAATATCACCTTAGCTTCAGGATCTACTCATTAGCTTAAGAGGTCTTCGCCTTAGTGCTGGAATCGACCCCTAACAGAACTCGATCTAGAGAAAAGATGCAGATGCAACTCAGGCAGGCTTTAGAGAAAACAGTAGGCTGGGAAAGCTTGGCTAGGTGCACACTTGGATTGCATCACACCCATAAGGTTCGGTGTTAGGGGTGCAGACAAGAGGGCAACTGAGTGTGGAGGGTCTATGAGTAATCAACTAACTGTATTTTTCAGAGGAGCTTTTGTCACAGTGTATAAAGGTTGACACCTTAGAGAGGCTATGCGACAACAATCTAGAGAGATCTTACAATTCTTTTTACAACCACCAACATATATTTTACTGGAGCTGCGTATAATTCTTATTTCTCTAATTATTTATAAACCTTCAACTTTGATTATCTCCCCTTGGACCTTTAGCATGCAATTGGGAGCTGGCACATCATTATTTTGTTTGTCCCAGTGTGTAATTCCCTTTTGCACCCTTTCAACAAGGAGTGGAGAGAAGTCGATAGCATAATGTACAAAGAAGAAAAAGTCTATATACCAAAAGATAACAAGCTTAGAACAGAGATAATTAGGCTGTATTATGATACGCTAATAGGAGGACATGGGGGGCAATAGAAAACAGTGGAATTGGTCACTAGAAATTTTTGGTGACCAGGGGTTATGAAAGAAGTGAAGCAGTATGTAAAGGAATGTGATGTCTGCCAGCGAAATAAAAATCGCACAGAGCAACCAGCCAATAAATTAATGTCTAACTCAATTCCAGAAAAACCTTGGACATATATATTGGTAGACTTTATCACTAAGCTGCCTTTAACTCAGGGATATGATTCAATCTTAGTAGTAGTTGATAGGTTAACAAAAATAGTACATTTTATACCTACTATGGAGAAAACATCAGCAGAGGGGCTAGCACAGTTGTTCAGAGACAATGTGTGGAAATTATATGGTCTGTGTTATCGAAGGACTGTGATAGTTCTTAGTGATCACCCTAGGTAGATGTTCAGGAAGAACTCAATGGAGTTCTTCGTTGGATTGAGCTACTACTTATACTACTTTACAAGTGGCTGTACCCTAAAGTCCTACAGTCATGAGTCTTTCCAGAATATTCTATGGTCACATGATCTGCTTACTTAAGCTCCCATGTTATTTATATCTTGACCCCATTGTGTGTCTTAATATTGTGGATCAAATGTTCAAGCATGTAGGAAATTACTTCCTTCTTAGGGCTCTCATAACAGTCTGTCTGTAAGGGGACAGCCTGAGATCACTTAGATAACCTGGTAGGGTTTGCATCAGCTAGCGTTCTCATGGATCCTCAGAGTCCACAGTCTATAGTTCTCTTCTCTCTAGTTCAGGTCTCCATCACAGTACTACATAGTTATATCTGGTAGTGTAGTTATTATTGTCCTGATGTACATGTCCATGGTGACTGGTGCACAGACCAGGCTAGTCTAGTATAAGTAGCTAGTGATATATGGTAGAATATCTTACCTCAACAATAGTTTGAGCTCCTGGGCTATCCATCGCTCTGACTTAAGATGCCTCGTCTACTATATTTGAGTGTGTTCTGGTGCACCTCTGAGTGCGCCCTTACACTGTCTGAGAGTATCATATCAGACAGAGAACCACAATTTGCAGCAGGACTAATGTGAGAGTTGAATGGGATGTTAGAAATTAAGAGTAAATTGTTGATGGCATTCTACCCTCAAACAGATAGACAAACAGAGAGGGTAAATCAGGAGTTGGAATAGTACTTAAGGATGTTCATCGATCATAGACAAGAGCAGTGGCCAGAATGGTTAGGAATGGCAGAGTTTGCATATAATAACAAAGTGCACTCAAATACTAGAACATCACCTTTTAAGGCAAATTATGAACAAGATCCCAGAATGGGGTTTGAAAAAAGAAAGAAGGGGAAGTATAAAGGGGCAGATAAATTCATCGAGAAAATGAAAGAGATACAAGAGGAAGTGAAAGTGATACTAGGAAAAGTGTAGGAAGAAATAGAAAAATATGCAGATAAAAGGAGAGCAGAAGTAAATGACTATAAAGTAGAGGACTTAGTGATGTTGAGTACTAAGGACTTAAAATACCAGATGGTTGGAAGGAGGACAGAGAAGTTGACAGAGAGATTTGTAGGCCCTTACAAGATTAAGAAAATTGTATCATCGAACACAGTAGAATTAGAACTACCTAGTATAGTAAAGATACATCTGGTAGTAAACATTAGTAGGATATGTAAATATGTAGGACAAGTGAAAGGGCAGAAGAAGGAGCAACCAGCTCTAGTAATATTTGAAGGGGAAGAAGAATAGGAGATAGAGAGGACTCTGAATAAGTGACAGGTTAGAGAGAAGAATAAATACTTGGTGTGCTGGAAAAGATCTACAGTAGAGTCAGATACATGGGAAGGAAGGGAGAACTTGAAGAATGCAAAAGAAGCAATCAAAGAGTTCGAAAAGAAATATCAATGAGACATGGAAGATGTAGCAAGACAAGAACACAAAGAAGGAATATTTAGAAAAGGAGAATTACCAGGAAGATTTATGGCAAGAAAACTGTTTAGATGGTCAGATAAAAGGTACAATCAAGAATATTGGGGAAGGATGGAAAGGAATTGGAGATGGTAGAAAGGAAAGCAATCAGGGGAAGGAAAAATAGAAACAATTGCAAAGAAAGAAAAAATCAAAGAAGAAAATTCAGAAGTTAGAGAATAAACAGAAGAAGATGACAACGAGATAGACAACATAATGGACCCATACTATGAGTTGTAGGAAATTCCTTGGGACAAGGAAACTTAAGAGGGGGGTGGTATTATGACTTGGCAAAATGGCTAAGTTATTATTTATATTTTTTTTCTTTTTCTTTTATCTTGGACTTACTACACAGAAGGGAGTGTGTAAGGGGACATCTAGGGTAACGCTTAGTAAGTTCTGAGGGTCTGATCTATTGATGGCCCAGCGACAGATCGTGTATTGCGTTCCCATCGTTCCTGACTTCTCTTGTCTGTGTCATGCGGTGCGATGCCTATTAATACTTGTTCTAGGACATTCTGTGATTATAGATCGGTTGCCATGGTAGTGTGTGCCTGACTATCTAGTGTAGTATATATACTAGCAAGTGTGT
>Ga0153965_1000089_pt1 | contig 14971 bp, 8 predicted proteins | sample TSFL049MetaG_FD_104707 | JGI IMG/M metagenome (GOLD analysis project Ga0153965, IMG submission 104707) | Attine ant fungus gardens microbial communities from Florida, USA - TSFL049 MetaG | ecosystem: Host-associated > Fungi > Mycelium > Unclassified | place: USA: Florida, Paynes | collected... | reverse complement strand
GGCATTGTTTGTACATGTTATGTCCCTCCCACACATCCATTTGTGTTGAATTATGAAAAGAGGAGGGTTGTGATAATAGAATATATTGTTGAAATTTGTTAAAATAAGAAGAGAAAACAGAAAGTCATTCATCAATTTCCTCCAAATTCTCCTGATTTTATTCGATTTTATTTGAATTTTGTAGAGGTTTTTGAATGGCAAGAGAGGGTGTGGGAATGCTTAGGTACAATTAATCAGCAGGCATCACTCCCATATCCAGTGCAGTATACATACTAGATAATTAATTTAATTTAATATCCATTACCACAGGATCAAGATTCCTGTTATTAAGTCTCCTAACATTGAGCTGCTCTGCTGTATCAAGGATGTAGATTTGCACATAGGTAGGAGAATAATCACCATGAGATAGAAGAGTACCAGTGAGATGATAAAGCTTTTCCTGGATTTTGAAATAGTAGAGATTTTGTTATAATCTTTCTCTAAACCTGGTGTTTGAGTTAAGAAAGTGATATATTTAACTAGAACAAGGTTAGAATCCTTACTATTCTACTTATTACTATATATATTATATCTATCTCTATGCTTTCCTCAATGCATTATGTTATCCTCTTGTTATACTATGTCATATAAGTATAAAGTAAATGTGTTATATGTATAATCATTATATCTTATTATAGGAGCATAAGGTAAATGTATTACATTACTTCTCTTCCAAGATTATGTTCTTGCAATATCAGTGTAAGTTTTTGTAGGTAGTCGAATAGTAGGAACTTTGGGTATATCTAGGTGTTTTTGGTAAAACTCTTTATATGATCTTAGGGCTCCCTTGACTACTTTGTTCTTGTATTCCAAAGTTCTTTCTTCAAGTAGTTGTCCTTTCTACTTAATAAGGTATTGCAGCTTATTCCCTCTTCATTTAGAATCTAGTATCTCTTCAACTTCTTATATGTTTGTCTAGTCCATGGGAGTAGTAATTCTGTTGTTAGATCTCTGTGACTGTTGCTCAAACATAGGAGTAACATAAGATATAAGATATGATTTGTTGATAATAGGATAAATAGATTTCCAAGTGAACAGAATCTTGAGTTTGTATGCCATCTTGTTGACTTTTTGTATTATGGGAATGGCCCTAGATATTTGGCAGATAATTTCTTTGAGGGTTGATCAGTGCTATAATGTGCTATATCTACCTACACTAAGTCTCTACTCAATTGTTTGATTTCATTTTTTTTCTTAACATTCTATTTCTTCTTTATTTTTTTATTTGTTTTCTTCAATGCAGTTTCTACTTCAACTTTGGTCTCCTTAATTGTTTTGAGAAATTGTTCTATTCCTGGAAAGTCTTCTGTAGTTCTACTTATATCTTGTCCTGTGTTTGGATAATGTCCTAGGTTGATTAAGAAGGGTGATTGTCCTGTACTAGAGTAAATCTGATTGTTATAAGAGAACTTAGCAATTGATAACTATTCTGCCCAATTGTTTTGTCTGTAATTGTAGTATAGTCATAGGCATTGTTTGAGTTCTTGATTGACCCTTTTTGTTTGGCCATTGGTCTGGGGATAATAGGTAGCAAATGGTTTTTTTTCTCAGTTATGAACATAGTTCCTTTATGAATCTTAATACAAATTATGGTCCTTAATTACTAATGACCTCCCAGGGAACTCCCACATCCTTAAAAACTCAATCCTATGATACTTTGGCTATCTCTTGGATGGTAATATTCATGTTGATTAGTATATAGCAAGCTATTTTGAAGAACCAATCTATTATTATCAGTATACTATCATATATTACTGACTCCAGTAGTGGCTTTATTAAATCAATACTAATGACTTTCCAAGGATTTTGTGGTATCTCATTAAAGTGAAGATGGTTTTTCTTGGGTTGTCAGTTTGGTTTGTTTGCTTGACACTTTTTATATTCTGCCATGTATTATTTGATATCTTCTAATATCTAAGGCCACCAATAATTTCTTGTTATTAATTTGTATGTTTTGGTATATTCTGGATGTTCAGCTAGTTTGGAGTCATGGTGTCTTGTGACAACTTCTTCTTGGAGCATAGCTGAATCTGGAATGTAAAATTTTTTTCTCTATAGTATTATCTTTTTTTCTTATTTCCAATCTTCTTCCTATTGTTTTATCACTTCTCATACTTCTTTTTCTGTAAATTCCTTTGCTTCTTCTATTTCTTTCTAAAACTCTTCTTCTTGAGTTATAAGACTTCTGAACCACTCTTTTTTCAGTAACATCTGATTTTTGTTGTCATTTCTTCCCTAGGTATGGTCTGGTCTCTGAGATAATACATGTCATGACTTGGCAAAATGGCTAAGTCATTATTTACATTTCTTTTTATCTTGGACTTACTACACAGAAGGGAGTATAGGAAAGTATCATAGTCACATAACAAGAAGTCACAGCATCACATCACATGGTGTCACATGATAGGTGTGGGAAGATAGTGCACAGACCATGTAGTAGTTGTATAAGTAGTATAAAAAATCTAATAGGGACTTTATTGAGTTCTCTTTGTCAATTGCTAAACAAAGAGCAGTTGGCTTTATTCTGGCTTGGAGTTTAGCTTTCTTACGATACATCTACTTTTTTCTGAGAGTTGCTAGGTTTGTGTATTAGCTGGAAGTTATACTCTTGTAGTTTTGTTATCTATTGGGCTTGACAGCAATTAAGTTCTTGTAGTTTCTTGAAATACCCTAGATTTTTGTGATTAGTCCATATTTCAAACTGATTGCTTCCTATGAGATACTGTTACTATTGTTTGAGTCCTTCCATGATTATTAACAACTCTTGGTCATAAATCTCATAGTTCCTTTTTGTCTTGTTTATTGCTTTAGACAGATAAGCAATAGGCCCCTAAGAGTCATTTTCTTGTTGTTGAGACAATACTCCTCCTATTGCATATCCTGAGGCATCAGTTTCTAGTTGTATTTTTTGTTTGGGATAGGGAATTGCCAGCATAGGAGAATTCATTATCTTATTTTTAAGCTTGTCAAAGGCACTTTTCTCCTCTTCTTGCTATCTTTACTCTTTTTTTCTTGTCAACTTTGTCAATGGTTTGGTGACTCATGCAAATCCAGGAATGAATCTATAGTAGAAGTTATAAAACCCTAAAAATTGTCATACTTTTCTCTTATCTTAAGGTTCTAGTCACTAGGCTACTTTCTTTATTTTGGTAGGATTGGCTTTTATGCTATCTTGTGATAGAATAACTCTGAGGTATTTGATCTTGGTTTGATGGAATTTACATTTTTTGGGATGAAGCAATAATTTGTTATTGGCCAATATTTGTAGGACTTGCTTTACTATACTTTTGTGCTTATTTGTTGTTTAAGTAAAGATTAGGATGTCACCCATGTAAATCACAATCTTTTCTGTCATGATTAGTTCACAAAATAGTGTATTTATCATGAGTTGAAAAGTTGTGGATGAGTTGCATATGCCAAAGTATATAACCAGAGGTTCAAACAAGCCTCAGTTGGTTTGAAAAGCTGCTTTTTACTCGTTTTCCTCTCTTATCCTCACATTATTATACTCCCATCAAATATCAAGTATAGTAAAGTATCAGGCTCCTTGCACTTTATTAATTAGTTTTTGGATCAATAGTAGAGAGTATTTGTTCTTTATTGTTGCTTTGTTAAGTTATCAATAGTCTTGTACTAGTTGTAGTAAACCATCCTTTTTTTTTTATGAAAAAGAAAGAAGCTACACAGGATGATTTAAAGGGTTTGATCCTTCCTGACTTTAGATATTCTTTGAGGAATTTGTTGAGTTCTTCCTGCTCTTTGATGTTTAACAGGTATACTTTACAGTTCTTCAATGTTATGTTGGGTATCAATTCAAAGATGTGGTTCTATTTGAATTGGTTTGGTAATTTTTTGAACATAGCCTTATTGAAAACTTGATTGTTGAAGTTCTTGTATTCCTCAGGTATATCTCCTTCCATTTCTTCTATGCTCTTACTTTTACTTCTGATATTAAACTCTTCTCTCCTCTATGCTTCTTCCTCCAAGTTAACAAATAATATCTTTTCTCCCTTCTCTATTGTATTTTCTTTTATTTTTTCTTCTATTATATCTTCTTTTGGTTCTTTAGGTATATATATTTTCCTATACTACTGTTGACAATTATGTAGGCTTATTGAAGAATCTTTCCAGTCAATAGACAGATTGTGTTTTTGTAACCAATTGTATCCTAGGAACAGATCGTGATTCCTAAGATTCATTACTGATAGTTAGATTAATTTTTGATGATCACTAATAGTCATGTTTATTTTAATAACTTCTATGATGCTTCTATCTCTATTTGCTAAGCTGTCAATGTTGTAGCAGATAATTGGGAACAATAGCTTGTAAATGTTGATATTATTTTTTTTCACAAACTTTTGGCTTATATAAGAGCTTGAGCTTTCTGAGTTAACCAATGCATATTTGCAGAATATTCTATAAGTGTCTGTTGTTGATAATTTAACTTGAATATTCAGCTGCTTATTTCCCATTTTTCTGAGTATTAAGGGTTCCTTTAGGGCTGTTAGAACTTGATCATTTGTTATTCTGTTTAGTTCCTGTAGCTTTTCTTTTGTACATTCTTTTGTCTTTGAACTGTGAGCCCAGACCTTTAGTATTCCTATTGCTTTCTCTTTGTTGCTTTATCAAATCTTTTTAGCTATCCATTTTACTGAGTGGCCCCTATTTGACTTGTATTATCTTGTACCAAAGTAATTCAAAAAATCTTTCATTGACTCATTGGGTAATCAAAATTTTGAATCTATAAGAGTAGGTGAGCTGATACTTACTTCCTACCCTAGGAAAAATCCTCTCTAGCTTTCTCTACAATCTTTACTTTTTTCTTGGTTTAGAGCACCTTGTAGCAAGATAACCCATTTCTCCACAGTTGTAACACCTCCTTGTCTCTTTGCATTTGTCTACTTCCATTGCATTGGGATCTCATCTCAGAATGTCCAAAACTAGTTTCTTTCTCACATCTCCTGAATTCTTTATGCTTTTCCTTCCTCCAAATTCTTCAATTGCTTCTCTTCTTGACCTCTCAAAGTTCAGTATCTTTTCATACTAATCCTCTAATGAATGCAAATTTCTTAATTGACCAATCTTGACCAGTTTTTGTGCTAATTCCAGATGAATTCCTTTTTTGAATAAGCTTACCAAAGCTACTTTGTTATATCTATAGTTCCTTCCAAGTGATGAACTCTGACCAAAAGTCTTTGAGTAGTCAGTTCTCTTGCTTTGTTGGTCTCTTTCCACTCCTTTTGAAAGAGTAGAAATTTCCTGATCTGCATATCTACCTATTGTTGGGCCCAATTTTCTTTTCCTCCCTTTATCTTCTCTAAAGCTATCTTAATCCTTTTCCATTCTTTCAGGATGTTGTTGCTTTGGAAAAATAATGTTATTCTTCTATACTAAGCCCTCACTTTGTCTGGGTTTCCTTTGAAATTGTTAGGTTCTTTTATTTTTCATTGGGTAGGTTTGTTAAAGAAGTTCTTCTTGACTTTCTCTACAAAGTTCTGTATGCTAGTTGTATGGGTGTCCTTGGTTTCACTTCTTAGATCCTTCCAAGCATCAGATAGGGAATTGGAGAAAAGAGTTATGATGGTTGTTAAGAATGCGATGATGACAGCAAGTGAAATTATATTTGGTAGAGTTGAGTATGTATTAGTAAACTTGTTCTTATGTTACAATCTCCCTCTAAACCTAGTGTTTAAGTTAAGAAAGTGATGTATTTAACCAGAACAAGGTTAGAGTCCTCATTATCCTACTTATTACTATATATACTATATCTATCTCTATGCCCTCCTTGATGCATTGTATTATCTTCTTATTACACTATGTCATATAAGTGTGAAGTAAACATATTGTGTATATAGTCATCATACCTCATCATAAGAGCACAAGGTGAATGCATTACAGACCTGATTGTCTGGTGACTGATATATGATGTCCCCTAAGTTGTTTACTATTTGAGTGACATCTGAGGTATGTTCCAATATGAATAATTCTAGTAGACTACCAGCACTAAAGTTTTTCCCCAGTTTTTGTATCTTTTAGTAATGTTCAAGTATATTCTGTTAGTCAATAACCTTGCTGATTTATTTATAAAACTACATACTCTCAATACTATATGGTGACTGGCTTCTTCCCTGGACCTAATACCAAGCAAGAAGGAGAATGTATCAGTCCAGAGAGAGTGTTGAAGTGAACCATTGCAGTAGAGTATCTTCACAGTCATCATCATTGTAAGTACATACCATCTTTCATTCTTATCCCACAATTGTGCCATAGTAGCAAAGTACTATACTAGGCATGGTTATTATTTCTTATAAACATGTTCATCATTCCAATACCATCTCAGTCATCAATTCAAGTGACTGCTAAGCTTATATTGTAAAAAACAAGAGCTCATTGAGTTCTTCTTGTTAACTTGGAGAGTGATTGTAAGTTATCATGACTAAGTTACTTTACCTTACCCTTATTCCTATCCTGGGGGTATGCCCCACTCCTAGTAGGCCCTAGGAGTCAGCTCTGATAGGAAAATACAAAACATGGTGAAAGTTACATAGGAAAAAAAACTTAACTTAGAAAATGATGAGTCAATATGTAATGAGTTCCACTACTATATGCTGTTCTGCTGACTGCTCAAAACATAGCCACAACTTGAAACTGCAGTAGTGGTATTGACTTATAGATTATATTGTAACAATATAAGAACCTGTATAGTAGATAGATTATCTTAACTTCAGTCTCGTTCTGCATGCATAATCTTTACTCTCAAACACTGGGAATGTAGGATCGTAACATGAGACTGAAGTTTTTCATCATTCTTCATAACAACACTCTATGGTACTTTAAGAGAACACCCCTACTGTTACTATGATCCCATACAGAATTATTATCTCATTTCTCATTACCGTCTTTGTGCTTTTCTTTGGACAATCAATGCTGCAGACCTAGAACAATATTGATCAGACTGAAAAGAATGAGCATCTTCAAAATATCCAATCCTTCTTCAGATTGGCAGGAAAGGAACTAAACAAAAACAAAGGAAAGAGAAGAATGAAAGAACCTGATGATTATGAAGGAGATTCTGAAACAGTTAATGCATGGCATAGGTACATAACAATGTATTTCCAAAGCAACAACATTTCCAGTAATTGGGAACAAATTGAGATTGCTTTAGAAAAAATAAAAAAGAGAAAAGACAATCATGCTCAATAATAGACTGATGAAAAGATTGCCAAATTTGTCCCTTTTCAAAAGGAGTGAAGAGAATTAGAGATAGAAGATGACAAAGAAGTTGAATTGACCCACAAATTTTTATTCAACTCCTGGAATAACATGACTCAAGCTATGGAAATATTCTTTATCTCTACTGAAACCCAGACTTATGCTATTGAGAAGATTCATCAACTTTGCCAAGGGTCTAGAATAGTTGAAGACTATTGGAGTGACTTCTGTACCTGGAAGGAGCTAACAGGCTATAATGAGGTGGCATTAGTTAGAATCTTCAAGAAGAGACTATATTTAGGTTTAGCTCAAAAATTAGTAGAACTTGGACAACTGAAGAATTCAAACTCACTGGAAAGTTGGTATAAAATGGCATTGGATTATGAGAGAGCAAGATGAGAAGTAAATATAGAATTTGGGAGTAGAAACAAATAATCAGAAAAACAAGTAATCAAGAAAGAGGAAAAGAATAAATAACCTCTCTTTATGCCAACAACTACCCTAACTCATAGATGTGACCCAAATGCTATGGACATTGACAGTATGCACAAGCAAGGAATTTGCTTTAATTGCAGTATCAAAGGATACATCGTAGCAAAATGCCCTGAACCAAGGAAAGAGAGAAAGTTTTTTGAAAGAAAGATAGACTTAGAAAAATCAGTTAATGACTTGACTATTGATGAGATACAAGAGTTGATCAGAAGCTAAGTAGAGGGTTTTGGGAAGGGCAAGGAGTAAGCACCAGCTTACCTGTCCCCATTATAGATTCCAAGATATGTTTGACCAACTTCTCAATAAATAATTTCTTGAACTATTTTGGTACCAGAAAATTTGGGAAGACAAAAGGATTTACGACAGAATGGGTTGCAAAAAGGATATGAGAAGAGGATAAAGAAACTGCATTATCAATTCTGAAAGTATGGTCTCATCACTTAAAAGAATACAATGCAGAGATAGTCAAGAAGCTGAACCAGTTGATGGATAAGGAGATATTAGAAGAGTTAGAGAGGATAGAAGAACCAAAAATGATCTGGAAGTTAGGAAATAGAGAACTTGGCATCAAGATTTGATTAACAACCATTGACTCCTCCAAGACCTATTATTGAACAGCCTTGATTGATTCTGGTTGTACCAGTTCATGTATTAACTAGTAATTCATTATAGAGAACAAATTGGAGACTCAAAAATACCCAACTCCTATCTTGTGTCACAATGCTGATGGCTCCCTGAATAAATCAGGAAATATCATAGACTATATCAAAATGAATATGGAGATTAGAGACCATGTAGAACAAATCTCTTTTGCAGTAACCAATCTTGGCAAAACTGATGTATTCTTGGAATATAAATGGCTTCAACATCACAATCCATCAATAAACTGGAAGACATCACAACTAGTACTGGACAGATGCTAAACCTGGTGTAAGAGGGTTATTAGAGGAGGAGAGCCAGAAGAGATTGAGAATGACTATGATGAGTTGGAAGAGAGAGAAAAGTACTTGTTTGTCAACTTGGAAGAAGAAGCATAGAGAAGAGTAGAAACAAAAAGTGAAATAGTGAAAGAAGAATTTGAAAAAAGAATACCTGTCAAGGATGGAATGGAGTAGGGGTGAAATTACCCTAGAATGAGCAGGATTTGACAACAAAATGAGAACAACCTTGGCCTTAGCTTGTGCGCTGTGCCTCAATCTGCTGTCGCATGTGCAGTTGCGTATTTCAGAAGGATAGGATTGTTGCCAGGAGATCAGGAAAAGAGTGGTGTATAGATTGATAGGAATGGAGGTGGGTATTAAAGACGTAAAATGACTTTAATCTATGAACTAAGGAACTAGGATGTAGCTACTGGAGTACTTATACTAAGTCTGAAATAGGAGGAGTACAAGTAACTAGTCTACATCGTGATCCTATAGGAGTAGACAACAGGAGTTTAAGAGCGAAAAATTAGTAATAATATAAAATAAAAAGGAAATTATATTATTAAATGGGTATTTTCCGTCATATGACAATACCCCAACAATATTGGCAATTCAAGAAGTCAGTCTTTGATAAAAAAGCCTTTGATGAATTACCATCACAACGACCCTGGGACCATGCAATTGAATTAGTCCTAGGAGCAACATTGAAAAACTGCAAGGTATATCTACTAAGTATTAAGGAGCAAGAAGAACTTGACAAATTCTTAGATGAACACTTGAAAACAGGACGAATACAATACCATGTGTAGTACTCTTCTTCTTTGTCAAAAAGAAAGATAGCTCCTTACATCCTATACAAGACTATCGCTGACTCAATGAAGTGACAATAAAAAATAAATATCCACTTCCTCTTATCCAAGAGTTGATTGGCAAGGTTAAGGGAGCAACATACTTCACTAAACTTGATATTCAATGGAGATACAACAATGTGAGAATAAGAGAGGGGAATGAGTGGAAAGCAGCCTTTAGAACAAATAGAGGGCTATTTGAACCATTGGTGATATATTTTGGTCTATGCAACTCACTAGTAGCTTTCCAACTAATGATGGATACATTATTCCAAGATCTTATCAGTAGAGGAAAGGTGGTCATCTACATGGATGATATCCTGATATTCTCCAAAATACTACAAGAACACTCAGACATTGTAATAGATGTGCTCAAAATTTTAAAGAATAACAAGTTATCAGTATAGACCAAGAAGTGCCTTTTTCATCAAAAAGATTGATTACCTGGGGATTATTATTTCAAAAGATAGTATGGAAGTTGATCTAGCAAAAATCAGGGGAGTCACAGATTGGCTAGAACTAAGTAATAAACAAGATGTTCAACAGTTCTTGGGATTTTGTAACTTTTACAGAAGATTTATTAGGGATTTTGCCAGAGTCACCAAGCTGTTAATAGAGTTGACAGGAAAGAAAGAGTAGAAGTGGGAAGTAGAGGAAAGAGGGGCATTTGAAAAGATAAAAAAGATAATGTTATTAATACCCATCCTTGCTATACCCAATACTAATCACAAATTCCGAATGGAAGTAGATACCTCGAGATATGCCATTGGAGGAGTGTTGTCCCAACAACAGAATGACTCCTCTTGGAGGCTAGTCTCTTTTATCTCATAGTCATTGAGTGAGACTGAAAGAAACTACAAAATATATGATCACGAGTTGCTAGTAGTCATGACAGGATTGTGACAATAGAGACAGTACTTGCTAGGAACAAATCAATTTAAAATATGGTCAGATCATAAAAACCTTGGGTATTTTTGCAAATCCCAAAAGCTTAATTGCAGACAAGCTTGCTAGCTGTCTGAACTCCAAGACTGCAATTTTGAATTGATTTACAAGCTAGGAAACACAATGAAAAAAGTAGATGCTCTATCTAGATGACTTGATCATGACAATGGAAAAGGCAATAATAATGAAAAGATAGTACTGAGACCAGAGAAGTTTAGAGTAATTGAAGTGAGAGAGGATGGAGTATGGAAGAAAGTGAGAGAAGCAAAGGAGTGGATCGAAGAAGAAGTGAGAGGAGCAATAGAGGCTAGAGAAGAGAGCTGGGAAGAAAAGGATGGAGTGATATTTTAGAAGAGGAGGATGTATATTCTAGACTCAATTGTCTTGAGAGAAGAAATTCTTTGATAACATCATGATCAAGAACTCACAGGACACCCTAGGTATACTAAGACTCACAAATTAATCACAAGGAATTACTAGTGACCCAGGTTAATAGATAATATTAAAAGATACATCCTTGGATGTGAATTATGTCAATCAACTAAGCCAGATCAGTAAAAGAAAACCAACACATTACATCCAAATGAAGTATCTACACAGCCATGGAACATTGATGGGGATCAAAGGGAATTGATCACAGAACAACAGTGATAATAAATGGGAATGGAAAAGATCCCCTAGATATTTCACAGTTGTGTACTAACAAGTAGGCACTGGAGAGATGATCAAATATAAAAGAGAGCTCAGGAATAGGGGAAATAATGGGGTACAATTCAAAGGACCAAAAGAAATGATGATAAAGTATTTAAGAATCTACTCAAGTTAGATCTCACCGTAATAGGATCTCCAAGATGCGTGTTTGTCTCATGTCATGATACTACTGCCCTTACCTAGTCTAGTAGTCTGGCTCGCTGTCGATACAGCAGAACTACCTAGAACTTCTGTGCCATCGTGTGGGCTCTTCTTCAGCTGACCATACAACTGGAAGCCAACTCCAATAACACGTAGCAAGCTATTAACTCCTAGCATAAGCAAATGCCCAAGTCTGTTGGAGCTTGAATTTCTATTGAGGAAGAGTTTTGGTGGGTTTTTAGAAAGTAAAATAGAACACTTAGAAAAACTAGAAACTTGGTCACTCAAAATAGCCATTAAGCCCTAGAGTAACAGAGAGGGATGAGGATGGGGGTATGATGCTTGAGTTCCCTTCTGTGTCCTAGAGTATTTTATTATGATTACAAAGCAAAGAGACAACAAAGAAAGTGAGACAAAGAAACCTCTGAATTCCCAAATATAGCAAGGCTGCAATGATGAGACAACGCCCCTCCCAAACACTAGCTAACCGCTCCCCACTCTTCTAGTCCTACTTTGGGAACCCTCCCTCACACGATGGTTGGACCTCGAGCCTCTGGATAGGCCATAGGCAGAGACGGCAATCTTGAGCCGTCTTGCTCTTGAGCATGTTTCCTTCATCTAGTCTTCCTACTACTTCTCTCCTCAGCTTTCCTGTTCTTCTCTTTACCTCCTCTATGTATTCTTACTTCTCTGACTTCCAGTTTTCTTCTACTACCATTGTAAGGTGACTTTGCGATAGTTCGGCTCTCTTGATCTTGCTATAATTAGCCATTAGTGATAATGGCCCAGATCTGATTATAGCTCTTCTTTAAATAGGACTGCCAGTGGCTATGGTATGATGTCACTTGGGCAGCAGTAATTCTGCTAAGTTCGCTTCCATCCTCGAGAGCACTTTTAGAAGGGAGAACCATTGATAATCCGATACGGGGCACCTGGGCAAGTGTCTATGAGATATATGTAACAGTGGTCACAGCCACTACTCTGCTACTCAAGCAAGAGGCTCAATTCCACAACTAGGCGTTTAGGGAACACTTTTGGGAGGTTGAACTCTTCTCTCGAGCCAGTGATTCTGGTTATTATCATGAAAAATGTCACTTATGTTGCCTAAATTGTTGTATGGCATGACAACGTCATTAGTATTGACATTGTAGGACCACTACCAACATCCTCTAGATACAATGGTATCTTGGTAATAGTCAATTGATTCTCCAAAATGGCATGATATATTCCTATTAATATGGAAATCTCTTCAAGAGGAGTAGCCCAAAAGTTGTGGGAATGAGTGTTCAAAGATGTAGGACTACCAAAGAAGATTATTAGCAACAGGAGGTCCCAGTTTGTATCAAACTTTATGAAGGAATTGTGCTTACAGTTGGGGATTGAACAAAACCCTTCAACAGCCTACCATCCTTAAACTAATGGACAAACTGAGCATGTAAATCAAGAACTAGAACAATACCTTTGACTTTACATCAGTCATCAATAAGACAATTGGGCTGAATGGCTATCGATAGCTGAATTTGCTTATAATAATCAAAAACACACTAGCACAGGCAAGTTCCCATTCTTGATCAACTTAGGGCGACATCCAAACACTGGGAACAAGACTAGTAGAGTGGAAAGGAAGACCCCTTCAGTTAAAGAATTCCTAGAAGGAATAAGGACAATAAGGAGAGAAGTAGAGGAGGCACTGAGAAAGACAAACCAAATAATAAAGGAAACATTGAAGGGGGCAAAAGAGACTATTAGCCTGGCATGAGCTAAAGATGCGGTACCAGGTCCCAATTGCATGCTAAAGAGTTTGTGGGGATGAATCAAGAATGAAGGTATTAAAAAAAGAATATAGAAACTTAGCATGATAATTAAGATAAAAATGTTTGAAAGGATTGTAAGCTCAATCTAGATCCTTCTTACATGGTGTCCCTAAGGTGTCTACCTTTACACACCATAACAAGCTCACTATCAAGGTAGTCAGTAAAGCACTCATGGGCCTTACCACACTCAATCAAGCCTTTATCTGCACTCCCACACCAAACCTTATGGGTGTGATATGATCTGAGTCAATGATTAGCTAGGCTTTTCAGGCCTGCTACTTTGTAGAAGGTTGTCCAAGCGACTGCTATGTCTTGTCTCTTGACTAAGTAGGGTATAGAGTTCCAGTCTCCTCAACAACCCAACCACTTCACTTAGAACTCAGAAAAGTGCCATAAGACAACTCTTGAGCCCTTGAGATAGCAGTAGGTGTCAAAATTTCATTGCCTTTCTCTTGGACTCTCTGAGTGTTATATTTAAAGTACAAACTGATGAGACTCAATTAAAAATAAATAAAAAAGGAAACTCTTTCTTTTTCTAGCCTCTTTCACTTCTTTCCTCCATGACATTGCCATGTGGACATGACAGATGTCACCTCCCTATCCTCCATGCCTACCAGCCATAGCCATATGCTCCTACTCTACCTCCATACTTCACTCCTACCTGACATCCTCTAATCTCCAAACTGGCTTCCTTCTACTCCAAATATGATCTAGAAACACGTGCAAGTGCATACAAAGGTAATCAATATTCCTGTTGCTCTATGGCGTGTCCACTTCTTGACTGAGTCCAGTAGTGATGGGATCATTAGCCATTGATAGACTTTTGATCTATCATCTTGGTATCATATTAGTCCAAGTCCACTCTAGATTGAAATTCTATCGCATTCCAGAGGTATCCTTTAATATCTGAGTTCTAAAGTATCAACATTGATAGTCTGTCTCTGAGAACCTGATGCTAGCTCATCAGTCTTGCCTCCTGAGGTATATGCTAGAATAGCATATGGTAGCTTGGCAACTACCTAATAGAAGTACCCAATCTTGGATCTAGATTATGTCTGGGGCTTGTAGGAGTTCTCTAGAGTGGATTCCAATAGTGAAATCCAGGGTTATAATTTTTATCCCATGCTACATTTCTGCAGAAAATTCTCTAGCAGTGTAACAATGTTCAACAAGAAAAAGGAAATGAGAAGGAGTTTGCAGCAGGAGAGCTGGTTTGGATCGATGGGTCTCAATACAATAATGGACAACTGACAAAGAAGTTGTTGTTCAAATGAGCAGGTCCCTTTCCTGTTGTACAAAAAGTAGGAGAAGCAGCATACGAGTTGAAGATCCCTAAGATGTGGAAAAATCTCCACCCGATCATCAACGAGTCGTGAGTGAAATCTTACATCAGACCTACCTTTGAACAACAAGCAGAACGCTCCAACAATAATATCATATCAACCTCAGGAAGCGAATGTGTACAAGAAGTTGAACGAATCCTTGATTCGAAGTGGAGAGGAGACCAACTACTTTATCTAATCAAATGGTGAGGTCAATCATTCGAAGAATCCACTTGGGAGCAGCGTCATGACATTCTAAAGGGAACTAAGAAACTCTGCGACAACATCAAAGTCACCCTGATGCCCCTCAAGTGCCCACTATTTGTATTCCAAGAAACATTGCGAAGACACAATCTTAGGAGGGGGGTAATGTAATGAGTTCCACTACCATATGTTGTTCCGCCGACTGCTCAGAACACAGCCACAACTCGAAACCGCAGTAGCGGTATTGACTCACGGATCATGTTGTAACAATATAAGAACCTGTACAGTAGATAGGTTGTCTTAACTTCGGTCTGGTTCTG
>Ga0153965_1000088_pt1 | contig 15079 bp, 14 predicted proteins | sample TSFL049MetaG_FD_104707 | JGI IMG/M metagenome (GOLD analysis project Ga0153965, IMG submission 104707) | Attine ant fungus gardens microbial communities from Florida, USA - TSFL049 MetaG | ecosystem: Host-associated > Fungi > Mycelium > Unclassified | place: USA: Florida, Paynes | collected... | reverse complement strand
TATGGAGGCTGTCCTTTGTTCTAAGAAAAGGACAGATGACTATCTATGGGTAATTAATGAAGTCTATGTGCAAATATTGAGGCCTTCATATCTCCACTAATATTAATTGCCTTGAGGTCATTTTAGGCTCATTCTGAGCGGTATGAAAAGGACTTCTGCTGAGTTTAGAACCAAAGCTTAGATCCTGGCAGTTCCTGAGATATTGGTGATTTAATAAATGGTACTATAGTGGTTACCAGTTGATCTGCCTAATATCTCAGCCATTATTGATTGCTTTGAGACATGACTGGTATAGATCAAAAGGTCTTCTTAAGGGCTTTAAGCTGACTTTAAGATTGTGGGAATTGTTGAAGAATTGGTGGAGATATGACCAAATGAAGTTTGTGACATAATGGCAATAGACTAGTGTGACCTCTAGTTGTCATAGGGTTATGACAGTGCCCCCCTCTTATGACCATGCCCTCATGGCCTTAAGGAGGTCAGATGGTATAGTCCTGGTTTCTGTGGATACTGTTCATGGAATTCCTATACCAACTCTGATACATAGTTTAACTCATCAGCCCCTAGCTATGAGAATTCATCATCTGTTCCTTCATAACCTGCCCATTGAACATAGTAGAGAAGAGAAGATTTATGCTGGTGATTAAGTTTGAAGTCTAATACTTGAGCTATTTCATATTTGATATCCCTTTCAATTTCAATTGGTGAAGGGGTATCAAGGACGAACAGACAGAGTGTGAAGGAACAGGGTAATAATAGAGTTATACTCCAGAATGATGTACTATACTATCTCAGAGAATAGAGATTACTTAATGGGAATCGCAATACCAGAAAGAAAACTCTGGTAGACTGTTAAGGATGTTGGAGCGGAGAACGACTTATAGAATGACCTTGGCTTCAACTTATGTGTTGCGCCCCGGTCTCCAGTTGTGAGGTGGTCGTGTATTTCGGAGTAGTGGAAGTTGTCAAGACAGAGGTTCTAACCGTTTAAGTTGAGGAGTCGAAGAGGATAAGATGTGATTAGGATTAATTGACGTTAATTTATAGACTGAGGAATTACACTGTAACTACTCAGTACTTATAGTAAGTCCGGAATAGGAGGAGGGTAGTCTACCACACTATTCTGCTATTATTAATTTTAGGAGAATTATTAGGAGAAAGAATTGCATAATTATCATATTTCCAGAATATGACAAGGGAATGGGTTGTGATGACTCTTGATGCTGCTAGATAATGCTGGTTCTAGTTGAGAGATGTGGAAGACTAGGTAAATTAACCTAAGATGAACTGGCAATTTGACTTGATAGGAGTAGAAACTAGGTTTTCCTATAATTTTGAATGGACCTAAGAACTTTTTGGATAGTTTTTTGAATAGGTGGGTGGTCCAGATAAACTTAGCTAGTATGAATACAAAGTCTCTTATTTGAATTTCTGGTACTGGGGATTGTTTTGAGTCTGCTAGACCTTGGTAATAGTTTTGGGCTACTGCGATGTTTCTTTTTAGTTCCTCATGGACTATCTTAAGTTTTGCTAAGTAAGGCCTCAAAGTCTTGGATAGGTTTTCTAAGTCTGTCTGGATCTGTAGTTGAGAATAATAACCCTTGTTTGCAAAGAAGAATGACTCTTTTATGGTTGCTGAGAGCGCATTATTGTAGGTAAACTTTGCCAAGGGGAGTAGTTAGGTCCAGTCTAACTGCTAGTAGTTACAGTAAGTCCTTAGATATTGCTCAAGAGTTTGGTTTGTCCTCTTAGTCTGTCTATTTGCCTTAGGGTGGTAGCCTGAGGTATGGTGTAACTTCATTTGTAGTGCTATTATCAGTAATTTAAAAAATCTAGAGACAAACTCTAATCCCCTGTCTGAAGTGATATGTAAGGGAATCCTGTGTTTGGAGAATATGTGTTGGATAAACAAGTAGGCTAGCCCAGGGGCATCAATTGACCTGTGAGCCAGAATGAACATAGTCTGTTTAGTCAACTGGTCGATGATCATGAGGATTTCTGTGAAGTCTTCCGATGGGGGCAGTTGTTTAATGAAGTCTATCAAAATCAAGTCCCATGGTTGCAAGGGGATAGGGAGCTGTTTTAGATAACCATATGGCCAGTGCTGTCTAGACTTGTTCCTTGCACAAATACTACAAGAGTTCACATAGTCAACTACAAATTCCCAGAGTTTTGGCCAGTAGTATTCCCTGCGAACAAGGGAAAATGTCTTCGACTGGCCAAAGTGGTCTGTCAGCACATGATCATGTTTTGTGCATAGTACCTGTAAGTGTAGTTCTTGTCCTTCTGGCACAAAAATATGCCCTTCCCAACAAAGGAGACCATTTGTGTTTATAGACCAATGGTCGTCTCCTGAGAGAATTAGGTTTTTTAGTCGTTTCCCAAGTTCTGGGTTGGCAAGGGTGGCTATTCTAATGCTCTAGTGTAACATTTTGTGATTGAGGGTCTGGGTCATCTGGGGTGAGATGGTGCTCAGGTATGTCGCTCTTGCAGATGGAGAAAGTTGTTTTGCTGAGAACAGGGGTGGTAATTCTGGGGGTTTGCTTCCAGGAAGTTATTGTTGCTGTTCTTTGGATAAAGGTCCCACCGATGGGTTAGTGCATCTGGCTTAGTCTCTAAACATCCTAGTCAGAATTTAATAATCATGTTGAAATATGAGAGGAACTCCAACCACCTAGCCTGACATCTAGAGAGAGACTTTGACTCTTGGAAGTAGGTTAGGTTTTTGTGGTCTATTAGGACCTCTACCAGAATACTTGTCCCTTCAAGGTAGTATTTTCACTTGTGAAAGGCTTCATATATAGCTAATAGCTCCTTGTCATGCATATTATAGTTCATTTTGGCAGTACTAAATATTTGGGAGTAGAAGGCGATCAGATGGATTCCGTCACCTACTTTTGTAGACAGGATTGTGGCCAAGGCATAGTCAAATGCATCTAACTCTAAAAATTGGTGCATTCAGATTCTAGTGAGTCAGTATTAGTGCTAACATGAACACTAACTTGAGGGTATCGAAGGCCTGTTGGTAATCCTTACTTCATAGCCAAGGGGTATCCTTCTTAGTGAGTCTTGTTAAAGATACAACAATTTCAGAGTAATTGTTTATAAATCTTCTATAGAAATTTGTAAACCCCAAAAAGGATTGTACATCCTTCAATTGATGCAGAGTGGACTATTCCCAAATGATGTGTACCTTCTTACCATCCATCTGCAGACCCTTGGGGCTCAAGATAAAACTGAGAAATTCAACTTGCTCTTAGTAGAACTCGTATTTGCTAGGGAACATGTAAGGGCAACTGGGCACAAGACTCCAGGAGAATCCTCAGTCAATATTACACTTTAGTGGCTATGATACAACTCACCTCCAGGAGAATCCTTAGAGATTAGGATGAGGCTCCTGAAGGGATACTCTATATTATATACATCCTTTGGTGTCAGGGCTAGCAGGATCGGAGCTAAACTAGTGTGTTTAGATGTCACTAGTAAACAGGCTAGGATAGCTCCAGAGTGTTGTCATGGTGTTCAGGGATGGAGATAGAGATGTCCCCTTACAGAACACATATAGTCCATTGGCTTTCAAACGTCTCAGAACCTCTTTAACCTGTTTCTTGTGTTCTTTCAGGTTTTCGGAATAAATCAAGATATTGTCAAGGTAGACAATTATGTATATGTCTAACAGGTCTGCAAACAACTTATTCATAAATCTCTAGAATGTTAAGAGTATGTTTGAGAGACCAAATAGCATTACCCACCACTCATAGGAACTATAGCAAGTGTGGAGTGTTGTTTTCTACTCATTACCATCCATTATTCATACTAGGTGGTAAGCGTTGATGGGAATCAAAAGGTTTGATCACAGAACAAAGGTAAAAGTAAGGTTAGAGAGGTGAAATCTCCAAGCTGCTTCACAATTGTGCACTAAACAAGTAGGCACTGGGGAGATAAATCAAATGATAAAGCTTACTGAAGGTAAAAGTCCAAAGAATAACCAAAACATATCAAATAGAAACCTAAGAAGAAAAGAACTATTTTTAGTATCCACTTGAGCAAACCCTTACTGTAATAGGATCCCTAAGGCATACATTCATCTCACGCCATGACACTACTGCCCTTACCTAGTCTAGTAAACTGGCTCGCTGTCAATATAGCAGTACTACCTAGAACTCCTGTACCGTCGTGTAAGCTCTTCTTCAGCTGATCATACAACTGGAAGCCAACTCCAATGACCCATAGCAAGTAGTTAGCTCCTAGCATAAGTGAATGCCTAGGTCCATTGAGCTTGAGTCTCCCTTCAAGAGAAGTTTTATAGAGTTTTTATAAAGCAAACACAAAAGAAATCCTCAAATCACTCAAATAGCCTTTTAGCTCTAGAGCAACAGAAAGAGAGATGATAGGGGGAAAAAGTCTCTTTTTCCTTCTATGCCCTAGAGTATTTTATTAGGATTACAAAGCAATGATACAATAAAAGAAAAGAAACAAAGAAAACTTCCAAATTCCCAAAGATAGTAAGAGGGAAATGATGAGGTGGCACCTCTCCCAATCACTCAGCTACCACTCCCCACTCCTCTAATCCTACTCCTGGGGTTCTTCTCTAAACAATATATGGCTCTCAAGCCTTTTGATGGGCTATAGAGAAAGGTAGCGATCTCAAGTCGTCTTGCTCTTAAGTATATTATCTTTATCAAACACCTCTTCTTTCATCTCTCTATCTGACCTCTCTTCCTGACCTCTCTAGTCCTTCTACTACTCCTCTATACTTCATCATATCTTCGAGTCTCAGTCTTCTTTTGTTAGGTTTGCGATGCAGTCCTCAAGAGAACTCATCTTGCTAGTTCTTGCTATAATTAGCCATCAGCAATGATGGTCCTGCTCTGATGATAACCTAGACATTATAAATAAGTGACTGCTACTGAGATATGACATCATTCTGTTAGAGAACATCTTCTAAGGTCCTTTCTACTCTCAAGAGCACTCTAGAGAGGAATTCTGTTATAGATCTGTTATGAAATTCTCTGGACAATCTCTATGAGGTTTCTGTAGTGGTGGTTATAGCCACTACTCTGCTACTCAAGTAGTATGCTCGAGTCCATGACTGGGCATCTAATGGTTTCTCTGGGGGGCCGAACTCATCTCTCGAGCTGGTTATTCTTGTTGTTATAGTAAAAAATATCACTCTTATTGCCTGAACGGCTGTCTGGTGTGACAGCATTTCACAGATCTATTTTTGTATAGACCTAGGCCCCTTTGGGGGCATCTAGAAGGTCAGTAAGCAGTGGGATTAGGTATTTGTCCTTTTAGGTAAGTCGATTCAGTCCTTAGTAGTCCATACATAATCTTAACAAGCTATTCTTTTTCTTGACGAACAGAACTGGTATCCCACAAGGTGATTGCGATAGTCAGATAAAACCCATACATAAGTTTTCATCAATGAACTTTCTCAACATTTGGAGTTCCAGTATTGACAATGAGTAGATTGGTCTAAGAGGGGATATTTTCTCACTCTCTAACTAGATAGACAGGTCATAGGAGCAGTGTGATAGCAGCCACTTGGACCTTTTCTTACTGAATACCTTGGCATACTAATGACAGTCAACAGGTACCTTACTCAGATCATGTGAGTTATTCTCTACTTACCCAGCGTGGTCAGTTAACTCCTGTGATATTGATAATAGTAGTTGAAACAAAGTAGCTCCTTGTGATTTGCAAGCTCTCTAGTATGCTAAAGCATTGATAAAGGAGATATGAAGTTTGTTCGCACAGGTAGAAGGGGAAGTAGATATTCATATAAATGATTCCTGGGGTTCTGGTGCTATTGACATATTGGCTAGTTTGGGTATGGGTGGACTTGGTAGGACTATGATATTGTATAGCCAATCTATGATAGGGTTCCATTCTCTGAGCTAGTTATGGCCCAATACCAGTTTGTAAGAGCTGTCTAAGGTTGTTATATAGCATTCAATCACACATAACAATCCATAAGGTAGTTGAATTGGTAGGGATACTACTTGATTTACATAGCAATTCATAGTGCCTGTAAGGGAACACCTCCATCTCTACCCCTGAACACCATGACAACACTTTGGAGCTACCCTAGCCTGTTTACTAGTGACACCTAAACATACTAGTTTAGCTCCGATCCTGCCGACCCTGACACTAAAGGATGTATATAATGTAGAGTATCCCTCCAAGAGCCTCATCCTAATCTCTGAGGATTCTCCTGGAGGTGAGTTGTATCATAGCCACTAAAGTGTAATATTGACTAAGGATTCTCCTGGAGTCTTGTGCCCAGTCGCCCTTACAGCAGATTAGGATCTTAAAGCAAAGCCTTGGACTATCCCAGTGGACAGCCACCTAATAGGTTGCCCTCCCCTGTTATACCCAGCCCTTCGAAAATTCCACTCTCCAAATGTCGTTGCCTCCGGACACCCCTCAAGGCATAGCCGACGCCTTAGGATACCTGCAACACCATCTTCAGGAGCTCACAGAGAGACAGCATGTCTTCGAAAACAACATCAATACCATCCTGGCAGCCCTGACCATGTAGCTACAGCAGCTCATGCAGTTGGTAGCTAATTTTTCCCTTCCGGCCATACCCAATACACCTCCCCTGTCATGACTTGGCAAATTGGCTAAGTTATTATTTATATTTCTTTTCTTTTCTTTTCTTATTTACAACTACAAGATGGAGCATGGGAAAGTATCACGTGACTTTGTCACAACGTCACAATGGTGTGATGGAGGGTCACATATGGTCACAGTCACAGTGGGTCACATGATGAGTGTAACATGAGGACCATAGGAGAGTAAGTGCATAGCCACAGTAGTAAAGTATATAAGTAGTAGAGAAATGAGCGAGAACTCTATCGAGTTCTCTTTGTCAAACTCTGAACAAAGAGACAGTTGGCTTAATTCCGGTCATTGGACTTTAGATGCTGACATCCCCCACCTGTACTGTCTTCTCCAACGTCTCTGTCCCCTGCTCTGATGGCACAACAAACTCATCCTAAGCTCTCTGCTCCTCCGGACTTCAGTAGAGAACGCCATAATGGCCATGTGTTCTTAAACTCCTGTTCTCTTTACATACGCCTAGCCCCGGAGCAATTCTACAATGAGCAGGAAAAAATTTTCTGGGCTCTCACATTTTTCAAGGATGGTCGTGCCGCCAAGTGGTCCGAGAACGTCTTCTGTCAGGAAGCGGACACCAGCGTTTTTCCCATACCAACCTGGGGGGACTTTGAGCAGCAGTTCCAACTCCACTTCTTCCCAGTAAACGCGGAAGCAGACACGATCAACACTCTGGAAGGAACCTCCTACCACCAAGGAGGTTGGACGGTAGACAACTATTTGGACAGCTTCCAGACCCTGGTCTCTGACGCGGGTTACACAGATCCCCGGACACTGGTGGTGAAATTTCGACGAGGTCTCAAGCTAGGCATCCAGAACCAAATCGCCACCATGCCATATGGATGACCGGCTAACACTAATCCCGACGCGTAGTACAGAGCAGCACGGAGAATCAACCAGGCGCGCCTCGCCAATGAGGCCTTTCAGTCCGTGTTGCGTTCCACTCCCTCTGGACCAACCAAAACTATCTCTACCTGACCCCCACCTATGTCCATAGTAAGATTGTCCCCTGCTCTACCCCTTCCGGTCACTCCGGAACCTCCATTGCCTGCTCTGTCTATGGGAGTCCCTATGGACGTCGACGTGACTAGAAAAACAAGATCTCTTCCTCCGCGAGGATGTTACTGATGTGGAGACATGAACCACCTAGTCCAAGACTGCCTCCACCACATGGACATCCATCTACTCACCTCAGAGCAGTGGGAGGAGCTGTTCGAGGATTTGCTGGCATTGAAAGACGCGGTTCCAATTGAAGAGTTTTGTCCCCCAGAGGAAGAAGGGGATTTTGCGTAGCATGGCCGGTGATAAGTGCGCCCCGGTCGCCAGTAAATAAGTTCACTGTATTGACTATAGAGGATCCCAATACAATTGACAGTGAACTGATAGATACACTGTCCCCTAACCCTCTAGTCCTTGCTCCGCTCCGTAAGCCCAAGTAGGAGAAGAGACTGCCCAAGCTTCTCTTGATTAGTGCCTTGGACGCACGAGAAACTTCCCTTCTCCTGCCAGTAGAAATCGGAACTACGGACACAAGCGAACTCCACTCCATCAAGGCCCTCCTGGACTCCGGAGCAACCAGAAGCTTCATCGACAGAGATTTCGTCCACTCGAAAGGAATGAATACTCGGACCCTCTCGTGTAACATCCTGGTCTTCAACATCGACGGTTCCCCCAATGAAGCAGGTCAAATTTCCGAAGTTGTAAATGTAGTTTTCCGGTACAAGACTCACTCCGAAAGGATGCTTTTGGCCATCTCCGGACTTGGGAAACAAAACCTGATCCTCGGCTACGACTGGTTCAAGGATCACAACCCCAAGATTAACTGGGAAAAGGGAGAAGTCAAAATAACCCGTTGTCCACTCTGGTATAAAGGAGGACGCACCCTTTGGAAGGAACAAACCCACCATAAAAGAATTGAACTCCGAGCCCTCCGATCGTGTCGAGACAGACCCATGCCCCTGCTCCAGGAAGAGCTAGAGCTGGAAGAACTTGAAGAAACCCCTCCACAGCCATATACCCCCGATTGGGAGCCTGGGGACTGATTTTTCCTTACGTGCTATTACGCTGTACAAAACTTTAGGCAAATTAAGTGACATTCTACACCTTAATAACAGGAATAACCAGCTTAAGAGACGAGCTCGGTCCCCCAGAAATGTTCCTCTAGACGCCTAGTCATGAACTTGAGTATCTAGCTCGAGTAGCAGAGTAGCGGCTATGACCACTGCTACATACGTCTCATAGATGCTTGCCCAGGCGCCCTGTATTGGATACCTAGCAGATCTCCCTTCTAGAAGTGCTCTCGAGGGCGGAAACGAACTTAGGATGGACTATGCGATCTGAACGACATCATGCCATAGCCGCCAGAGGTCCTATTTAAAGAACAGTTACAATCAAATGTGGGCCATCATCATGGATGGCTAATTATAACGAGATCAAGAGAGTCCTACCATTGCAAAGTCAGCTCATAGTGGAGGTAGGAGGAAACCGGAAGGTAGAAGAGTGAGAAGTGTATCACAGAGATAGGAGAAAGGACTGGGAAGCTGAGAAGAGAAGTAGTAAGGAGATTAGATGAAGGGAACGCGTGTGAGAACAAGACAGCTCAAGACTGCCATCTCTGTCTACGGTCCGTCGAGACGCTCAAGGCCCGACCATTGTGCGAGAAAGGGTCGCCAGAGTAGGATTAGGGTGTTCGGGAGCGATTAGTCAGTGTCTGGGAGGAGTGCTGTTACACCGTACAAACTTTTAGGCCAATTAAGGGACATTCTGAACCTTAATTAAAGAAATAACCAGCTCGAGAGACGAGCTCGGCCTCCCAGAAGCGTTTCCCTAGACGCCTAGTCGTGGACTTGAGTATCCAGCTCAAGTAGCAGAGTAGCGGCTGTGACCACCACTACATATGCCTCATAGACGCTTGCCCAGGCGCCCCTGTATTGGATTTCTAACGGATCTCCCTTCTAGAAGTGCTCTCGAGGACGGAAACGAGCTTAGAGAAGACTACGCGAGTCGAGCGACGTCATGCCATGGCTGTCGGAGCGGCTATTTAAGGAACAGTTACGATCAGAGTTGGGCCGTCGTCACTGATGGCTAATTATAGCAGGATCAAAAAGGTCGCGCCGTCGTAAAGTTGCCTCGTAGTGGAAGTAGGAGGAAACCGGAGAGTAGAAGAAGGAGAAGTGAATAGTAGAAGTAGGAGAAAGGACTGGGAAGCTGAGAAGAGGAGTAGCAAGGGGATTAGATGAAGACAACGCACGCAAGAGCAAGACGGCTCAAGACTGCCGTCTCTGTCTACGGATTGTCGAGACACTCAAGGCCCGACCATTGTGCAAGGAAGAGTCGCTGGAGTAGGATCAGGATATTTGGGAGCGGTTAGTCGGTGTTCGGGAGGAGCGCCATACCATTATTACGGCCTTACTAGAATTGGGAATTTGGAGGTTTTCTTTGTCTCACTTTCTTTGTTGTCTTTTTGCTTTGTAATTATAATAAAATACTCTAGGGCACAGGAGGGAAATCAAGAATCATACCCCCACCATCATCCCTCTCTGTTGCTCTAGAGCTTAACGGCTATTGTTGAGTGACTGAGTTTCTGCCCCTTCTGAGTGTCTAGCTTCCTTTCTTAAAAACTTCACCCAACTCTCCCTTGACGGGAATTCAAGCCCCAACGGACTTGGGCATTCGCTTACGTTAGGGGTTTAACAGCTCGCTATGTGTCATTAGAGTCGGCTTCCAACTGTACGGTCAGTTGAAGAAGAGCCCACACGACGTCATGGGAGTTCTAGGTAGTGCTGCTGTATCAACGGCAAGCCAGGCTACTAGACTAGGTAAGGACAGCAGTGTCACAACGCGAGACGAACGCACGTCTTAGAGATCCAATTATGGTGAGATCTACCTCGAGTGGAATTTCGATTCTCTATCATTGTTCTTTTGGTTTCTTTTGGGTCATCTTTTACCCTTTTCCCCCCATTGTAAAGCTCTTCTTTTCTATTTGAATACCTCCCTAGTGCCTACTTGTTTAGCACACAACTGTGAAACATCTCGGAGACTTGCTATTTCCATTTGTTATCACCCTTGTCTCGAGATCTAATTCCCTTAGATCCCCCATCAGCGCCGTACCATCATTACAGCCTTGCTAGAATTGGGAATTCCGAGGTTTTTTTTGTCTCACTTTCTTTGTTGTCTTTTTGCTTTGTAATCATAATAAAATACTCTAGGGCACAGGAGGGAAATCAAGCATCATACCCCCATCATCAACCCTCTTTGTTGCTCTAGAGCTTAACAGCTATTCTTGAGTAACTGAGTTTCTAGTTGTTCTGAGTGTTCTAGCTTCTTTTCTAAAAACCCACCCAAACTCTCCCTCGATGGGAATTTGAGCCCCAATGGACTTGGGCATTTGCTTACGCTAGGAGTTAACAGCTCACTACATGTCATTGGAGTCGGCTTCCAACTGTACAGTTAGTTGAAGAAGAGCCCACACGACGTCACAGGAGTTCTAGGTAGTTTTGCTGTATCGATGGCAAGCCAGACTACTAGACTAGGTAAGGGCAGCAGTGTTACGACATGAGACGAACACACGTCTTAGGGATCCTATTACGGTGAGATCTACCTCGAGTGGACTCTCAATTTGTTATTATTGTTCTTTTGGATTCTTTTGGATTATATTCTACTCTTCCCCCATTATAAAGCTCTCCCTTTCTATTTGATTATCTCCCCAGTACCTACTTGTTTAGCGCACAACTATGAAACATCTCGGAGATTTGCTATTCCCATTTGTTGTCACCCTTGTCTCAGATCAAATTCCCTTTGATCCCCCTATCAGTGCCTTCTCCCAGAGCTCACCCAAACCGATCTCCGAGCTATGGCTACGACCTCCCAGCATCTCGTGGAGGGAGCCAGATGTAGTAAAGAAACACAGGCTGCCACTGATCCGTTGCCTGCCTACGTCGCAGAGTTCCAATCTGTGTTTGCCAAAGAAGACTTTGACATACTGCCGGAGCACTGCAAGTGGGATCATGCTATTGAACTGATCCCCGGAGCAGAGCCCAAGTCGTCAAAAGTCTACCCCTTGTCCCCATTGGAGCAAACTGAGTTAGACGCCTTCCTAGAGGAGAACCTGCATACTGGACAGATCTGACCCTCCAAATCCCCCATCGCAGCTCCAGTGTTCTTCATTAAAAAGAAGGATGGCTTGCTTCAGTTGGTCCAAGACTATCACGCGCTGAACGCTGTAACTGTCAAGAACAGGTACCCTTTCTCTCTCATCTCCGAACTTGTCTCCCAACTCCATGGAGCCAAGTACTTCACCAAGCTTGACATCTGATGGGGTTTCAACAATGTATGAATCAAGCCTGGAGATAAGTGGAAGGCAGCCTTCCGTACCAATTGCAGCCTCTTCGAACCTCTCGTAATGTTCTTCAGAATGACCAACAGCTCCGCTACCTTCCAAACTATGATGAACGACATCTTCAGGACCCTCATAGCCAAAGGGATCGTGGTAGTGTACTTGGACGACATTCTGATCTTTATGGAGACAGAGGAAGAGCATGAACAAGCAGTCCGGAGGGTCTTGGAAGTACTAGCGGAACATAAGTTATTCCTCCGTCCAGAGAAGTGTGAGTTCCATTGGAAGTGGATTGAGTACCTCAGACTGGTCATCTCAGAGAACAAGGTTGAGATGGACCCTGTTAAGGTTGCTGGAGTCCATGATTGGCCCATCCTGGAGAACTGAACTGACGTACAGGCTTTTATAGGCTTCGTCAATTTCTACCAGCGCTTCATCTGAGACTTCTCCACCATTGTCAGGCCCCTCTTTGACCTCACTCACTCCGACAAGGCCTGGAACTGGGACACCAAGGAACAAGATGCCTTCAAATGTCTCAAAACAGTGGTGACCACCACTCTGGTCCTGGTGTCGCCCTAAGATTCAGAACCCTTCCGCATTGAAGCTGACAGCTCCGACTTCGCCTCTGGAGCTATTCTCTCTCAGCAACTACCCAGAGAGGAGAAGTGGCACCCAGTGGCCTTCTACAGCAAATCTCTATCTCCGGTAGAATAGAATTATGAGATTCACGACAAAGAGATGCTCGCTATCATCCACGCACTGGAGGAGTGGAGGCACTTCTTGGAAGGAGCCCGACATCCTATAGAGATCTAGATGGACCACAAGAACCTAGAGTACTTTATGACGGCTAAGAAACTCAACCGTCGCCAGGCTCACTGGTCCCTGTACTTAGCCCGCTTCGACTTCAAATTGACCTACCACCCAGGACATTCTATGGGGAAGCCAGACATACTATCATGGAGACCAGACCATGGTAAGGGAACCTCTGACAACGAAGACGTGATCCTCCTATGACCAGAGCTCTTAGCAATCTGAGCCCTCAAAGGGATTCAGTTGGAAGGGCTGGAGAAGGACATTCTCCAAGAAATTTGTCAAGAGAACCAGAAAGGCGACCAAGAGGAACCAGTAGCAAAGGTGGCAAGGGAACTCCAGCAAGCATCAGGTAAGATGGTCTGTTCCATGAAATGGTCAGAAGACGATGGAGTACTCTGGTTCAGAGGTAAGATCTATGTTCCCTGGAACATGGACCTACGAAGGTGAGTAGTCTTCTTGTACCATGACATGAAGGTCACTGGACACCCCGGATGCTAGAAAACACTGGAGTTAGTCTCTAGGGATTATTGGTGGCCTCAAATGTCTAGGTACATTGGACAGTACGTTGGCACCTGTGACCTATGCCTAAGAACGAAACTGATAAGGCAGGCTCCGGTAGGCGAACTGCACCCTCTCTGGATCCCAGACTTGTGATAGGATACGCTTAGTGTGGACTTCATAGTGGAACTCCCCCTCTCCTTTAGACATGACGCAGTGATGACGGTGGTAGGTTCAGTGTCAAAACGAGCACACTTCATTCCGACACACACGACGGTGACAGCAGAAGGAGTAGCCAGGCTTTTCCTACACCAAGTTTGGAAGCTCCACAGCCTTCCGACATGCGTAGTCTCAGACTGTGGACCCCAGTTTGTAGCTCGCTTCACCAGAGAACTTTACCGCTTACTAGGAATAAAGTTGGCGTCTTCCACGGCCTGGCATCCTCAAACTAACAGACAGACAGAGCGCGTCAACCAGGAATTAGACCAGTACCTCCGGCTCTTTGTGAACAAAAGGCAAGATGATTGGTACGACCTGTTACCCCTGGCGGAGTTCCAGCATAACAATCATGTCCACTTCGCTACTCAACACCCTCCGTTCCTGCTCGATACCGGAAGACTTCCTCACATGGGCTTTGAACCCCGACAAAACCCCTCTGGCCTGGAGACAGTCAACGAATTCACAGAGAGAATGAGGATGGCAATCGAAGAAGCAAAATCCGTGATCCACAAAGCACAGGATGACATGAAAAGGTATTACAATCGTAGAAGAACTCTGGCTCCAGTGTTCAACCCTGGCGATAAGGTCTTCCTTGATGCATTGGACATCCAGACTATGCGCCCTTCACAGAAACTCTCACATTGATGACTCAGCCCCTTTGTAGTGGAATGACGGATCGGACCTATGGCCTACCGCTTAAAACTGCTATACTGGATGAAGCAACTCTACCCAGTGTTCAACATAGTAAAGCTCACTCCGGCTCTGGATGACCCGATCACAGGACGGAAAACAACAGACCACCCACCACCCATAATCATCGATGGAGAAGCAGAGTGGGAAGTGGAGGAGATACTCAACAGTCGTTGGCACTGGAGAAGATTCCAGTATCTCGTTAAGTGGAAAGGATATGGCTGTGAACACAATTCCTGGGAGTCTGCCTCTGAAGTCTTCGCTCCGGAACTGACAGCAGAATTCCACCGCAAACACCCTGGTGCTCCGAGACACATCCAACATATGGAGTTCGATAGCATTTTTCATGATAAGTCCATTGCTCTGAGACATAGCAATCTTGAAGGGAGGGTGAATATAAGGGGACACCTCTATCTCCACCCCTGAACACCATGACAACACTTTGGAGCTACCCTAGCCTGTTTACTAGTGACACCTAAACACACTAGTTTAGCTCCGATCCTGCCGACCCTGACACCAAAGGATGTATATAATGTAGAGTATCCCTCCAGGAGCCTCATCCTAATCTCTGAGGATTCTCCTGGAGGTGAGTTGTATCATAGTCACTAAAGTGTAATATTGACTGAGGATTCTCCTGGAGTCTTGTGCCCAGTCGCCCTTACAGTGCTGTTATGAGAGCCCCAAGAAGGAGAAAGTTTCCCGCGCGTTCAAACACTTAATCGCAAATATCAAGTCATACAATGAAGAAAAGATATAAATAGTGTGGGAACTTATGTAATCATATCACGTGACAAGGTCATGTGATTGTAGAATATTCCAGAAGGACATGTGATCATGGACTAGTAGTGTACAGCCACTTGTAAAGTAGTATAAGTAGGTAGTTCAATCCAACGGAGAACT
>Ga0153965_1000086_pt1 | contig 15249 bp, 18 predicted proteins | sample TSFL049MetaG_FD_104707 | JGI IMG/M metagenome (GOLD analysis project Ga0153965, IMG submission 104707) | Attine ant fungus gardens microbial communities from Florida, USA - TSFL049 MetaG | ecosystem: Host-associated > Fungi > Mycelium > Unclassified | place: USA: Florida, Paynes | collected... | reverse complement strand
GTTACCAGTTGATCTGCTTAATATCTCGGCCATTATTGATCGCCTCGAGACGTGACTGGCATCGATCGAAAGGTCTTCTTAAGGGCTTTAAGCTGGCTTTGAGACCGTGGGAATCGTTGAAGAATTGATGGAGATATGACCGAATGAAGTTTGTGACACCTCATGAATTTTCTACAACCTTTCTTCTCCCACAGCGTAAATAGCCACCAACTTTTTCTGTGGACCCACAATATAGCCTTCATCTGCTGCTTCTGATATGAACCATGGTTCATGTGGTGGTCCTCCTGCATATAGCAGTATTTTGAATCCTCTTCGTACTGTTTCAGAGTTTTGCTTTGATTCAAGCAATCCTTTGACAATCCAGTTCCAATATCTAGAACTGTTTTCTCCATTCCTGCTGATGGTATGATATCCTGTAGGTGGTAAAAAGCGAGTAACATTGGATAGAGCTTTGAATCATTTTAAACTTGTAATGAGATTGTCAATTTCTTCTGATAACTGTATATTGGGATTTTTGGATGCTGAGACCATTGATTCATTGCTTGATAATGTGGTTGTGGATTTATCATTTGATGGTGGAGAGGGACATATTAAGATGTCTTCTTCTTCTTCTTCTTTGTTTTCTCTTGGAGGAACTGTTGGTTTGACTCGTGGAAGTGAAGTGAATCGATTGGTATTAGCGAATGATTCTTGTAATCCTCAAATATGATTGTCAATTGCTGGATATCCTTGACCCTGGCATGTTGTAAGTTTGTTGACTAGGTTGCATTGAATACTATGAAATCGTTGGGATAAGGCATCATGCAGGATGAGCCTGAGTGTTTCTGCCACTTTGTAGAATTGTGTGGCAATGTCCATGCGATATCCTTCTCCAGCAAGTAATGTGCCAGTTTCTGCATCTGCCATGGTGTTGTTGATAATGTCCGCTATCCTAATTAGTTCTTTTGCTTTTTCTTCGAGTCCAGCCATAGCTTCAATGGCTTGAATGATACGATCTATTTTGCTTGCCCAATCCTTGGTTTTGTTGTTACAACGTATGATCTTGTTATATGTTTCTTGATTCCAGGTAAGGGAGGCAGCAGTAGTAGAGGCATTGGTAGTAGCATTGGTAAAAGAAGACATGTTTGAAAGTATTTCTCGAGTGCTGGTGTGTATTTGAGATATCGAAAAATGACCTTTAGTCCTCTCTTTTATAAGTTTTGTCTCCAAAGCTGTGTCCAATAATCTTGAATTGCTTCTTTTGCATGTGGTAGGTTTGCTTCTGCCATCCATTGGTTGTGTTTATTTCCATATCCTTTCCAGTATATTAGAAATTGAGTACCTCTTCCTTTTTTGCAATGTCCCCTGATTTCTTCTACTTCATATTCTTCTTCCTCATTGATAATGTCAGGTGGTGGTGCTGGGTCCTTGTATTGACTTGTAAACTCCGCCTTTCTGCAACGTGTTAATAGGTCTTTATTGAAAACATCGTGTATGGCCTATTCTTCTGGAAGTTCTAGCCTATATGCTCCCTATTCTATTTCTTCTTTGATTATAAAGGGTCCGTATTTTTTCTGGTCCAGCTTCTTTGAGGATCGGTTTGTTTAAATGTTTCTTGCCTCTAGCTATACTTGTTCCCCTGTTTTGAGATCTTGTGATTGGCGTGTTCTTTTGTCATATTGCCTTTTCATCATTTCCTTTGTTCTTTCTATTGCTGTTTTTGCTTCTTCTCTTGTTGTTTCCATCTTCTTTAATAGGTCTTCCAAGCTTGGTATCTCTGTTTCCACTATTAGGTTTCCTTTCCAGGAGTGTCTTCCATAGTTTACATAGAATAGAGAGTGTTCTGTTGCTGCATGTTTCTTGTCATTGTACTGGAATTCTGCTGTTGCTAGCCATTTTGTCCAATTGTCTTGTTTGTAGTTAATGTAGTGTCTTAGAAACACTTCGATTTCTTGATTGATCCTTTCTGTTTGGCCATCTGTTTGTGAATGGTAGGCCGTCGACATTGCTCTTTTGATTCCTAATGCTTTATATAGTTTTCCCATGAATGTTAATGCGAATTGGGGTCCTCTATCGCTGATAATCTTCTTTGGTATGCCGTGTATTTTCCATATGTCGTCCTGATATATTCTTGCTACTTCACTTGAGAAGATTGAAGTCGTTGTAGCCATGAGTCTGATCATTTTGGAAAACTGGTCCACAACTACTAAAATAGCATCTTTGTCTTCTGATTTTGGTAGGGGTCCTATGATGTCAATGCTGATTTCCTCCCATAGTACTTTTGGTGTGGGTAAGGGGTGTAAAGGTGCCACTTTCTTCATGTGTTGCATCTTGTTCTGTTAACATTCCTAGTATCCTTGGACATATTTTCGTACATCGTTGTGTATTCCTGGCCACCAATAGTTTCTTTTGATTAATTCCATCATTCTGTGTTGTCCTGGGTGTCCAACATCTGGTGGGTTGTGGTTGTCACTGAGTATTTCATCTCAAAGTTGTCTGTTTTTTAGAACATAGATCTTGCCATCTATGTAGATGATTCCGTTTTCTTCCTATGTTTGTCTATCTTTTTTCTCTAACTGTCTTGTTACTTCTTGTTCCCTTGTTTGGATTTTCTTGATTCGTTCTTGTATTCCTTCTTCCATTATTTGTAGATGTTCTTGCCTAAGTAGTATGATAGGCATTCCCTCTTGATTTGTTGTTCGTCGTATCCATAACTCTTCTTTGAGCATCTGAGTATCCTGGTTGTCTTTTTTCATGTCCACTTTTTCTCTTCTAGATAATATGTCTGCTTTCGTATTTGTCTTTCCTGGAATGTATCATAGAGTAAAGTTGTAGTCTTGTAGTTTCAGGTTACATCTTGCTTGTCGACTATTGAGTTTATGTGGTTCTCTGAAGTACTTGAGATTTTCGTGGTCTGTCCATACTTCAAATTTCTCGACTGTATCCAATAGGTATTGTCGCCATTTATCTAGTGCTTCGACTATTGCCAGTAGTTCCTTGTTATATATTTCGTAGTTTCTTTCTGCGGATGACATTGTTCTTGATAGGAAAGCGACTAGTTTCTATTTGCCTTCTTGTTCTTGTGAAAGGACTCCTCCAATTGCATGTTCTGATGCGTCTACTTCTATCCTGAATTTTCCTTCTTTTCTGGGTAGGGCCAGTACTAGTTGCGTGATTATCTTTTGTTTCAGCTCTTCAAATACATTTTGTTTTTCTTTTGTCCATTTCCATTCTTCTTTTCCTTTTAGTCGATTTAATGGTACTGCAATATGGCTGAAATCTTTGATGAATCGTCGATAGAAGTTTGCAAAGCCTAAGAAGCTTTCGACATCCTTTACTTTTGTTGGTATCTTCCATTCCTTAATTGCTTTGACCTTTTCTTCTTCCATTTGTACTTCTCCATTTCTGACTCGTACCCCCAGTATGGGTATTTCTGTGGTGTTAAAATCGCATTTTGACCGTTTGAAACATAAATTATGTTTCTCTACTATCTTGAGGAATCTGATTGTGCATTCTTCTAGCTCTTTTTCTGTTTTAGCCAGGATTACAAAGTCATTCATGTAGTTTGCAAGGGTTCTTTCATGTAATAGTTCTCGGAAGATACTTGTTATCATCCGTTGGAATGTTCCTGGCGAGTTGCACAGTCCAAAGTATATCACTTTTGGTTCGAATAGTCCCTTGTTTGTCAAAAAGGCTGCTTTCCATTCATCGCCTTCTTTTATCCATACGTTGTTGTATCCCCAGATTAGGTCCAATTTGTTGAAGTATTTTGCATCTTTGAGTTTGTCAATTACTTCATTGATCAGGGGTAATGGCATTTTATCTTTGATTATGTGTTGGTTTAGCCGTCTATAATCTTGTACCAATCATAGTGTTTCATCTTTCTTTGGTATGAAGAAACATGGTGCTACATATCTTGAGTTTGACTCTATAATGAGTCCCGCTTTGAGTTGTTCATCCAGCCATTGATTGAGTGTTTCTTCTTCTTTCAGTGTCATTGGGTAGGCTTTTGCATTGAGTTCCTTTGGTGCTTCTTCCGTTAAGTTGATTTCATGGTCCCATTCTCGTTTGTCTGGTAGTTTTTCGAGTTTTTTCTTGTTGAATAAGTGCGTGAATAGTTGGACATATTTTGGAAGATCTTCAGGATTTGTTGGATCGGGTTCTTTGTCTTCTCCCTTTGATTCTTCTTCTTCCTTTGGTAGTAGTCTCCTTGACCATGGGGTAAACTGTATAGATTTGTGTTCTATTTTGCAGTGTCCTGGGTATCTTGTGAACTGTATAACTCCTTCTTTCCAGTCTACTTCTAGATTGTGTTCCACTAGCCAGTTGTGTCCTAGGAATAGATCCGTTTCCTTGATTTCTGATACTACTGCATCAATTTGTTCGATGTGTCCATTCGAGTTGATTTCCAAGGGTATAAATTCTTTAATTGTCTTTTCTCCATTTCTTGATCTGTCTGAGTTGTATATGTCAAAGGGTCTTGGGAGTGATTTGGTAGATATTCCTTTTTCTTCCACTGTTTTCCTGGCAATAGTAGTATTTGTACATCCTGAGTTAATTAATGCTTTGACTTCGAGTTTTCTTTCGTCTTCAGTTTTGATTGTTGGGTGCACTATAAGTTCTCTCAACTGTTTTCTCTGTTGTGGAATAACATATTGATTCTTGGTGGAACTATTTACAGTGGTTCGTCATATCATGCCTACTCCAAACCTTCGACAAAACCCTTCTGCTCTTTGTTATCTGAGTCTTCTTGTTGTGAACTCCTAGTCTTCATTTGTTGAGGTGCTCTGCACCCTATAGCAATATGTCCTTCTTTGCCACACTTGAAACATCCTTGTGTTTTCTTCTCTTTCTTTGGTTGTCAACAATATTTTGCCATGTATCCATATTTGTTACAGTTGTAACACTTGGGTTTGCGTCCTTGTCTGTTATTCTATTGTCGTCCTATTTCCATTGGTTTGCCCATTCCTCTATAGGTTATTCCTGAACCTGTCCTATAGTCATAGCGGATGTTGGTCTACTTATATCCTTGTCCTACTGCTGTGATTGCTACTTTCCACTGTTCTAGGCTCTTAGGAGCTTGGGTTGGTGGATATGCCATTATGGCTCTGATAATTTCCCTGTTTACATTCTTTTTCAGCAAAAATATCGCATGCTAATCGTCTGTCTGTGCTTTGCTTGCTAAAGCCATGAATTCAATAAGGAAATCTGCGATATGTTTCTTTCCTTGTGTGAATGTTTCGATGCACCATTCTGTGTCGGCTTCTTTCGTCTTGTCACTGTATACCAGTTGTAATTCTGCCTCAAAGGCATCCCAACTTGGAGTGTCATCTCCTCCATCTAATCTATTGAGTTTCTGTTGAGCAAATGCTTTTGCAGTTCCTCCTCAGAATCTGCCTAGTACTGTGATGATCTTCTCATCGGCGTCTGTAATCTTGTTTGCTCTGAGGTAGAGCTTCATAGTTCTCCACTAGTCTTCAAATGTCTTCCTGTTCCTATTGAACTATCCAGGTTCTGGGACCATTGATTTGTGGTTTACTACCTCTGTTGGTACTGTTCTGGCCATTGGTGCTAGTGTACCTGCTCTTGTTCCAGACATGCTTTGCTTTGGTTGTCCTACAGATGGTGTGTTACTTAACTCATTGAGTTCTTCTTCTTTGTTGCCTGTTTCGTTGGCCTCTGATTCTGTGTCTTGTATATCTTGTTCTTTGGACTCTTTTTGATACTCTGATCATTTTTTACTGATGTGAACTAAACTGAGTCGTTCTTCGAGGTCTTCTACCTCCTGTGCTCCAATTATATGTTCAGCAGCAATCTTTGCGATATACCGATGGCCAGTCTGCTAGTTTGCCATCCTCCCAGTTGCAAGGTGAGTTGGTGATGCTTTACCAAATGTTACGACCTTGAGGAGTAACTCAGGTTGCAACTTCAAGTAAAGACTTAAGGATGATATAAGAGTTAAGGAAGGAAGGGAATGATACAATTGGTAAAGCGTAAGGAATATAGGAGAGTATCTACTGTATATATACCTATGTACCATGAGGAGTGAATGAGGAATACATGTAGTAGACATGAGGTCTGCTGAGTAAAGAACATGCCCTACCAGTGAGGCACTGACTAAGCTATTAGATATATGAAGTAAGATGAAACACAGAAGTGGTCCATGTGGTTGCATCATGGTAAACACCTGTATGAAATGAGGTCAATCATTACACTAAATAGAAAACAATCAAAATGCCCTCATAGAATTCTGACCAATAAAAAAATACTATATGAATCTAGACTAGCTCAAACCCCATAGTAACCATAAAGGCCCAAATACTATAGATGTTAATAATATACAAGCCATACTAGAGAACTACAAGAATACTCTCTAGGATCAAAAAGACTCTGATAATGATAACAAACAAGAAACTACTCAATGCATCCAGAACCTAGTACATCAAACCCTTGATAATATTCTTATCCAAGATTAGAAGAAGTTATTCAGAAAAGAGAAATGCTTCAACTGTGGAATACTAGGATAATTTGCCTCTCAATGTCCAAACTTACCCAACCACAAAACTCTTTCTCACAACAAGACCTGTAAGGCTAAGAAGAATCTCTTCACCAAAAGACTAACAAGAAAAAAGACCTTACAGAAAACATTTTAAAAGATTCACCAATAAACTTTAATTCTGATGAAAAAGAGAAGGATTTTTCCCAAAGCAACTAGGAACTATGCCTAACTCACTCAAGACTTCTAGCACAAAGAACAAAACAAGGCAAGCAAATAGACTACATATCAAAGATATTGTAAAAATGCAGTTGAAACCTTGTTAATTTAACACCCTTTATTCCTCCACTCAAGTGCTCCTAGGAAGAAAAACTGTGGACACCCTCTTATAGATTCTAGAGCAGAACTCAACCTAATTAACAAGAGCCTCATTAAGGACTGGAGCCTAATAGGAAGAAAACTCAAAAAACCCCTTGTAGTATATAATGGAGATAGAAGTATAAACAAAAACAAAAAAATAACTGAATATATGAAACTAAATACATTCATTGACCAACAATGGATCAAACTCAAGCTTACAATTGCTGACCTTAGACAATCACAAATTATACTGTCACAAACTTTATTTGGACCTATCTCCATTAATTCTTCAATAATTTTTACAGTCTTAATAGCTACAAGAAGCCCTTGAAAAGACCTTTCAATCAATACCAGTTACATCTTAGGGCAATTAATATTGGCTGAGATATCAGGCAAATCAATAGGTAACTACCATGGTACCATTTATTAAATTGCCAATATCTCACAAACTGCCACAATCAATGCTTTATTTCTAGGCTTAGAAGAAGCCCTTTCTATAATGCTTAGAATGAGTCTAGAATGACTCTGAGACAATTAATATTAATAGAGATTTCAAGTCCTTAATGTTTGTACATAAACATTAATTAATTACCCATAGATAGTTATCTGCCTTTTCTTAGAACAAAGGACAGTCTCCATATGGTTAAGTTATTACATTTTCAAGTACAAAGATACTGCCATATATAGAACATTAGATAGTAGCATGTGATGGCCTGTTCTAGTACACAAACTATCACCATTCTGTATATAAGGACTCCTTGTCTGAGGATTAGACCTTAGACTTAACAACATCTTTTGTCACTATCTAAACTTTGCTCCTAAGCCCTTTTGAGCTCTAGTATTCATAATCACAAATCAGTAAGTGACTATTTGTGATACATACTAGAAATTCTGTGGCTCAAGAAACACAATCCAATTATCAATTGGAAAACAGGTATGATGAAATGGAGAAATGCCAAACTAACAAAGAATTATAGTAAATTACTTGATTCCCAGCAAGAGGACCTATGGTTGATAAACCATGAGATTTATGAATTGAACACTAAAATCTCTGCTTCATAGGTACTAGCACAAAAAGGTAAGCAAAAAGATAACTGCACTACTGAAGAGATTGTTTCAGAAGAATACCATGAATACCTATTGCTATTTAACAAGAAAAAAAGCAAATAATTCCCACTAGTAAGAACTTGGGACCATAAGATTAAAATAAAACCAACATTTGAACCTGAAGCTTTTAAGTCCTACAAGCTTTCCTTTGCCAAAATCAAGAAACAAGAAAATTTCATTGAAGAAAATCTATAAAAAGAATATATCAAACACTCAAAATCACTAATAGCCTCACTATTCTTCTTTGTGACCAAAAAGGATAAAAAATTGTGATTATGTCAAGACTATCACTATCTTAACAAATATACTATCAAGAACACCTATTCAATCCCTAACATTTAAACTATCTTAGACAAATTGTGAAAAATCAAAATACTTCACCACTATGAACATTTGACTTGGATATAACAACACCTACATTTGAAAACAAGATCAATGGAAAAAAGCATTCAGGACCAACCAAGAACTATTTGAACCTACTATTATGTTCTTTGGAATGTGCAATAGCCCTGCAACATTCCAAACAATGATGAACACTATATTTACACTGCTCATTTCCAAAAACCTTATATTAGTTTATATGAACAACATTCTTATCTATGCTCCAACAAAGAAATAACTTTACAAGACAACAAAAGAAGTACTGAAAATATTTCAGGAGCATAACCTCTATCTTAAACCAGAGAAATGTGAATTTGCCAAACAACAATTATCCTACCTTGGATATATTATTTCTCTTAATCAAGTCCAAATGGACCTAATTAAACTCAAAGGCATATTTAATTGGCCTGTACTGATGACAATCAAGGAGACAGGAAATTTTCTTGGATTCTGTAACTTCTATAGGAAATTCATTAAGGACTATGCCAAAATTCTATTACCAATTAATCAATTGGTGAAGAAGAATATGAAATTCATCTGAATAGAGGAAACACAAAAAGCATTTGACAAGTTAAAGAAGAAATTCAAAGAAAAACCTATCCTTATCACTTCTGATCCAACAAAACCCTTCAAAGTATTTGCTGATATATCAAATTATACAACAAGAACAGTACTTACCCAAAGGAATAACAATGAAATTCAACATTTATCCAAGCCATTCAAGAATAAAGACACTATATCAACAGAGCACTAGAAGAAACTATCATCTAGATGGACCATAATAACATCATTCACTGTATCAATCCTGCCAAACTATCTCAATGGATAACTAGATAGTCAACAACACTTAGTACTTACAAAGTTAAAATTATATACATTGCTGGTAACAAGAACACTACTGCAGACACTCTCTCCTGAAAATTCATTAAAGACAAGAACAAGAAAAAACCAAAACAGGCTATACTAGATAACCTTATTAACAAATCAATACTTCCAATAGAAGAACTAGCCAATGAGCCAACACTGGAAGAAAAATAAAATATACTTAGGCAACATCATAACTCATCCATTGCTAGATATCCTTATACTAAAGAGACACTATGAAAAGTATCAGAACATTACTTATGGCCTAGACTCAAATAATCTATCACTAACTATATTAAAGACTATAAAAACTGCCAAAGATATAAGATCAATCAACATTCTTTAAAGCTGTTACTTTAAAAAATCTCTACACCTAATCTAATTAACCTTTTGCTCAAATTGCTATAGATCTTATTACTGACTTACCTAAGTTAAGAGTATTTTATTTTATTTTGTCCATAGTAAACTATGACCTAACAAAGGAGATAATATTAATTTCAACAACAAAAGAAGTAACCTTGAAAGAAATTATTGCAACTCTCCTAATAGATAATCTCTTCTAAAGATTTGGTATTCTCAACAAGGTCATCTCTGACTATGACCTTTAATTCATTACCAAGTCAATAAAGGTATTCTTACAAGGACTAGTGATATGGGTCACCTTGACCATGACCAAGAAATATGACATGGACTGGAATTGAACTCTGGACTGATAGGGACTTACAGAATTAATAGATACAAACAGTGCAAGAATGTATAAGTAGTATAACAGAATGAAGCGAGAACTCTATCGAGTTCTCTTCTAACCCTAAAGAGCTCCCTTGATTCTAACCCAGGATTAAGATTTTAAGTCAGTCGCTGACAGAAGAACTCGATAACCACATCCTAGGGCTTAGTTCACCTTGAACCTTGCCCACAAATCACTTCGATCATCTTATCAACCCTTAGCCAATGATTATTGTGATTATTAGCTACCTCTATATAGCTGGGTCCTTGGCTTAAGGGGACTTCTCAGTCAGTTAGAGACTGAGGGAGAAAATTTTATACCAAGTTCAGGTGTACAGTCAAGTCCTGACCTGCTAATTGAACATGATAGTTATACTTTCTCAGTATAAACCTTATGTTGCACTCTATTGTAAGTAGTATATGCAGAGAAGTGACAGTTACTTTTAGATGGTCATCTAGAGTAAGGGTTTCCTTCTTAGGGGCAATAGTGTAGCCATACTATTAGGGCAGTAGTCAGTAGAGCAGTAGGCATTTGGCTAGGTGAAGATCTTATACCTTAGCAGATGTAGTAGTAAATAAGCAAGACTCAACATTAAATCCATACCTCTGAGATATTACCACAATGTCTCAACAACAATATTACAACATCATGAGCAATTTGCTCAAAGAAAAGCACGCTCTTGCTTCACTAAGAGCAAAGTTAGAAGGAAGACGAGAAAGAGAGTACTGGAAATACAGGGGATTCAAACACCAAGCCCAACACTGCAGGAAAGAGAAGAAAGAAAAAGGGGAATCAACTTCCCAAAATAAATTTGAAATATTAGCGAGTAGAGTGATGAGATGTGGAGTAGAGTTAAGAAGGCAAGAAGCAAAATATGAGGAGTAAAAGTTTGAGTGTTATAAGTGTAGAGAAGAAGGGCACAAGTATAAGGAGTATCTGTTATGGAAGAAGAAGAAAAGGGTGACATATGTGGCAAGACTGCAAAAAGCACACCAACAGAGAAAGCTGGTGCACCCAGTAAAGGAAAAGGCACAGAAAAGAGAAAGGAGGTTGAGAAGAGTAGAGAAAGAAGAAGCAGTGCACATGGCCAAGCCATAAGAAGTGCAGCAAGGATGGAGGAGGAGCTCAGTAGAAGAGCTAAGGAAGAAAGCCAAGAAACACTGTGGAAAAGGCATCCCAGGAGAGGTGCAACTATTAGAATTGGGATAGTATACAGAAGAAATGATAGTAACATATATAGAGTGTAAAAGGTGTAGAGAAAAGGGATGTCATGTAGAAGAAAATAGAGGACAAGGGGTGATCAAAAATAGACAGAGGTGGTGTGAATGCCAAGGAAGAAAGTAGAAAAAAGCAATGCACAGACAAGAGAACTAGAAAGCATAGCAAAAGAGAAAGTAAAAGAAAAGGACATCAGGAGAACATTCAAAATCCTAAGAGAAGTGTGGCTAGATATAGGAATAGAGAAAGTGAATATGCATGAAGGCATGACAGTAAAAGCGCTCTTGGATAGTGATGCCATGGAAATGTTCATGGACAGAGAAATGGCCAAAAGGCATGGTTTTAAGATAACAAAACTAAAAAGACCTCTAAAGGTAAAGAATATGGATAGAACAGAGAATAGTAGAGGAAACATCATGTATTAGATAGAAGTCAACGTCTTCTACAAAAACTATGTGGAAAGAATGAGGATGGATGTGTATAATTTAGAAAAGACAAAGGTGATACTAGGGATGCCTTGGTTACAAGCACACAACCTAGAGATAAATTGGGAAATAGGAGAGGTAAAAATGATGAGATGCCTACCTTCGTGTAGAAGAAACCTGGCAGTAAAGGAAGATATCGAGCAGAGAAAGAAGATCACAAAAAGGATAAGAAATGCAGAGAAGGCAGATAGAGACAAATGGGAATGGACAATAGAAGAGAAGTTCAATGAGAAGATCAAATTAGATAGAGAAAAAGTAAAAGAAATGGTGCCACAAAAGTTTCACAAGTGGTTAAAGGTTTTTGGAAAAGTAAAGTTAGAAAGAATGCCAACAAGAAAACCTTGGGACCATGCGATTAATCTAAAGAAGGATTTCATCCCAAAGAAAGAAAGAACATACCTGATGTCAAGGCAAGAGAAAGAAGAGGTACAAGAATTCATAGAGGAACAGTTGAGGAAAGGGTACATTAGATCCTCAAAATTGCTACAAACTTCACCAGTGTTCTTTGTGGGAAAAAAGAATGGAAAAAAAAGAATGGTACAAAACTATCAATATCTCAAAAAGAGAACAGTCAAAGATAATTACCTCCTGCCTTTAATTTCAGACCTGATTAATACCATGGGGACAAAAAAAGTGTTCACAAAAATGGATTTGTGGTGGGGGTACAACAATATATAAGTAAAGGAAGGAGACGAGTAGAAGGCAGCATTCATAATGTACTTAGGGATTTTCAAACCTACTGTTATGTTCTTTGGTCTCATAAACTCACCAGCAATCTTTTAGGCGATGATAAATGACATTCTAAGAGACCTCATTAATACAGAAGAAGTAGCAGCGTTCATGAATAATGTCCTAGTAGAAACAAAGGAGAAGGAGAGGCATAATGAAATAGTAGAAGAGATATTGAGAAGAATGAAGGAAAATGACCTTTATATAAAGCTGGAAAAATACATATGGAAAGTAAGAGAAATTGACTTCCTAGGGCTAGTAATGGGGTCAGGAAAAATTAAGATATAGGAAGAAAAAGTAACGGGAGTCCTAGAATGGCCAAGACTAAAAACTGTCAAAGAGGTGCAAAAGTTTTTAGGACTAGCAAACTACTATAGGCAATTTGTCAAAGATTTTGCAAAAATAGCCAAACCAATGTACAAATTGGTCAGGAAGGACAAAAAATGGAGTTGGAGAGAGAAGCAGAAAAAGGCATTTGAACAGTTAAAGCAGGTGTTCACAACATGACCAGTGTTGGTGGTACTAGACTTAGATAAAGAAATGAGAGTAGAGGAAGACGTGTCAGAATACACAACAGGAGAAGTTTTATTGATAAAGTGCAAAGATGAAAAGTGAAGGCTAGTAGCCTTTATCTCAAAATTGTTAAACAAGGCAGAAAGGAATTATGAAATTCACGATAGAGAGATGTTAGTGATAATCAGATGCTTAAACAAGTGAAGATACCTGCTGGAAGGAGTACAGAACAAATTTGAGATCTGGAGCGATCACAAGAATTTGGAATATTTTATGAGTAACCAGAAGTTAAATCAAAGATAAGTATGATGGACTCTGTACCTGTCCAGGTTCAATTTTGTACTCAAACATGTGCCAGGATCTAGTATAGGAAAAGCTGATAGTTTAAGTAAATGACCAGACTGGCAAAAAGGAGTAAAGAAGGACAACGAAAATAGAACATTGTTAAAGAAAGAGTGGTTAAAAGTAAGAGCAATATAAGTAGCAGAAGTAATAATAGATGGAGAGGATCTATTAGAAAAAATAAGAAGCTCAGGAGCAAGAGATAATGAGGTAATAAAGGCAGTGAAAGAAATGAAGTGAATGGGAGTAAAGATATTAAGAGATGAAGAATGGAGAGAAGAAAACAGACTTATGCTAAGAAATGGAAAGGTGTATATCCTGAAAGATGAGAAATTAAGGGCAGAAGTCATCTGGCTACACTATGATATACTGGTAGGGGAGCATGGAGAATAGTAAAAAATGATGGAATTGGTTACTAGGAATTTCTAGTGGCCAGGAATAATGAAAAAAGTTAAGAAGTATATAGAAGGATGTGATATGTGCCAAAGAAATAAAAATCAAATAGAGGCACCTGCAGGAAAATTAATGCCAAACGCAGTACTTGAGAAACCCTAAACACACATATCAGCGGATTTTATTACAAAACTACTGTTGGCATAGAGATATAATAGTATCTTAGTAGTATGCAATAGAATGATGAAAATGGCACACTTTATGCCAACTACGGAAAAAATTTTGGCAGAAGGAGTAGTGAGATTGTTGCAGGATAACATCTGGAAACTACATAGATTACCAGAAAGTATTATAATGGATAGAGGGGCACAATTCGCAGCAGGAATGATAAAAGAGTTGAATCAAATACTAGGGATAGATATGAAATTGTCAACAGCTTACCACCTATAGACAGATGGCCAAATAGAAAGAATGAACCAAGACTTAGAATAATACTTACAAATGTTCATCGATTATCAACAAGAGCAATAGCTAGATTGGTTAGTAATAGCAGAGTTTACATACAACAACAAGATGTAGACTAGTATAAGAGTGTCACTGTTCAGAGCAAATAATGGACAAGATCCATGCATAGGATTTGAAATGAGAAAGAAAGGAAAATTTGAGAAGGCCGAAGAGTTTGCAACAAGGATAAAAGAAGTACATAAGGAAGTAGAGGTGGCACTAAAGAAAAGCCAAGAAGAAATGAGAAAATATATGGATAGAAGAAGAAATGAGATAAAAGAATACAGAACAGGGGACTGGGTGCTCTTGAGCACAAAAGATCTCAAATACCAGATGAAAGGAAAACAATCAGAAAAACTAATGGAACGATTTATAGAACCTTACCAAGTAAAAGGAATCATCTCAACAAATGCCATAGAATTCAATTTGCCAAGTATGGTGAAAATACATCCAGTGGTAAATGTCAGTAGAGTATATAGATATAAAGACCAAGTCGAAGGCCAGAAAAAGAAACATCCAGCACCTGTTATAATCAAAGAAGAAGAATATGAGGTAGAGAAAATACTAAACAAAAAGAGATTCAGAGAGAAAGATTGGTACTTAGTATGGTAGAAAGGATATACAGCAGAAGAAGATATGTGGGAGCCAAGAGAAAATTTAGAAAATGCAAAGGACTTAGTAAAAGAATTTGAGAAAGAATATGGCAAAATCAAAAGAGCAAAGAAAAGAAAAAATAGAAAAGAAGACAGAAAAGAAGAGTTACTAGGTAGGTATATAGTGAAGATGTTATATGAATAGGATAACAAGAGGTTCAATAAAGAATACTAGGAACGGCTGGAAAGGAATTGGAACAAATGTATCACAAATGGCCACTTACTGATTTGTGATTGGTTGATGGGATATTCAAAAGGCTCAAAAAAGTGAAGTTTAGACAAGCAGCAAAGATGTTGTTAAGTCTGAGGTCTAATCCTTAGACTATAAGTCCTTATATACATAATTGTGATAGTTTGTGCACTAGTACAGATCACCACCTGATTACTACCTATTGTTCTACATATGGTAGTGTCTTTGTACTGGAATAATAATAACCTAACCATATGGAGGCTGTCCTTTGTTCTAAGAAAAGGACAGATGACTATCTATGGGTAATT
>Ga0153965_1000085_pt1 | contig 15488 bp, 12 predicted proteins | sample TSFL049MetaG_FD_104707 | JGI IMG/M metagenome (GOLD analysis project Ga0153965, IMG submission 104707) | Attine ant fungus gardens microbial communities from Florida, USA - TSFL049 MetaG | ecosystem: Host-associated > Fungi > Mycelium > Unclassified | place: USA: Florida, Paynes | collected... | reverse complement strand
TTATTAGGACAATTGTGATTACTGATCTATGTACATGTGACTGTGCATGTGATCGTCTAGTATAGAGTATATATACTAGCAAGCTGTCATAGATATACTTCACTTGAATCTCAACTTAGCTTCTAGGACTATTCATTAGCTTGAAGGGTGATTGCCTCTGAGTGATTCCCTTACAGTATGCTACAAGCAATTCATTGCTTAATCCATTATAGACAAGCTGATATCTGCAAATGGCAAGCAAGTATCTACAGAGATGTAACCCAACTCAATAATAATCATTGAAAGGGTTTGCCATCTGTTGAGCTAACTTGACAACTACAAAGCTAATATCTGGTCTCGAGCCAATCATCAAGTATATTAGAGAACCAACCAGTTGTTGGTACTTTTGGTGGAATTTGGGATCACACTGCTTTTCATTTGGTTTAAAGCTAAACTCAGATAGCAGTGGAGTATGAGTAGGATTAGTCGTAACATTAAAGTACGCTAGCACCTTCTCCAAATACTCACATTGATCAATAAATATCTTTTGATTTTTATGATCACAGCTTATATGCATGCCTAAGAACTCTGTGGTTTCACTAAGGTCACAACATTCCCACCTAGCCATAAATTTCTGCTTCAACTCATTGAGGAGCAGGGAATCTTTAGTATCTATAAAGCAGACATCATTGACATAAACAATTGCTATAACAAGTGCTTTGGTCTTTTCGTCATGATAGTAATATACACCAGCATTGGATTTGCATCTCTTAAATCCTAGGGCAAGTATTAACTTAGTTATTGTGCACCACCAGGATAAGCCAGCTTGCTTAAGGCCATATAATACTTTGTGAAGTCACTAGACTTTGTTTTCTTTCCCAGGTAGTTTAAAACCTTCTGGCTGCTCTATATAGATTTCCTCATCCAGATCACCATATAAGTAGGCTATTTTGACGTCAACACTTTGGATATCTAAATCCTCAAGTGCAGCAACAGCAAGAAGCAGTCACGTAGTCTTATAGTGGACAACTGGAGAGAATAATTTATCAAAGTCGATACCTTCAACTTGAGAAAATCCTTTGGCAACAAGACAAGATTGATAATAACCATCAGGCTTGATATTAAACACCCAGCAGTTCTTGACCGCTTTTTTTCTCTTAGGAAGGTCTACAATTTCATAAACATCTCTGTGTTATGAGAGCCCCAGAAAGGAAAGAGTTTCCCATGCATTCAAATATTTGATCTCTAATATCAAGTCATATAATGGGGTCAAGACAATAAATAGCATGGAGATTAGGTAGTCATATCACATGACCTTGTCATGTGATCATAGAATGTTCTGGAAGGACATGTGATCATGTAATAATAAGGACACAGCCACTTGTAAAATAGTATAAGTAGGTAGCCAAATCCAACGAAGAACTCTATCTGTCAGACTAGCTAACTCCAAAGCCGAAATTAAGCCAACTGCTCCTTTATTAGCATTTGACAAGGAGAACTCGATAGAGTTCCCATTAGATTCTGTATACTATTTATACAAGCAGAGTAACCCTAACCCTATCCTTTTATCCCGCGCTGTTACACCGCAAATGAATTTTCCACAGAAGATAACATTTGATACGCTTTATACCAACAAATTCTTAATTAGAATTCGCTCTAGAGCCCTTTCTATACCCTCAGAATATAATACCATATGATGAGGACATTGAGCAAGTAATAACCAAACTAAAGCTCATGTCAAGACCTCGGGAGGCAAGCAGGATGAGCTGGCATTAGGTTTAGGAAGAAAGTCATAAAAGAACTACGCTCTAGATCCATCATAGAATGGGACTGACTTAGAGATATGGTAGATTGAGACTCTAGAACCAGTAGTGTTTGAATGACAGACTTAGATAAATAGACTCTGGTTGCAATTAAGCATTGATGGCATCAGATCAATTATATTTAGATAAATGAGCACTAGGACGTGACTTAGAGATACTAGACATTGAGTGGGGTTTACTGACTACTTAATAGGTAACCAATGAGATCCTTCTTACAAAGCAACACCAAAGGAAGCGATGGGAGATCAGGAAGGATATACAAGAGAGAAGCAATGACGAAGACACGTCATCTTTGATGGGAATGATTTGATGAAGAGGACGCATCATCGCTGGGAATTGGGATGGACTTAGCACGAGAAGAGGTTGAAAGAACATCAAAAGTAGTAATAGTTTCCTTTTTATATTTTATTCCTTGAGTTTCAGGGCTTTGTAATCATTTTAATATAGTATCCAGTATGCAGTTGGATAGGAGAGGAACCTCTTGACCCCTATTTCCATCTACACTGCTTCTGGAATCGTAAATGCGAATCTATTGAGAGTAAGAAGACTGAGACTAGTGGGGTGTCTTGAGAAGAACATAGAATATACCCAGAACTCAATCTAGGGAGAAGATGCAGATGCAACTCGGGCAGGCTTCAGAGAGGACAGCAGGCTGGGAAAGCTTGGCTAGGTGCACACTTGGATTGCATCACACCTGTAAGGTTCAGTGTTGGGAGTGCAGACAAGGGAGCAACTGAGTGTGGAGGGTCCATGAGTGATCAACTAACTATATTTTCCAGAGAAGCTTTTGTCACGGTGTATAAAGGTTGACACCTTAGGGAGGCTATGCGATGACAATCTAGAGAGATTTTACAATCATTTCACAACCACCAATGTATATCTTATTGAAGCTGCATATAATTCTTATTTTCTAATTATTTACAAACCTTCATCTTTGATTATCTCCTCTCGGACCTTTAGCATGCAATTGGGAGCTGGCACAGCATAGTTTTGTTTGTCCCAGTGTGCAATTCCCTTTTGCACCCTTTCAGTACTTTCCTATGAGTCAACTTGCTCTCACATGTCTGTTGATATTAAAAGAAAAGAAAAAGAAAAGAAAAACAATATTTAAAATAAAAGAAAAGAAAAGGAAAAGAAAATAATGACTTAGCTAATTTGCCAAGTTATGACACCATTGAGTTCTTCCTAAACACTCACCTCAAGTGGTCCCTAAGTCATCAAGACCCTGTGATAACAAAAGAACTCGATACCACTTCCAGACACTGATCACCTTGATCCCTGTCCATACTTGCTTAGTGTGCAGTTGGCTTTATACCGGCACCGCGAGCGGGTACCCCCAACCATCACTTACTCTCTTATCTTCCTCGCTAGTGGGCACAGCGCTCACAAGCCTCTTGGATAGCGGGCCCTAGCTGTAAAGGGGACTTCTCAGTCAGTTAGGGACTGAGGGAGGAGACTGAACACTAAGTCCAGGTGTTTTGCTCGAGTCCTGACCTGTTAATTGGGCCTGTTAGCTACTTCTTTCTTTGTATAAGCTCTGTGCTGTCGTCCATTGTGACAGGTACATGCAGGAGAGTGGCGGTTACTTCTTAAAAGGCTGCTTAGAGTAGGGGTTCCCTTCTTAGGGGCAATTGTATACATTTTGATTAGGGCAGTAGTCAGTAAGGCAGTAGAAGTCTAGACAGGAGAAGATCATGCTCCCTGTTGAACGTAGCCTTGAAAGACCACCCTGGATCAAGAAACATCCAATACCTTGTCAGAATACGAATCATCATCACCATCACCATACGCCATATCTCGACAACAACAACAACAATAACAACAACACCAAGAGGAAGCATCTCCGACGCCTGCCCCACCACCATCCTGTGAGGAACAGCTCCTCGCTATGATTGTCACCCTGCAGCGGTAGGTAAACACTATGCTCTTCTACCAATAGAGGAGTAGAATAGAGGTCGCAAAGCCTCAAGTCTTTAGCAGAAAGATGGAGGAGATGAGCGCATTCATCAATGTGGCTCGCCTATATATTAGGATGAAGATGGTGGAAGAGACGGCAACAACCCAGGTCATCTGGGTGTTATCATATATGCAGGGAGGAGTCGCGAAAGCATGGAAAGACAATTTGTTGGATGAACTGGCCAAGGGAGAGTCAGAGGTAGACACAGTGGAGAAGTTGTTTACCAAGATAAGAAACGACTTTGGAGAAACATCAGAGGAGGAAAGAAAGATAAAGCAATTAAGGACGATAGAGCAGAAAGGAAGAACGTGCGACAAGTATGTCCAAGAGTTCAAAAAAGTCGCCAGGGGGAGCAGCTACGAGGGACGACCCCTCATTGAAGAGTTCAAGAGGGGGTTGAGTGGAGCAATAAGGAGGAAGTTGGCCGAGGCAGAAGAACCGCCGTCCACCATAGGAGAGTGGCAAGAAAGAGCAGTAAGGTTAAATAGAAATCAGAGACAAAGTAGAGCAGAGGAAAGGATGTTGGGGAGGAATATGGCACGTCCAGGGGGAAATGCGCAGCCAAAGGGAGGGTCATATGGAGGAAGAGGAGAACAGATAATGCAGAGATGGGGAGATAATGAAGAAGGATATAAAAGAGGAGGAGATACGCTCAACAGGGAAGGATATTAGTCGGGTCCATGGAGAGACCCAAATGCAATGGATGTCAATAGAGGAATAGGAGGGGACAGAAAGTGTTATCATTGCAGGAAGTTTGGCCACATAGCCCAGAACTGTTGGGATAGAAATAAAGTGAGAGTAGCAAAGATGCCGCAAGAGTCGGCAAAAGAAAATGGAGGACAGTGAGCTCTCGACTAGCCTCCAACAATTTGTACAGTGTATTACGCCCAGAAAAATTGGGCAATAAAAATGATTTCCCCAATACTACTGAGAGAGCAAGAGATATACGGCGCTTGCTATGACTGCTAAGAGAAGTGTGGATGAAAGTGGGACTGGAAAAACTAGAAAGTCATGAAGGGGTAGCAATAAAGGCTCTGTTAGATAGCAAAGCAATAGACCTATTCATGGGTACGACCTTTGCAAGAGAAAAGGGTTTCAAAATAGAAAAGATGAAGAGCCCTTTACTAGTCAAAAATGTGGATGGAATGGCAAATGTGGGAGGAGCAATAACGCACCAAGTCAAGTGCAACATGTTTTTCAAAGAACATGTAGAAAGAATCAGAATGGACGTATGTAACCTGGAGAAGACAGAAGTCATACTAGGGATGCTGTGGCTTGCAGTCCACAACCCAGAGATAGACTGGGAAAAGAGGGAGGTAAAGATGACGAGATGTCCACCCATATGTGGAAAAAGCAAACAGGAAAAGAAGAAAAGGGAGGTTAAAAAGATAGAGAAAGATGAGGACGAAAAAACACTGAAGAAGTTGGTGCCCCAGAGGTTTTGAAAGTAGAAGAAGGTCTTTGGGAAAAAGGAATCAGAAAGAATGCCAGTACGAAAGGCCTAGGATCACGTGATAGAGTTGAAAGAAGGATTTACACTGAAGAAGAGAAAGGTGTATTCATTATCAAGAGAAGAAAGGGAGGATGTGCAAGCGTTTATGGAAGATCAACTGCGGAAAGGGTACATTCGACCCTCCAAGTCGCTGCAAACGTCACCAGTACACTTTGTAGCAAAAAAGGACGGTAAGAGGAAAATGGTGCAAGATTATCGTCATATAAACCAGTGGACGATAAAAAATAGATACCCATTGCCACTCATTGCAGATATACTGGATGGAGTAGAGAAGAGAAAAGTGTTTACAAAGTTGGATCTAAGATGGGGCTACAACAATGTCAGAATCAAGGAGGGAGACGAATGAAAAGCAGCATTCACTACGCATATCAGAGCATACGAACCCACAGTAATGTATTTCGGGTTAACAAACTCCTCTGCTACCTTCCAGACGATGATGAATGACCTCTTCTGGGACCTTATAAATCAGGGAGAAACAGCAACTTTCATAGATGACATTCTAGTGGCAACAGATACCAAGGAGGGACACGATGAGTTGGTAGAGGAAGTGTTGAAAAGGTTGGAAGAGAACGACCTGTTTGTGAAACCAGAGAAATGCAAGTGGAAAGTAAGAGAGGTAGAATTTCTGGGAGTAGTAATTGGGCCAAGAGGAGTAGAAATGCAGAAGGAAAAGGTGGAGGGAGTGCTAAACTGGCTGGCCTCTAGAAACGTCAAAGAAGTGCAGAAGTTCTTGGGCCTAGCCAACTATTACAGAAGGTTCATAAAGGACTTTGCTAAGATAGTGGTGCTATTACATGTGCTGGTCAGAAAGGAGCAGAAGTGGAAGTGGGGAAAGGAGCAAGAGGAGACGTTTGGGAAACTAAAAGAAGTGTTCACGGCGGAACCTGTTTTAGCAATACTAGACATAGATAGAGAAATGAGAGTGGAGGCAGATGTCTTGGACTACGCAACAGGAGGGGTGTTATCGATGAAATGCGAGGATAAAAAGTGGAGGCCAGTGGCCTTCATCTCTAAATCATTAAATGCTATAGAGCGTAATTATGAAATCCATGACAAAGAGATGTTAGCAGTCATCAGATGTCTTGAAGCGTGGAGACACTATTTAGAAAGGGCAAAACTGGAATTCAAAATTTGAATGGATCACAAGAACCTCCAATACTTCATGACAAGTCAAAAGTTGAATCAAAGACAGGCACGATGGGCCTTGTACCTCTCACGATTTAACTTCACCTTGAAGCACATTCCAGGAAAAAGCATGAGAAAGGCAGATGGACTAAGTAGGAGACTGGACTGGCAAGAAGGGGTGGAGAAGGATAACGAGGATCAGATGCTAATAAAGCCTGAATGGGTTAGAGGAGTAGAAACGATAGTGGAAGAAGAAAACTTGAGGAAAAGAACAAAAACAGCGCAAAAAGGAGATGAAGGAGTGGTAAAAGCAGTAGAAGAGCTAAAAAAGGCAGAGGTAAAAACGCTAAGAGATGAAGAATGGAAAATAGAGGATGGAGTAGTATTAAAAGAGGGAAAAATATACATGCCGGAAGGGGAACTTAGAGGGGAAATAATACAGTTGCACCATGACACCCCAGTAGGAGGGCATGGAGGAAGGTGGAAAACAACGGAGCTGGTTACCAGGAATTATTGGTGGCCAGGAGTGACAAAAGAAGTGGGGAGATACGTGGATGAATGCGATGCTTGTCAAAGGTACAAGAACTGAAGTGAAGCACTAGCAGGAAAGCTGATGCCCAATGCAATCCCAGAAAAACTGTAGAGTCACATTTCAGCAGACTTCATTACAAAGCTACCATTAGCTCAGGGATACGACGTAATTTTAGTAGTATGTGACAGGTTTAGTAAAATAGCACACTTCATAGCAACTATAGAAAAGACGTTAGCAGAAGGACTCGCAAAGCTGTTTTGGGATCAAGTATAGAAACTGCATAGGCTTCCAGAGAGTATCGTATCAGACAAAGGGGTACAGTTTGCAGCAGGAATGATGAAGGAGTTGAATAACTTGCTAGGGATTCAAACAAAACTTTCAACAGCTTATCACCCACAAACGGATGGGCAGACAGAAAGAGTGAACCAGGAGTTAGAGCAGTATCTAAGGGTTTTTATCGACCATAGACAAGAACAGTAGCCAGATTGGTTAGGAACGGCAGAATTCGCGTACAACAACAAAATTCATGTGGCAACAAAGGTATCGCCATTCAAAGTAAATTACGGCCAAAACCCAAGGATGGGATTTGAGAGAAGAAGGAAGGGAAAGTACGAAGCAGCGGGAAAGTTCGTAGAAAAGATAAAGAGAATCCAGGAAGAGGCAAAAGCAGCGCTAGGAAAAGCACAGGAAAAAATGAGGAAGTTCGCAGATAGGAAGCGAGGGAAGGGTAAAGAATACAGAATAGGGGACTTAGTACTACTAAGTACAAAGGACTTAAAATGGCAAATGAAGGGGAGACGATTGGAAAAGTTAACAGAGCGTTTTGTAGGCCTCTATAAGATTAAGGGAATCATCTCCAGTAACGCAGTAGAGTTGGAATTACCTAAATCAATTAAAATACACCCTGTAGTAAATGTAAGTAGAGTACGACTATACAAACCACAGGTAAAGGGGCAGAAGAAAACACCACTGAAGCCAATCATTATCAAGGGGGAGGAAGAGTTTGAGGTAGAAAAAATCTTAAACAAAAGAATAGTACATGGAAAAGAGAAGTTCTTGGTGCGATGCAAGGGGTATACGGCAAAAGGGGACATGTGGGAGAATAGAGAGAATTTAGGAAATGCAAAAGAGCTGATAGAAGAGTTTGAGAGGGAGTATAGGGAAGAGGCAGAAGAACTTAGGTGACAGGAGCTGGAAGAAGAAGAAAAGAAATTTAGCTGAGAGTTACCTAGGGAGTTTACAGCAAGGTTACTATATGGATAGGGCAAAAGGAGATATGAGAGAGAGAGAAAGAAGAAATGGGATGAGAATTAGAGTCGATGGAAAAATTCCTTGGGACAAGGAATCTTGAAGGGGAGGCCATGCTATGAGAGCTCCAGAAAGGAAAGAGTTTCCCATGCATTCAAACATTTGATCTTTAACATCAAGTCGTATAATGGGATCAAGACAATAAATAGCATGGAGATTAGGTAGTCATATCACATGACCTTGTCATGTGATCATAGAATGTTCTGGAAGGACATGTGATCGTGTAATAATAAGGACATAGCCACTTGTAAAATAGTATAAGTAGATAGCCAAATCCAACAAAGAACTCTATCGAGTTCTTCCTAAACACTCACCTCGAGTGGTCCCTAAGTTGTCAAGACCCTGTAATAACACTCTGTTTTTGAGCGATTTCAGCTTCTCAAGGCAAGATTCAAGCCACCTTTTCTTAGAGTCAGCTGGTAGTTTAGCGACATTTTTAAAGGTTTTTGGTAGAACATAAGTCTCAGTTGCTCTGAGTGCCAAGAGAAAGTGAATATGCTCTGCTCTCCCTTCTCTTGCAAGGTGTACCATGTGGTTAGTAATAGCTGTGGTAGCTGACTTGCCTGCTGGAGGTGGAGCATTTATCCTATTTTCCTCTATATCAATTATGATAGGTCATTGTCCTACCCAATCAACTTCATAGCAGATTTCATTTATTTCAATGGTATTGTCCCATTGACTATATGGATAGTATACTTCTCCAATTGGAATAGTTTCAGGCTGCACTTGAATATGTCTGTGAGCATTCTCAAGCATTCTGTGTGCCATATCTGAATCAGCCTCACCAGGATGTTGTCGCTACTCAGGGTACCTCAGAACATCTGTAAGATAGCGGTTCTCTCCATATATATTGCCTTCTCTGTGAGAAACTCTAGTCTTATGGGTTGATCTCCTTAAGCTATATCTTAGAGGAGGAACATCTTTTCCTGGCTGTGGGTCACTACCTCATTTTTGAGGTATTACAGTTGGAACCTGAGGAGGAGTATACTGTGAGGGACCAGCTTCAGGAGAAGAAGGGCTTGGGGAGTGCATCTTAACATCTTCATCTTTAACATCTTCAACCTTTTTAATTTTTACTAAGGACCATTTAGGTGGTGTCAGTGGAGGAGAGGGAGATGGAGATTCTGAGTGAGTTGGCAAATTAGGAGGGATTGGAGGAGTAAAGAGTCTAAGATATGCAGGTGTTGGTGAAAAGTGTAAGAGGGCTACTCAGTAGGCAATCATTCCTTAAGCTAGTGGATAGTCCCAGAAGCTAGTTTGAGATTCAAGTGGGGATATATCTACACACACTTGCTAGTATATATACTACACTAGATAGTCAGGCACACAACACCATGACAACTGACCTATAATCACAGAATGTCCTAGAACAACTAATAATAGGCATCGTACCACATGACACAGACAGGAGGAGTCAGAAATAATGGGAGTACGATACATAATCTGTCACTAGGCCATTAATAGAACAGATCCTCAGAACTCACTAAGCATGACCCTAGATATCTCCTTACAGAAAGGGTGTTAGAGCAGGTTTATCTATACCAGAAGGTCTAGGTGCTGATGACTCTATCTCTGGGGTTAGTCTACCAGGAGGCATTTGCTCTCTAGGGTGAGATGATAGATATTTAGGGAAGTGTCCTTCATCAAAGATAGCTTGGGTAGAGCAGAATATAATATTCTCTTGTGTGTGGCGAATAAATCTATAGCCATTATCCTCATACCCAATAAATATTATGAGTTCAGAGTGTGGTATAAGTTTGTTTGCGCGAACTTCATTAGGGAGGTACACATATGCTCTACAACCAAAGACACAGAGGTGTGATATTTTAGGTTTTTCACCTGTGAAGATCTCCTGAGGTATTTTTCATTTGAGACGTTTAATGGGAGTATAGTTATAGACATGGGTAGCAGTTGCAAAAGCAAACTCCCACCAGAAATCAGGTAAACATGCTTCAAGTCACATAGATTGCATCTTTTCTAGCAGTATCCGATTCAATCGTTCTGCTTGACCATTTTGCTAGTGTACATGTAGTGTACTTGTCTCATGGACAATTTCCTGTTTATGTAAAAAGGATTGCAATTCCAATGTCATATACTCTTCTCTATTATCAGTATGCAGGTGTTTAACAAAGTGGGAAATAGTATTTGACCACAACCAGAAAACAGCTTTAATTGCTTCTGCAGTATCTGATTTTTTGCACAAGAAAGCAACTTTGCAATAGTGTAAGAAAGCTAAACTCCAAGCCAGAATAAAGCCAACTGCTCTTTGTTCAGCGATTGACAAAGAGAACTTGATAGAGTCTCTGTTAGATTTTCCTATACTACTTATACAACTACTACATGGTCTGTGTACTACTTTCCCACACTTATCATGTGACCTCCTGTCATGTGACTGTGACTTATGATACTTGTGATGTGATACTTTCCCACACTCCCTTTTGTATAGTAAGTCCAAGAGAAAAGAAAAAAAAATATATAAATAATGACTTAGTTGTTTTGCCAAGTCATGACAAATAGAAGAAATAGTTATCAAGGAATGTAATCACCCACTTATACTTAGAGTATGATAAAGTAGGGAGCTCAAGGAGATCTGAATAGATCAATCCAAGAGTCTCACTAGAATGCTTAGGGTTCTTAGGAAAACTGTGCTGGTGCAGCTTTCCTAAAGCACAACCACAGCATATATGCTTCTTGTTAGGGAAGCAGATCTTTTCAGCACCTTTAACATTGTCTGAAATATGTCTCATGGCTTTATTGTTAGGGAACCACTCAGAAGCAATCATTCTTAAGCTAGTAGATAGTCCTAGAAGCTAGTTTGAGATTCAAGTAAAGTATATCTATGACACATTGCTAATATATATACTCTATACTAGATGATCACATACACAGTCACATGTACATAGATCAGTAATTACAATTGTCCAATTATAGTTTAGAAAACATCGTACTATATGACACAGACAAAAGAAACTTAGGAACGATAGGAATGTAATACATGATCTGTCACTGGGCTACTAATAGTATCACAAATGGTCACTTACTATTTGTAATGGGTGCTTTGATACTTTAAATAGTTCAAAAATGTGAAGTTAGACAAGTGACAAAAGATATTGTTAAGTCTGAGGTCTAATCCTCAAACAGGGAGTCCTTATATACAGAAAAGTAATGGTCTGTGCACTAGGACAGAGCATCACATGCTACTACCTATTGTTCTACATATGGTAGTTCCTTTGTGTTAGAAATAGTGATAACCTAACCATATGGAGGCTGTTCTTTGTTCTAAGAAAAGGATAGATAACTATCTATGGGTAATTAATGAAGTCTATGTACAAACATTGAGGCCTTCATATCTCCACGGATACTAATCGCCTTGAGGTCTTTCTAGGCTCATTCTGAGCAATATAAAGAGGGCTTTTGCTGAGCTTAGAACTGAAGCTTAAATCGTGGCAGTTTCCAAGATATTGGTGTTTTAATAAACAGTACCATGGTGGTTACCAGTTGATCTGCCTAATATCTCAGCCAATACTGATCGCTTCAAGATGTGACTGGTATTGATCGAAAGGTTTTTTTAAGGGCTTTCTATAGCCATTAAAACTATGAGAATTGTCAAAGAATTGATGGAGATATGGCTGAATGAAGTTTGTGACAAATAGATTAGGCCCTCAGAACTTACTAAGCATTACCCTAGATGTCCCCTTACATTCATCAGAGATGTGCCCAAGTCAACAATAAATTGTCTCATAATCTGGGTGCCTTGTAACAAGGCTCATAGGGTTAGGAACATTGTTCTTAATAATACATGTTCTCACAATCTGGATGCTCTTCCATAGATTAGGTAGGGCAGAGAGAACAGTATCACCAGATGAGTCACAAAAGGTTGAACCATCCATTATGCCTTCTATACTCAATCCAGACTAAAGCAACTGTTCAGTGGAGAAGAGGTATGTAGTCATGCCAGGAACACAGTATACTGGTCATAGTTTAGAGATAGCAGTTCTGGTTGTCCTGTCTTTAGGGTCAATGATTTCATGTTCTATAAGGACAGTTCCTACAGCAACCATAAAAAGAGGTGCTTTGGAATTGACTGTCTCAATGCAACCATAATTTCCTTGAGTTATAGAGACAAAGTTAGACTCAAAAGGAGTAAAATAGGCAAAGACACCAGAGTCCAAGAACCATTCATTATTATAAGAGCAGCCATATGGCGCTTCTTTACCCTTGCATGTAGTACATAGTGCTCTATTACATCTTTGTAAATTCTCAGTTATAGGCGATGCAGGTAACACAAATTTATTGTTACATCAAGCCATACAGACTACACTACTCGATGCTACAAAGTTCCTAGTTACAGCCATTACATTGGCACAGGTTGCGAGGGACTGAGCTGAGATAGTTAGAGAATAGGAGAAGACAGTAGAGGAATGCACATACAAGTCACATCCAGAAATTTGATTATTTAAGCCCCAATCTTCAGGACTTCCCAAGGATACTATATCATTAGCATTAGCTGACTCCCCTAAAGTAGATGTGTTTGTCACTGAAGGTGGGTCAACATCCATTTTGGATAGACCACTTTGAACCTGAGGGGGAGGAGCCTTTGAGAAAGGCTCAGTGATTTTGGAGGCAGGTGCCTTAACAAGAGTAGGATCAGAGAATTTTCTAGCCAAGTACTCATCATATAGTTTTAGTGCTCTATCTTGTGCATGCACCAATGGATCACAGATTGGACCAATTTGAGAAGGGCATTGCTCAGAGAGTCGATCAGCGAGCTTGGGTACTCTAGCTTTTAATTGAGACTTGGAAGGAAGAGGATGAGTAGGAGGAATAATAGTAGCCATACTTGCAAAAGCAATGGCACTAGAGGCTTGATACTTATCATCATTAACAGATTTGGAAGAGCCATCTGCTTGGTGTACTTTACCACTATGCTTTCCTTGACTATGCTTTTTCTTTTGCTGCTGGGAGAAATCCCCTTGTGACTGCTGCTGCTGCAGCTTATCCTGGGAGTTCTTCTTCCAAGAGGGAGGACGATTACTTCTAGAAACACCTGAGTAGCAAGTAGTATGAGCACTGGTTGATCTTTGGGTGTTAAGAACAGAATTTCGGAGAACAGAGGTGCAGAGTAATAGATAAAAGTACACTCTAGAATGGAGTAATGTACTACATCAGAGAGGAATTTGACTTAGCAATAGTATAAACTCCAAAAGAAGACTCCAGCAGTGAGTAAGGGATGTCGGAGTAGAGTACGACTTTAATAAACGATCTTGGCTTCAACTTATGTGTTATGCCCCGGTCTCTGGTCGTGAGGTGGTTGCGTATTTCAAAGTAGAGGGAAGTCGTCAGAGAAGAGGTCCTTAGGGAGGTGCAATAGGAATTCGGAGTGGACAAGGAAGCGTTAGGACCAAATGACGTTAATTTACAGACTAAAGAATTACATTATAACTACACAGTACTTATAGGAAGTCCGGAATAGAAGGAGAGTAGTCTACTACGCTATCCTACTATTATTAATTTTAGGAGAATTATTAGGAGAAATAAATTACATAATTATCATATTTCTGGAATATGACATTGGAAGAACTTAGACTGGATAGCTGAGCTCACAAAATCCCAAGTCAACTAGGTGAGCGAGGTCTGGGAAGTGAGGATAGAGGTGGCCAAGTTATCCCAAGATTGAGGGATAGCAGATAAAAGTATTATTGCACGAATGAATGAGGTGACATTACATTTATTTCCCTTTAGCCTGATATAGAGAGTGTCAAGTTCTGCAATCTGGGGAGCAGGGTCGTGATTCCTAGAAATCTGGAAATGTCTAGTGTGCTGATAGTCTGCAAAAACAGAAGCAGGCCCAGAAGAGTTATATTTATTGTGCAAATAGTTCCAGAGAGACTCTGTATTCTTTTTTCCATGCATAAGGATATTATGGGCTAAAGATGAGTTTATTATCCCAAGTGTCTGAGAGTCAAGGCTGCTACGTCTAGTGTGCTCATCTTGATCTGTAGTAGAAGGAATAGTGGAGGAAGTGAGCATATCGGTAAACAAAAGGGCCAGAGAGACAAAGAATAGTGGATATTAGACTAGTCATAGCTATCATCAAGAAATCAGCTTAGTTCAGGGAGCAGATGCAGCAATAAATGTGCAGTGCTTCATCCTAAACAGCCATGGGCCATAGCATCTGCAAAGGAGCAGAGAATCCTGTGGGCATAAGGGGATTCAACAAGGAGATCATCTCAATCCCCAACAGATTGGCAAGCCAGTCAAGTTCTTTCCATCAACTGAGGTAGCTTAAGAGTGCCAAAAGAGGTCAGGGCAAACTGGGGTCCATAACCTGTTAAAAGAATAGAAAGCAGCAATTACAGTGGGGACAAATAATAGCCCACTTACTGGGTTATCTAACAGATATTGATAGACAACCTGATAGGGAAGAGAAGTCTTGAGAGAAGCAGAGCAGTTTGCGATATGGCAGTTGAGACAAAGAAGCACTGTGCTTAGGTAAGCACAACTTGTATATTAAACTATAGTAATACACAATATAATAATTAATTTAACAAGATCATTATATGCTACTACCATATGTAGAACAATAGGTAGTAGCATATGATGATCTGTCCTAGTGCACAAACCATCACAATTATGTATATAAGGACTCATAGTTTAAGGATTAGACCTCAGACTTAACAATATCTTTTGTCACTTGTCTAACTTTGCATTTTTGAATTCTTTGAAGTATTAAAACACCCATCACAAATAGTAAGTGACCATTTGTGATAAACACAATAGACATATCTGATCTCTTTTACATTCTGTTGACTCCTCTACTCCACTTACACTACCATTCTTCCATTTCTTCTCCATTCTGAGACACCAAGGCTGGCTTATTATTGATATGGTGACACCTGTTACCTGTAAGAGTGACTGGGGCACAAGACTCCAGGAGAATCCTCAGTTAATATTACAGTTTGTAACTATGATACAACTCACCTCTAAGAGAATCCTCAGAGATTAGGATGAGGCTCCTGAAGGGGTCTTCTGTACTATATACTGGGTTTACATTCTTAAGTGTCAGGGTCTATGTGATCAGAGCTATACTAGTGTGTTTAAGTATTACTTTAGTAATACTTGAACAGACTTAGGCTGCTCTGGAGTGTTGCTGTGCAGTTTAGGGATGGAGATAGAGCTATCCTCTTACATCACCTAAGCCACAAGCTAACACTAAAGAGTGCAGAATAGGCTTAAATAGAGTTCAGTCTC
>Ga0153965_1000084_pt1 | contig 15514 bp, 16 predicted proteins | sample TSFL049MetaG_FD_104707 | JGI IMG/M metagenome (GOLD analysis project Ga0153965, IMG submission 104707) | Attine ant fungus gardens microbial communities from Florida, USA - TSFL049 MetaG | ecosystem: Host-associated > Fungi > Mycelium > Unclassified | place: USA: Florida, Paynes | collected... | reverse complement strand
TCATCAAGGTCAACCCAGGGCCAAGGGGCACAAGGAGCTGCATGGCGGTAGGAGGCGGAAGGTATGTATCTTACGCGACGCATTGGATGTCAGAGGAGAGGAGAGCTAGAAATGCTGATCGATCAGGGCGTTCTTATCTGTTTTGTATAAACACCAGCAGTCGCAAATGCTGGAGTAACACACTGCATAATGATATTTTCACCATAGCAATTTTTAGGTCATGGACTGTGAGCTAGACTCGAAAATGACGTGGGAATCATCATCCTGAGAATCTTCGCGGACATGTTTTGGTGGTGTAAAGATGTTGATCATGTAGACATGGCATGTCCGAACTTGGTAATGAGGCAATGCACGTCTGGAACTTGGTTCTCTAGGATCATGTGGTATCAGATATTAAGCTCAGGTGTAAAGTAGACGACTGATGTGTATTTACCTATCAGATATTAAGCTAAATACATCAGTAAATTGTAGTAATGTGCATAAGTATAATTGATATCTCACCTCAGGCGTTGCAAGGTAAAGTAGACAACTGAGGGAGGATGAAAGACAATAACAGAGATTAAGTAGGTGAACAAAAATAGAGGTACTGTGTACCATATCAGTGGGTGCTATCCCAGTCTGGCAACAACATAGTGATGAATGCGAAGTATGAGTAAAGAAAGGGTCACTAGACCATTTCAACACTCCCCCTGGTCTAGTATACCCTCAGTGGTAAGTCGTAATTGGAGTTCTGTGGTGAATTGGTGGATTTTCTCCCAAGACAAGGATTTGGTAAAGAGATTGGCAACATTTTCAGAAGATGGTATGTATTGGAAAGTAACATTTCCACATTTGACCTGATCCTTAATAAAATGGTGCTGCACATCAATGTGCTTTGTTCTACAATGGTTTTGTCATTTAAGCTGTGGGATATTGATCTATTATTATCTATATGAATTATGATCAGTTTTGGGGTTGGTAGTCCAATTTCAGTTAAAATTTTGATATCTATAGTGCCTATGTTGTTGCCCTTGAGAAACCTATATACTTTGCCTCTACCATTGACAATGCTACTTTTTCTTGTCTCTTACTCTCCTATGATACTGGTCCTCCTGCTGCAATGAAGATGTTCCCTTCTGTGGGGTGACATGTGTCCTTGCAACCTGCAAAGTCAGAATCCACATATCCAGTAGGATTAAGTTTGCCATTAGCCTTGTAGGTTATTCCATAGTTTAATGTCCCTTTAATATAAGCCAGTTGTCAAAGACAAACGGACGGAGTGTGAAGGAACAGGTAATAATAGAGTTATACTCTGGAATGATGTACTATACTATCTTGGAAAATAGATATTACTTAACAGGGATCGGTATACTGGAAAGAAGACTCCGGCGGACTGTCAAGGACGTTGGAGCAGAGAACAACTTGTAGAACGACCTTGGCTTCAACTTATGGGTTGTGCCCCGGTCTCCGGTCATAAGGTGGTCGCATATTTCGGAGTAGTGGAAGTCGTCAAGACAGAGGTCCTAACCATTCAAGTTGAGGAGTTGGAGAGGATGGGATGCAATTAGGACTAATTGACGTTAATTTACAGACTGAGGAAATATACTGTAACTATTCAGTACTTATAGGAAGTGCAGAATAGGACGAGAGTAGTCTACAATGCTATCCTACTATTATTAATTTTAGGGGAATTATTAGGAGAAAGAATTACATAATTATCATATTTCCGGAATATGACAGTATCCCTCCCTTAAGGCTGAGCCCTCGAAGCCCTGATGGATAAGCAATATAATTATCACCTGATATGAAGGTTAAAACCTAGCTCCGTGAATTTTCCCTCTCTTGATCTTCAACCACAATATCGTCCCAATCCACTATCAATTCTGCTTTGATGTCGGATTCCAACAATGAAAGATATAAACAGGAACTCAAAAAAAGAAGGTAGGAGACAGAGGCAAAACTCCAGGAGGAAGAAGAGTGACAACAGGCAGAGTGGAGAGCAAGAAAAGAGGCAAGGGTGGCAGAGAAAAAGAGACAAGAGGAGGAATTGAGAAGGTAAGCCGAGGAAGAGAGATGACAGAAAGAGGAGATGGAGAGACAGATGAAAGCAGAGGAGGAATGGTAGAGACAGAAAGAGGCAGACGATGCCTTTTGTTAGGAAGCAGATTGATAGGCAGCAGTTATACAAGTACGGAGAAAAATTGGTTAAAGAAGATAAATCCAGAACTGTTTGTGTCTCCTCCGTCTGATGAGGAGATGAATCTGATCGACCTCCCTCCTCTGACAAAAAAACAATGGGTCTGTTATCTTCCTAAGAAGACTTTGGAACAACGTCGAGCGAGGGAAGAAATAGCAAAGGAGTTAGGAATTGAACCAATGGGTGGAGAGAATCCCTGTGAGAAGTGTGCCAACTTTAGCATTTTGTGCTTGCCATAAGACCTTCCATAAGTGTTGTATTTCTCCAAAGTAGGATCATTGGTTAATTTAACTCTTAGGAATACCACATCATGCGCTCCCTGTGCCAGAGCAAAGACAGCTTGCAAACCTTTCGATGCAAACAGAGCATGAAGGAAGGCAAAAGATGAGATGGCAAGGAGGGAACAGGCAAGGAAGACGAAGCAACGGATGGATGTAGAGTGGAAAGAACAGGTGTTGGAGAAGTTGGGGAAGGTAGACGAATTGGTTGTCCAAGTCCGAAGGGCTGTGAATGCACTGGAGAAGTTAGCTGGCATTGAGAGTCATGACTCCAATGAAGAGTTGATTTCGTGGCTGGAGTCAGAGGGAGAGGAGACAGAAGTGCAAGAAAACAGAGAGAAAGAGAAACAGAGGGAGAAAAAGATAGACGAAACGGAGGAAGATGAAAATGGAATAGAAGGTGTAGAGGAAGATAACAGTAGTTTTTCTCTGGTTGCGTTCTCTGTTGGCACCGGAATCTTGTAATTTTCTTTTTTGATTACTTTGAATTTTATTTGTCTTTTTCTGTAAGTGGAGAGTGGATGTGAGTAGTGACAATTGATGAAACAAAATACAAGTAATCGATGAATGCAAGGGAAACTGCAGAGCAATACAAGTACCCAATCCTTGTAATGGAGATTGCTTTTGAATACAAGTATCAGATTACAATGGAAATTGTGAAGCGGAATACAAGTAAGCAAGTCAGTGCAAAGAAAACTGCACTCTGGAATGTATACAACTACTTAAGGAGATTTTTTTTTTTTCGGAGAGTAGTGAATGCGAAGAACAGAGTCAAGAAAATGACCAGAGGTAAGTTAGGGTCGTAATGGTCCTGGTTTCAATAGATACTTGATGTGAAAATCATTCAGTAATTCTTTAGTGTGCTCCAGTTCCGTTGCTAGTAACCACTCAGAGTCGTTATTGGTATTCTCGTATCCTAGCCATATAATCTTATAGAGCAGTTTGCATGCCCTCCGTCGGTCAATCTTGGAGTCGACTATCTTGGAGATTTCATATTCTAGTTCTCTGTCGATAATTACTAGTGCTGGCGGAAGTTTGGAGCGCTGCTAGAAGGTGTTGGAAGTGGCTGGTTCGAGCATAGAGACATGGAATACTGGATGGGTAGCCCTCATGGTGTCTGGGAGGCAGAGTGTAAAGGATTGCGGACTGGGCTGAGCAATTATCTCATATGGTCTGAGATACTTTTCGGAGAGTTTCTTCGATGGGCGAGTCATTTGGAAGTACTGTGACCTGACAAATGCTGATTGTCCAATTTGGAAATCCGGTGGTTGTCGTCAACGCGAGTTGGCGGAGGGTTGATATTGTCTTTGTACTTTGGCGATTTCCTCTTTGAGTGTGTCTTGTAATTTGTCAAGATCAAGTACGAAGTCACGGACATGGGATGAGGCTATATCTCACTCTGGGTACACACTGAGGTTAGGATGATATCCTTTGTTGGCAAAAAAAGGGAAGACACTAGTGGTAGCACTAGGGGCGTTATTGTAAGCAAATTCTGCCAAAGGTAATAGTTTGGACCAGTTGTCCTGTTAGTAATTGCAATATATGCAGAGGTACTGTTCCAATGTCTGATTAGTCTGTTCTGCTTGACTGTTTGCCTCCAGATGATATCCACTGGTAAAGTGAAGTCTCATGTCTAGGGCGGTCCCTAGAGAGCAGAAGAAATGAGAGACAAATTCTGAGCTACAGTCAGACATAACATGAGACAGGACTCCATGCTTTGAAAAGATGTATATTACGAAAAGGCGTGCTAGTTCCGCTGAAGTAATGGTGTCATGAGTGGGGATGAATATGGCTTGTTTCGATAGGTGATCCACTATAACGAGGATGGTGTCAAAACCTGAAGAGGAAGGAAGTTTCTCTATGAAGTTCATAGAAATTGAATTCCATGAGCGTTCCGGGATAGAAAGTTGTTGGAGGGATCCATATGGTCTGTGATGCTGTGGTTTGGATCTCATACAGGTAACGCAAGACTTACAGAACTTCTGTATGTTGTCGTGAATGTTTGGCCAGGTATAATATCTCTGTATGAGTTCTAGTGTTTTGTTTTGGCCCAGGTGTCCTGCTAGGACATGGTCATGATGATACTGGAGAACTTGGAGATGTAAGTCAGCGTTATCCAGAACGTACATTCTGTTATCGAGTCTGAGGAACCCTGTGCTGTCTTTCGACCATGTCCTTCCAGATGAAGTAAATGGTTAGAGACGGAGGGATTGGAGGGGAGTGTTGTCAGGATATCGGAGTGAAGTTGGTTTTGGTCCAATATTGTGGCTGCACAAAGTGCTGGTGTGGTGAGAATGGTTGCTCAAAGAGATGCTGCAATTTGTTTATGAGTAAAAACTGGACAGAAGTTATGAGGGTTCACTGAAGCATAGCCATTATCTCTCCCCTTTGGGTAGACGTCCCATCGTCTAGTGAGTGCGTCTGGTTTGGTACCAAGATATCTGGGGCAGAAGTGAATTACGAGATTGAATTGAGAAAGGTACTCCGACCATCTTGCTTGTCAGCGCGTTAGAATCTTGGTTGTCAAGAAATATTCCAAGTTCTTGTGATCCGTTACAACATTGATTGGTGAAGCAGATCCCTCTAAATAGTATCGCCAGATTTTGAAGGCTTCGAATATTGCAAGTAGTTCTTTGTTGTGAATGTCATAGTTGAGTTCAGGAGCAGAGAATGTCCTGGAGTAGAAGGCTACGGGGTGGATTTCATTATCTTTAGTCATAATGGAGAGAATAGCAGTAAGAGCGTAATCTGAGACATCAGTTTCCATGACAAGTTGTGTGTCCGGAACCCAATGTGTAAGGATTGGAGCGGAGGTGAAGGCTTGTTTCAGGTTGTTAAATGCTATTCTACAATCGTCGTCAAAGTTCCACAGAGTGTCTTTTCTAGTGAGATGAGTAAGTAGAATGACTACGTCTGAGTAATTGAAAATAAAATGTCTATAGAAGTTGGCGAAACCCAAGAAGGACTGGATATCCTTTACTTTTTTCGGTTCTGGCCACTCTTGAATGATTTTCACTTTAGCATCAGACATGGTCAAACCAGATGGAGATAGAACATAGCCTAGGTATTTGACAGAATCTGAATGGAACTTGTATTTTTCTGCTTTCACGTACAATTCCACTTTTTGGAGTCAATTCAGCACTTCTTTTATGTGACTCCGGTATTGCGTGATGTTATCAGAGTAGATCAGAATGTCATTCAAGTAGACCACTATGCACACATCCAAGAGGTCGGAGAACATGTCATTCATGAAGCATTGGAAAGCAGCTGGGGCGTTAGTTAGTCCGAACAGCATTACTGACCATTCAAAGGCTCCGTAGCGAGTATGGAAGGCGGTTTTCCATTCATCTCCTTTGGCAATGCAGACCAAATGGTACGCATGTCAGAGGTCGATTTTGGTGTAAATACGAGCTTTGTGAGGGGAATCTAGGAGGTCAGAGATGAGAGGAAGTAGGTATCGATCCTTTTTCGTGATTTTATTGAGTCTACAGAAATCTACACAGAGCTGGAGGGACCCATCTTTCTTTTTTACAAACAGGACTGGCGCTCTGTGAGGTGACAATATTGAGTGGATGAATCCATTGGTTAGGTTTTTGTTAATGAATTCCTTTAGAGTTTCCTGTTTGAATTTGGACAAAGAGTAGATAGTTCCTACCGGAAGATGGGAATCTTTTTCCAGATCGATTCAGAGGTTGTAAGGACAGTGGGAAGCAAGAGTTTCTGCTTTGGACTTGCTAAAGACATCTGCGTACTTGTGATATTCCTCTGGAATAGAGGAGAGGTCAATTTTTTCGGATATGGTAGTGGACTTGGCCTGTACTGTGGAACTGAATTGGATAGCAAATATTTTTGAGTCTGATAGTTGTGAGGCCTGGAGTAGGGCTGGTGCACTGATAATTGTGATATGCAGTCATTTGGGATTAGATGGGAATGTCTCAGATGGGGTGAACTGCAGAGGGTTTTCTGCTGGAGAGAACAGAGGATTTACCAAGTTTTCAACATGAGGAACAGAAGCTGGACTTTGGAGTAAAGATGGTGGTCGAAAGAATATTGACCTAGAAACCCAGTCAATCAACGGATTGTAGCAGGTAAGCCAAGAGTGACCTAATACCAGAAAACAACAAGAATCGAGTAGAGTGATATAGAAGTCAAAAGTCATGCATTCACTGAAGAGGAATTTTACAAGCAACAATACTACCTCGGAGATATCATTATTTGAGGTTCCATCAAACAGGCGCAGTTCCACAGGAGAAGTAGGAGTAATAGGAAGAGAATGTTCACAAGCAAAAGCAGAATCCAAGAAACAATGTGTAGATCCGGAGTCTACTAGCGTTCAGATGGGTATAGGCTGGAGATGATCCGGAGCACACACCAGTAGAGAGACAAGGGGTATACAAAGAGAATTTGGATTGGAAAGAGCAGACACGTTGAGGCGCATTGGACTCATAGTTGCACAGACGAGTTCAACGCGACTCCCAGTTTGTGCTGAGTCTTGGGAGCCAAGCTCTAGTTTCCTAAGAGGTTCTCAGAGAGTGGAGTCTCTTGTTCCTCTAGAGTAGTTAAACGTGCCCTGACTGGCTGTTTCCTAGGGCATCCGTCTACTTTGTGGTCCTTTGATCCACAGTATAGGCAGAGGTTATTGTCAATACGGCATTTGTGTTCATTTGTCATGATGGTGACACTGTGATGCACACTGCGCGTACATCATGCATGCGCATGGCTTAGTCACCTGACTATCAGCCACCCCGGAATCTTTCAAATTATTTTATAATCCAATTTATTGTAATTTACCTTAGTTTCGTTCTCCCTTGGGAAAACTCCATTTTGCTTATCACTACTTCTTCCTCTCAAATATAATCTTACTGAAATCCAGAAGGGGCAAGTGTAGAGGTGGGCACAACCAGCTGTTGAGGCCAAGCCCCCCCCTAGAGTAAATTTCCTTTCTGGAGTCATTCCTGACACACTCCCACATTTGGTACAGCATACATACTAGTACTAGATTATAGATTGTATATTTATTTAATAATAGACTTGAGATTGATTTTTTATGATTTAAGAGATAAAGAAAGGAAACATAGCAGACTGACTGTAATACAAATTAATAATATAGTGTTATAGAAAGTAGACTGACTTTAATCTTACAGACTGTTGTAGGAAGAAAGTAAAGTGGATTGACTTCAACACAAAGTTCAAAACATAGAATTAGTAAAGAGATCAAGCTAGGCTAGAGACCTAGATAAAAACCTTGTTAATGAAGTGATCTAGTAACAAAGATGTAGTTTGGTTAGCAATGAGGCTGTGGTGACATAGATGTGAGACTACCTTAATCTGAGATAGTCTAACTTTAGTTCCATAACTCATATCATCTTCTGCTCTGCATACTTATATAAACAACTCTTGTAGACATTCCTCTCAGTCGTCTACTACTTGGATGACATCTAAGGTATGTTATTATATTGTCTTACCAATACCAAACTCTTATTTGTTTTGTATAGCTACTTTATCTTTTAGGTAATATATACAGTTATCTACTACTTGGGTGACATTTGAGCTACTTTATCTTTTACTCGTCTAGTCTAGTATGTATGTTACACTAAACCTGGGATGATAGATGACACATATATGTGCCTAATCATTCCCATACTCTCTTTTTTCACTCAAAAATTTAGGATAAATTGAAATAAATTGGAACAGGTAATAAGCAAAGCAAGCTAACTGTGACCTTACTGTTGTAAGTTGGGTCACTCTGCTCCCTTTTTACAACAGTACAAACTATTAGTGTAGGAAGGGAGTAGAGCAGCCTGATGTACAATATTGCTCACTGTGACACAGACTGTTGTTAGAAGGGAGTAGAGTGACCTGATAGACAATACTATTTATTACAAACTTCATTTAGCCATATCTCTATCAATTCTTCAACAATTCCCACAGTCTTAATGGCACCCAAAAGCCCTTAAAAATTCCTTATGATCGATACTAGTCACATTTTGAGGCAATCAGTAATGATTAAGATATTAAGTAGATCAACAGGTAATTACTATGTTACTGTTTATTAAATCACTAATATCTTGGAAACTGCCATGATTAATGCTTTGGTTCTAGGCTCAGCAGAAGCCTTTTTCATAATGCTCAGAATGAGCCTAGAACAACTCTAAGGCAATTAATATTAATGGAGATATAAAGGTCTCAATGTTTGCACATAGACTTCATTAATTATCTATAGATAGTTGTCTGTCCTTTTCTTAGAACAAAAAACAGCCTCCATATGGTTAATGTCAGCATCTAAAGTCTGATGACTGGAATTAAGCCAACTGTCTCTTTGTTCAGAGTTTGACAAAGAGAACTTGATGGGGTTCTTGCTTAATTTTCTACTACTTATACATTTTACTACTGTAGCTATGCACTTGTTCTCCCATGGTCCTCATGTTACTCTAGTCATGTGACACCTTGTGACTGTGACACCCATGACCATCTGTCACACCATTGTAACATTGTGACAAAGTCACGTGATACTTTCCTGTGCTCTATCTTGTAGTTATAAATAAGAAAAGAAAAGAAAAGAAAAGAAATATAAATAATGACTTAGCCAATTTGCCAAGTCATGACAGTTAAGTTATTACTATTTTAAGTACAAAGGCACTACCATATGTAGAACAATAGGTAGTAGCATGTGATGCTTTGTCCTAGTACACAGACTATCACTTTTCTGTATATAAGGACTTATAGTCTAAGAATTAGACCTCAAACTTAACAACTTCTTTTGTTACTGTCTAAACTTTGCATTTTTGAACTATTCAAGTTCTAAAGCACCAATCACAAATAAGTAAGTGACCTTTTGTAATAGTTTAGTTTTACACTAAAACATGTTCTAGGAAGTAAAATGGGTAAAGCAGACAGTCTGAGCAGGAGACCAAACTGGGAAATTGGAGTGGAAAAGGATAATAAGGACGAGACGTTGGTAAAACCAGAGTAGTTAGAAATGAGAAAAACGGAAGCAGTAGAAATAATAGTAGGCAGGATAAATCTACTAAAAGAAGTAAAAAGATCAAAAGTAAAAGACAACAAAGTAGTAAAAGCAGTAGAAGAAATGAAAAGAGCAAGGGTAAAAATATTAAGAGACAAGGAGTGAAGAGAAGTAAACAGTGTTATTGTTATAACTTGGCAAAATGGCTAAGTCATTATTTAATATTTCTTTTCTTTTATTACTAAGGTGGAGCATGGGAAAATATCATGTGACAGTCACAGAGTCACAAAGGTATGATAGCAGTCCCAGAATGATCACATCATAGGGTCACAAGTTATAGTCACAGCATATAACAAAGAGATCAGTTGACAAGTAGCATAGAGACTATGAAAGTTAGAAAGCATAGCCACATAGTAATTGTATATATACTGTAGCAAATCTAATAGGAACTCTATCATATTCTCTTTATCAAACGCTAATAAAGAGTAGTTAGCTTTATTCCAGCTCAGGAGTTAGCTCATTGACAAATTGATTAAAAAATGATAAGTTTATATAAGTTTTAACTCCTTCTCAAATGTTAACTTGTTCTATGTAACAAGGTTTTCATTTGGGCCTTTGGCCTAGGTAGAACTCTCTACTAATTCTGCATTATTAAGATTGTGCTAAAGTTAGTCTACTATGCTCCCTTCCTATAATAGTCTATGTGACAGTAAGTAGTATTATCATAGTTCTCTGTGACACAGCTACAATCACCCTATGAAGCATCTCGGTCACACTAGTTACACCCATTTTGTCTACTTTGTACTAGTTTGCCAATAGGCTATAGTTATAAACCAAAGATATTCCTATATATATCCTAGCTTTGTTCTCCACTATCCTTTTGTCCTCCTAACCAGAAGCTTCCTAAAACCATTAGCCCCAATCAAGGTACCCTGTGTAGAGGAAACTCCAGCTAGTTAGTATCAGCCCAACCTGGACCTGGAGAGTTATTACTTAACAAGTATTATCTATCAGATCACTTTGCTCCCTTTTAACAATAGTCTGTACAACTACAGATAGTATTACAAAAGGTCACTTACTTATTTGTGATTGGTGCTTTAGAACTTGAATAGTTCAAAAATGCAAAGTTTAGACAGTAATAAAAGAAGTTGTTAAGTTTGAGGTCTAATTCTTAGACTATGAGTCCTTATATACAGAAAAGTGATAGTCTGTGTACTAGGACAAAGCATCACATGCTACTACCTATTGTTCTACATATGGTAGTGCCTTTGTACTTAAAATAGTGATAACTTAACCATATGGAGGCTGTTCTTTGTTCTAAGAAAAGGACAGATAACTATCTATAGATAATTAATGAAGTCTATGTACAAATATTGAGGCCTTTATATCTCCATTAATATTAATTGCCTTAGGGTTGTTCTAGGCTCATTCTGAGCATTATGAAAAAGGCTTCTGCTGAGCCTAGAACCAAAGTATTAATCATGGTGGTTTCCAAGATATTAGTGATTTAATAAACAGTAACATAGTGGTTACCTGTTGATCTGCTTAATATCTTGACCATTACTAATTGTCTCAAAATGTGACTAGTATCAATCATAAGGACTTTTTAAGGGCTTTTGGATGCCATTAAGACTGTGGGAATTGTTGAAGAATTGATAGAGATATGGCTGAATGAAGTTTGTGATATAAACCTAGATAAGTATAATACCTATCTTGCTTGTCTTTGATTCAATTTCTGTGCCTTCATGAAGTATTTGAGATTTTTATGATCTGTCCAGATCTTGAATTTTTCTGTGGCTCCTTCTAGGAAGTACCTCTATACTTCTAGACATCTAACAACTACTAACATCTTCTTGTCGTGTATCTTGTAGTTTTATTCTGTATCACTAAGAGACTTGGAAATGAAAGCAACTAGTCTCCACTTTTCATCTGAGTACTTCATTGATAGTACTTCTCCAATAGCATAGTTTGACACATCAGCTTCTACTCTGAATTTCTTATTTAAGTTTGGTACTGCTAATACTGGCTTCATTGTGAAAACTTGCTTTAGCTCATCAAATGCCTTTTGCTGTTCTTCTCCTTATCACCACTTCTTGTCTTTCCTTGTTAGCACATTCATTGGTCTCACTACTTGAGCAAAATCCTTAATAAACCTTCTATAATAATTTGCAAGGTCTAAGAATTTTCTAACATTTTTTACATTTTGGGTTGTGGCCAACTGAGTACATTCTCTACTTTCTCCACTTCTATCTCTGTTCCATTGGGTCCAATAATGACCCCTAAGAATTCTATCTTTCTTGTCTTCTATACATATTTCTCTAGCTTGATATACAAGTTATTCTCCTCCAATGTAAGACTCTAGCCACAATGGCTTAAATCTACTCCAAGTCAGAGTTGATAAGGAGAACTCAATAAAGTTTCCATTTGATTTTGTACACTACTTATACATTTTACTATAGTAGCTATGCAATATCCTCCCATAGTCCTCATATTATTCCTGTTATGTGTTTACCTTATCATATGTTGTGACTGTGACATGTGACCTTGTGTGATATGACAAAATATGTGACTGATGTCATGCTTTGTGACTTTGTGACTATCACATAATACTTTTCTATACTTCACCTTAGTAATGATCTAACTAAATAAAAGAAAACCAAAAGAAAAATAGAAAATGACTTAGCTATTTTGCCAAGTTATGACATCCAACCTCTTCAATATTTCTTCCACAATTTCATCATGGTTTTCCTCTATTTTTGTCCCTACCAATACGCTGTTTACAAATACTATAACCTTTCCTTTGTTTATTAAATCTCTTAAGATTTTGTTTATCATCACCTGGAATATAACTAGCAAGTTTGTCATTCCAAAGAACATTACTGTTGGCTCAAAGGAACTTATGTGCATTGTAAATGCTCTCTTCTACTTATTTCTTTCTTTTATCCTCACATTGTTGAAACCCCATCTGAGATCCATCTTAGTGAATATCTTTTTACTCCCCATGTTGTCAATTAATTCTGTGATTAATGGGAGTAGGTAGTTATTCTTTACTATCTGATCATTCAGGTTACAGTAGTCCATTACTATCCTCTTGCTACCATCCTTCTTGCCTATGAAAAACACTGGTGATGTTTGAGGTGATTTTAAGAGTCTGATATATCCTTTTCTCAATTGATCTTCCATGAACTTTTAGACTTTCTCCCTTTTGTTTTTTGATAATGGGTAAATCTTTCCCTTTTATAGTTTGAACGTCTCCTTAAGATCTATAGCATGATCCCAAGTTTTCCTGGTCAGCATCCTCTTTGACTCTACCTTCCCAAACATCTTTTTCTACTTCAAAAACCTTTTTGGGACCATTTCCTCAATTTTCCTATAGTCCTCCACTATTTCTTCTTCCTTTCCCCAGTCCTCTTTATCATCTATTACCTATCTGATAATTTTCTCTTTCTCTAGGATCACTGTCTTTTTGACCTTTTTTTTCTTTTGACTCCTTTCACCACACAAGGGCAGGTATCTTATTATTTTTACTTCTTCTGTTTCCTAGTTTATCTTTGGATTATGTGCTGCCAACCATGGTATCCCCAGAATTACTTTTGTCTTCCCTAGGTCACATATATCCATTCTCATCCTCTCTATGTGGCCTTTGTAGTACATATTGCATTCTACTTAGTGTGTAATGGCCCCTCCACTATTATTTGTTTTGTTCACATTTTTAATGGCTATTGGCCTTTCTAATTTCTGCAGCTTGAACCCATGTTTTGTTGCTGTCCTCTTGTCCATAAACATCTCTATTGCACCACTGTCCAAGAGTGCTTTTACTATCATACCTTCATACATATCTATCTTCTCTATTCTGATATTTAACTACACTTCTCTTAGCATTTTGAAAGTTCCCCTGATCTCCTTTCAGCTACCCCCCTCTTTTGCTGTGCTTTCTGGCTCTCCTAGTTATGCACTGCTTTGCTATGCTTTTCTCTCTATGGGACATACTGCTTTTCTTTCTTTCTTCTTCTGATATCCACACTATCTTTGCCTGTTCTTGATTACTCCCTGCCTTCTATTTTCTTCCACATGATATCCCTTTTCTCCAGATCTTTCACACTGCACATATGTCACTATTACTTCCTCTGTGCACTATCCTAATTCTAATAGACATGCTTCCTTTGGTACTCCTTTACCACAATGTTTCTCTGCCTTCTTTCTCAATTCTGCTACTAAACTCCTTCTCTATTCTTGTTGTGCTTCTCATAGCTTGGCCACATATGCTGCTTCTTCTTTCTCTACTCTACTCAACCTTCTTTCTCTTTCCTGTGCTTTTCCCTTTACAGGGCACATTAGCTCCCTCTATTGGTGTGCCTTTTGTAGCTTCACCGCACATGCCACCCTTTTCTTCCTTCCTCATAATGGACATTCCCTACACTTGTGTCCTTTTTCTCCATACTTATAACACTTAACCTCTACTACCACTACTTTTCTTATTGTTTTCTCCTTTACTCCACATTGTATTACTCTGCTCTTCAATACTTCAAACTTATTTTGGGGTATTATTACCCCTTTTTCTGCCTTCTTTTGCTTCCTGTAATTTTGGGCTAGGTACCTGAATCCTTTGCAACCAAAACACAACTTTCCTCTCCTATCTTCAAGTTCTTCCCTTAGTTTGGCAAGAGAATGTTTTTCTTTGAGCAAGTTGCTCATTAATGAATTATATTGCTGCAAAGACATGGTACTATGTCTCTACAAGGGGTATGGATTTAATGATTGATCTTACTAAAGTTATGTCTGTTGGAACACAAGATCTTTACCCAACTAGACACCTACTACCTTACTTACTACTGCCCTAGTAATCTGGTTATACAATCACTCCGTGGAAAAGATCTCTACTCTAGATGGCCTCTTAGGAGTAACCATCAATCCTCTGCATATACTACTCACAATAGAGCATAGCACAAGGTTTATACTAGGAAGCAATACAAGTAAACTACTAAATACCACTTGATTGTAAGGTCAGGTCTCAGTAGTAATACCTAAGCTTGGTACTATACTTCCACCTACTGTCTCTAACTGATAGTGAAGTCCCCTTAAGCCAAAGGCCCAGCTATGTATAGAGGTGGCTAGCAATCATGATGATCACTGGCCAAGGGTTGATAAGGTGAGAATAAGGGTAAGTAAGGTCCAAGGCAAATAGTACTCTAGTAGTGATAATCGAGTTCTAGTGTCAGTGAGCTGAGCCAGAATAAAGTTAACTGCTCTTTATTAGCATTTGACAAAGAGAACTCAATAGAGTTCCTGTTAGATTTACTACACTATATATACAATTACTATTGTGGCTATGCACCTTGTCTCCTATGGTCCTCATGTTACTGATCAGCTGATCTCTTTGTCATATGCTGTGACTGTGACTTGTGACTCTATGATGTGACCATTCTGGGACTGCTGTCACACCTATGTGACTCTGTGACTATCACGTGATATTTTCCACACTCCATCTTAGTAATAAAAGAAAAGAAAAGAAATATTAAATAATGACTTAGCTGTTTTGCCAAGTCATGACACAATTCTATGTGTTTGTTGGAATTTTCAACAGACATGTTTTAGTGGTGTAAATACAATGTTAATATGTTGATCATATAGACATAGCATATCTGAACTTGACAGTAATGAGGCAATGCACGTCTGAACTTCCTTGTTGGTTCTTCAATTCAGCTGAAATCCTAGGACCATGTGGCACCCCTATGCAATGTCAGTGAGGTTTATCACCGAGGAAAGAGTTCTGTTGGCCACAGCATAATACAAAGGGGGTGTTAGTACTATGATTGACAGGCAGTACCATCTCAATTTTGAATATACCACTATTCATTTGCAGATAAACAATAGTTTTTCTATTAATAGCTACCTCCCTGGATCGAAGCAATAGGAAATCACACACACTGCCACATCATCACCCTCACAAACAAGCACCACAAAAACACCCCCTATAGTTCTTCCATCTCTCCTCCGAAATTCAACCCAAGAATTTCGTCTGCTCCGCCGGCCCGCTTTTCGTGTATATATACTGTCCCATGCCCTCCACTTCTCTTCCATTGCGACAATGCGTTT
>Ga0153965_1000082_pt1 | contig 15729 bp, 19 predicted proteins | sample TSFL049MetaG_FD_104707 | JGI IMG/M metagenome (GOLD analysis project Ga0153965, IMG submission 104707) | Attine ant fungus gardens microbial communities from Florida, USA - TSFL049 MetaG | ecosystem: Host-associated > Fungi > Mycelium > Unclassified | place: USA: Florida, Paynes | collected... | reverse complement strand
GTTACCAGTTGATCTGCTTAATATCTCGGCCATTATTGATCGCCTCGAGACGTGACTGGCATCGATCGAAAGGTCTTCTTAAGGGCTTTAAGCTGGCTTTAAGACCGTGGGAATCGTCGAAGAATTGATGGAGATATGACCAAATGAAGTTTGTGACAGACTTTACAAAGCATTATATGGCCTTAAGCAAGCTAGCTTATCCTGGTGGCACACAATGACCAAGTCAATGCCTGCCCTAAGATTTAAGAGATGTAAATCTGATGCTGGTGTATATTACTATCATGATAAAAGGACTAAAGTGCTAGTTATAGCCATTGTCTATATCGATGTTACGCTGCTAGTGAATTTTCTGTAGAAGATAACATTTGATATACTTTATACCAATGAATTCTTGATTAGAGTTCACTCTAGAACCCTTTCTATATCCTTAGAATATAATACCATATAATAAAGATATTGAGCAAGGAAGAACCAAACTAGAGCTTATGTTGATACCTTGGAAGGCAAGCAGAATAAGCTGGCATCAGGTTTAGGAAGAAAGTCATAGAAGAACTATGCTCTAGATCCATTATGGGATGAAACCGACTTAGAGATATGGCAGACTGGGACTCTAGAACTAGTAGTGTTTAGATGACAGACTTAGATAAATAGACTCTGATTGCAATTAAGCATTAATGGCATTAGATCAATTATATTTAGATAAATGAGCCCTAGGATGCAACTCAGAGATACTAGACATTGAGTGGGGCTTACTAACTACTTAACAGGTAACCAAGGAGGGCCCTCTTACAAAGCAACATCAAAGGGAGTGATGGGAGACCAGGAAAAATATTCTAGAGAGAAGTAACGATGAAGACGCGTTATTTTTAATGGGAAGGATTTAATGAAGAGGACGTGTCATCACAAGGATGTGTCATTACTGGGAATTGGGATGGACTTAGTGCAAGAAAAGGCTAAGAGAACATCAAAAGTAGTAATAGTTTTCTTTTTATATTTTATTCCTTGAGTTTCAGGGCTTTGTAATCATTTTAATATAGTATCTGGTATGTAGTTGAATAGGAGAGGAACCTCTTGACTCCTATCTCTATCTACACTGCCTCTGGAATCGTAAATGCAAATCTATTGAGAGTAAGAAGACTAGGACCAGTAGGGTGTCTTGAAAAGAATACAGAATATACCCAGAACTTGATCTAGGGAGAAGATGCAGATGCAACTCAGGCAGGCTTCAGAGAGGACAACAGGCTGGGAAAGCTTGGCTAGGTGTACACTTGGATTGCATCACACCCATAAGGTTCAGTGTTGGGAGTGCAAACAAGGAGGCAACTGAGTGTGAAGGGTCTATGAGTGATCAACTAACTGTATTTTCCAGAGGAGCTTTTGTCATAGTGTGTAAAGATTGACACCTTAGGAAGGCTATGTGATGACAATCTAGAGAGATCTTACAATCCTTTTACAACCACCAACATATATTTTATTGGAGCTGCATATAATTCTTATTTCTCTAATTATTTATAAACCTTCATCTTTGATTACCTTTCCTTGGACCTTTAGCATACAATTGGGAGCTAGCACATCATTATTTTGTTTGTCCCAGTATGCAATTCCCTTTTGTACCCTTTCATTATGTTCTCTCTAAAGCACTGGTTCTTGGTCCTTCTAGAGCATCTTTGCCTCCTCATAAGAAATGCTGTATCTGTGACCCTGACTCTCCTCCCAAGTCCACAATCGAGACTGAAGCTTCTCGTAGATATTCCTCATCTCAAAGTCTTTTCTTTTACTTTATTTTCTTTCTAGAGCTAACTTCTATTTTCTTTCTTCCAGCTCATGATATTGCCTCCTTTTATGACATGTCTGTGGGTTACCCTTTTCTAGAGATGGTCCTTGTGTTGTTTGTGCCCCCTTCTCATGAGGATCTGGTATATCTCTTTGCTTTTATCTCTCTTTAGAGTCACTTTTCCAATATACTTTTCTCTCTAGGGCCCTGCCAATTATCTCAAATGTCTGACTTGTCTTTCTTCTAGCACTAAGGAGTACCATCTCTGGCCTCCTATTTCTTGTTCCAATTGTACTACCACCACTGCCCTTTGTTATAACCTTATTGAAGCCTCTCAAGCTTGTGCTCATTGTGATTCAACTTATATGCCACACTGTACTTATCAGCAGTCAGCTTCTTCTTGGCAGTTCTGGGCAGAGCAAACATGTGTGCCTAGCTTCACAAGCAGTCAGCATACATTTTCTTATCTTTTTCTTTATCTTTTTCTCTCTAATTTTCTTTCTAGACATCATGTCTTATCTTTACACTCTTATGGCTTCTTGGAACTGTGTCAGTTCTACATACAATACTCTTAGTGCCATCCTGGCCACTTATCAGAACCAAGTGTCTGAGTTTGCTGAAGAACTCCTCATCTCGCAGGAGTATTTCTCTCATGATCCTGACTACTGGGTTTCTAGTAGTCTTGTTGATTCTACTGTGTCTTAGGACGCTCTTTTCAAAGCTACTCGCTCTGCTTGTGATCCCAAGACTGGTCTCTCATCTCAAGCTGCTGCTATAAGGCTCTTTGATGCTTATTTCGCATTTGTCTGCTCATTCTGCGAGGGCATTGCCCTTTCTGATTTTAGTGGTGACCTTTCTGATCCACTCACATTTGATGAGCAATATGCACAAGTCCTTCAAGACATGCAGTCTCTTTGCAATTGGCATTCTCATAAGGGTAAAGGTCAGGCTTGAGTTTTCTATTTTATTTTCTCTCTCTAGATACATCTTTTCTTTATTTTTCCTATATCTATTATTTATATATATATATATATATATATATCTCTGCTGTGATGACTTTCTGCTTTATGTAACACATGAGATTCCTATTTCTATGTCTCATGTCATTACTTTGATCACTTCTAAATATAGCATGATTTTGCAAAAATTCCATCCAAGTCCAATTATCCTTTCTCCTTATGTCTCTTATTTGGCTTGACTTTTTCTCCCCTCCACTATGGAAAAAAGGTGTTCTCACTGTCTCTCTAGATTATTCTTTCTTGTCTCTAAAAGCTTCTTGCTTTCTCTAGTCCATATGCATTATATTTCCTAGTGATTTCCTTTCTTTCTTTGAACTTAATTACTGATCTTTCTCTTTTCCTTTCTTAGGTATCCCTCCATTAACCTTCCAGCATGTCCCATCACTTTCCAGGACCTTTCCATATGCAGGGTCGAGGTCGCTTTTCTCTATATAACTACTCCTTGTTCTCAAGTCGCTCTATTTTTCTGTCATCTTTCATTCTTATATCTATGGTTTTCTCAGTAACTGGTAAGACTCATAATGCCTTCTTGGAACTGTCCAATGCTATTTCCAATGTCTTCCATTACAGTTAATGCTACAGTTGTCATGGAACTACTTTGGGGTTCCTCAAAATGGCCATTAACAGTTTAGCTGAACCCACTGTGAGTATTTTTTTTTGTTTCTATTGCTTGATCTTTTTTTTTCTCACTGTATTCCTATTAGCAACTCTATCTAGATTGACTCAATTCTGATCCTGCTGCTATTGAAAAACCTGACTATATCAGAATCTTGGGCAAAACAAAACAGTCTTACAAGACCTTCTGCAAGGACCATGACCATTCATTCATTTATCTCCCTATTTATAAGCAGTTACAGACTTTTATAAGTCAATATGAGAAGAGTCTGAAGATATCTGATATTCATTCTAGTATCCCATTTACTCAGCAGGATCCTTTCTCTGGTAATGGTAGTATCTCGAGCATCGATACTAGTAAGTCTAGTACTTCTAAGATATGGATTTCTTCTTTCTCTCCTTTCTAGATTCAATTACTAATAATTTTCTCTCTTTTTCTTTTTCTTAGTATTGCAAGGTCAAGGCTCTATCTCCTTCTAATAGTGAAGCTGATATTTTGGATAGTAATAACGATGAGGTAACCTTTATTATGCATGCCCCGTATAATAACATCGCTAAATGTCTTCTTCGTCAGGCTCCTATTCATATCTTTCTCTTTTTATCTATATATTCTCTCTCACTTTTCTTTTTCAGTTTCCTATGTAAGTTGACGACATTAGTGGTCCTCTTGCTCCTGATACTTTGCCACCCATGCCTCCTCCAAGTTTTCTAGCTCTAGCTGCGGGAGCTATTCCTATTTCTCATTTTCTGGTAAGTCTTTTCTCTAGCTCATCTCTTCCTTTTTCTGACTTTTATTTACTTTCTTAGTCTGCTTTTGTACCTCCATCTATTGCTGGCTCTAATAATAGTCTTGCTAAGAAAGGTATGTTTCTCTTTTTTTTCTCTTTTCTTCTTCTTTAACTTGTCTTTTTATAGCTTGTGCCGTCTTCCATACTACCCAGGACTTTTACAAGCAGAGTATCCATACTCAGAACTCCACGCTTTGCTCCTGTTTCTTTCTTGCTATTGAGGTCACCTTTATCTTTGTCTCATCCAACATTCTCTAGACTATCTATTTCTTGGAGAATGTGGCTTGCAACTACAAAGATGCTACTGAAGAGCAGAACTGTCTTTTCTCTCTATATGACTCCTGCCTTTCTGCTCAGTCTACTAGATAGTCTACCTCGTTGTCTATAATTATGTCTATATACTCTTTACTCAATTATATCTTGGCTATTATTCCCAATTAAATAGTTTCACTGTTGATCCTTCTGTGTGATTGTCTCTGTTTGACTCAGTAGCAAACTCTCTTAAGTTCTCTTTTAAGGCATCTAGCAACTTTTTAACTTCCGAGTTGAAGTTAAGTTTTCTTCTAGAGAGATATAGTAGTACTCTAAAAGTTGCCACTTTATTCTGTCATACTGAACTGTTCAGTTCAGCTAAGATATAAGTGCTATCTTGTGATTTTCTCACAACTATCATAGGTTCTAGATACCTTGGTTTTATCTTTCTGTTTGCTAACATTTCTATAACCAAATTCCTTACCAAAACCAGACTTCCTAGTCCTAGATCAAACTCCTCTATCTTATGTTGCAGATCCCCTTCTAATTGTAAAGTTCTTCTAATCTTCTCCTTAGTAACTTTCTCTCATATTTTTTCTACATGAACAACATGCTCAGCCAATGCTATTACTCGTAATCCTATTAACTCCTCTCTAGAGAGCATTCTCTCTAGGTATTTGACTAATCACATTGCCTCTATTATGTCTAAAGGTATAGTCGGATGAGCATCTATCACTATAAAGTACAGTGAACATCCTATCCCTTTCCTTACTGTAATTCTATCTGCCCACATTACATGGTGTAAGTACCAAGCCCACTTCCTGATATCTCCCTTTGTTGCTTTGTATAGCATCTGTCTGAGATCCCAGTGTGGTCTTTTGACTCTGCCATTTGCTTGTGAGTTATACAGGAAAATTGTTACTCTTTTTATTTCATATTTCTTTTCTAGCCACTTTATGGTTTTCTTAAATAGGGCTCCATTGTCCATAACTATCTTTACTAGACTTCTCCATCTACATATAATATCTTCAAATAGCCATTGTCCTATAGATCTAGCATTCTCTTCCTTTAGAGCTTTAGCTTTCATCCATGATAACAGTCCATATCTTCCATGTACTATATATTTACAGCTATTTGAAGGTAGATTCATATGTACTGTATCTGCATGTAAAACTTAGAAGATTGACAGTGTATGCATTACTACTGGCAATAGCTCTAGAGCCCTTCTCTGTCTAACTTGACACATGTGGTAGGTTCTAACGTACCACACAGCGTCTTCTTTTATTTCTGGCTACCAGAATCTCTACTGAAGTAATTTATTGGTAGCATAGCCACCTCTGTGTCCTATCTCATTATAGCATAACTTCAACAGTCTCATCTGGTCTTCTTCAGCCACAACTAATTGTAGGCTGTCATTTCCTATATTTTTCTTATATAATTTCCCATCCCCTTTGTCTAGCCAATAATGAGAAGCTGCTCTCACTAAGCTAGCTTGCTCTGCTGTTAGCTTTCCAAAAGATCTCTTACTCTTGGTTGCTAATAGTACTCTTATCTGTTTTATTTTCTCATCTGCTCTTTTCATGTATTCACTTCTTTTATTATCATCATACTCCTCATGACTACTCTCTAGATCCTGTGTAGGCTCTTCACTAGCAGTTTCTAAGTGTTATTGATAGACTGTGATAGTCCTTAGTGATCACCCAAGGTGGATGTTCAAGAAGAACTCAATGAAGTTCTTTGTTGAATTGCTTCTTTACTTATACTACTTTACAAGTAGCTGTACACTAATAGTTCATGATCACATGTCCTTCCAGAATGTTCTACAATCACATGACCTTGTCACATGATATGATTACCTAAGTTCCCATGTTATTTATATATTGTCTTTGTTCTATAACTTGATATTGTGAATTAAGTGTTTGAATACATGGGAAATTATTTCCTTTTTGGGGCTCTCATAATACTAAGAATATATCTCTCATCTTATTACTATTACTTCTTCTACTATCTTCTACTAGATTTCTCTCTAACTCCAATAAAGGTTCTTTTTCTATACTCTTATAAAAGAATCTCTCTCTAGAGTCAATTTCTTCATAAAATTCCTCTAGTTCCAATGGATCCAAACTTTTAGAGTCATCTTTTCTCACTACTATATCTCTTGCCTCATTGTCTGTACCATCTATAAAATCTTCTTATGGTGGATCTCCTAGATACTTTCCTTCTAGATAAACCATCTGGGCCAAATGTCTTTCCTTTCTTATGTACAATCTTGAAGAAGAAATTAGTTCTTATGTAGTCTACCCATCTATTTATAGTAGCATTCAGCATCTTCCCTGGGTTGTTTAACATTTCCATTAGATACTTGGTGTCTGTCTCTACTATAAAATTCCTGCATCCTTTAAACAAATAAATTTCCTGCTCTAAAGCTCATCTTAGTCTATATAGCTCTTGCTTTGGCTGAGAATATCTCTGCTGTTGCAGATCCATCAATAATGAGTTAAACTTCATATAATGGATCTTCTTGGGATCTTCTTCATCTCTCTAGTATATGTAATATCCTACTGCTCTCCATAACATATCCACTGCTAAGACTAGTGGCTGCTCACTCAGGAATTTTGGATTTATCATGTGAAAACAGTATCTTAAGGTCTTGTTGCACTTTCTGTTGTATAGGTCCCTATTCAAATGGAACACCTTTTTTAACTATCTCATATAAAGGTGCTGCCACCATCACAAAGTTAGGTATATGATTTTTGTATTGCACTGCTGTTCCTAGAAAGGCCCTTATATTTGTAGTATTTTCACAAGGTTCCCAGTGCAATATTTTCCCAATGGCATTATTAGTTGGCTTTCTCCCTTTATATGAACATTTAAATTCTACTATAATGATATGATCACTACATATTGTCATCTTAGGACCTGAGAAGGTCCCTCTAGCATACTTCATTCTTTGCAGTATTCTATTAACATTCTCTAGATGCTCCAACACAAACCTTTTAATCCCTGGATTTTGATCTAGAGTCTCTACTCCACCTCTTGTTAGCTCATACCTAGTCTTAGGACCTCTAATTGGCACATCATCAATGTATAGCAATGTATACTTTGGTATCTCATTCCTCAATATATAAGTCACATCATCATGAAAGATAGGCACTAAATTCATCCATCTCATAGGTAGAGTAACTAATCTTGATACTTTGAAGGGTGTCTGAAAGGTGATCAGGTCTCTAGACCATTCTGCCAGTACTCTCTTATCATATCCTATATATAAATCTAATATTCCACTATAGGCTCTTCCTGCAAAGTACATGGCCAACTCTTTTATTGCTAGCAGCAGTCCCAAATGTACTATCATCACTCTGTTCAATAGCTCTAGGCTATGAACTATTCTTAAGCTCTTGCCATCCTTCTTTATTATGCAAAACCATCTAGACCAATAGGACAAGTTAGATGGTTCATAAACTCCTGCATCTATCTTTCTCTTAATCATCTTACATACTTCTTCATAAATAGCTGGGGGAATTCTAAAAGGCTTTTCCACCCATGGAATATATGTAACTGTTGGTATCTCTACTGATGGAAAGTACTTCTCTTTAAACTTCCCTCTCTCTGTATTATCCTATGCAAAAGCTACATTCTATTCTCTTACTAGTCAATGCATTAATTTTCTTTCTTCTACCCACAAGAATCCTGCTTCATGTGCCATATCCAGCTTCTCCTTTCTCTCTAAAGTGTAACGTCCTCTAGGTTCAAACTCTGGTGGATGCTCTGGTAACTTGGGTATTTCTTGTAAAGGATCATCTACTATCTCCCTCATAATTCTGAATCGCTCTGGTAAAGTTCCCAATATCAGCTTTACCTTCAGAGCTACCAGCTTATATTTCTTTGCAAAGCAACTCACGACTTCCTCCTCTATTTCCTCTAGATTGCCTGTTTCCTCTTCTACTACTATTCAGCACTGTCAAAGGGTATCAGATCTTCTTATTTTCTGTATTATTTGTCCTAGAAGTATTGCTTTCTCTTTTTCTAAGGTTGGCTTACTTTTCTCTAGATACAATAATCTCAACTCATCCATACTTAATGTCATAACTTGGCAAAAACGGCTAAGTCATTATTTAATATTCTTTTCTTTTTCTTTTCTTTTATTTTCTTATTGATGGACATGTGAGATAAAAGTGACTCATAAGAAAGCACGGGACTTTAGTGTAAGGTTAGGGTCAGACATTTGTATAAGTAGTGTAGAAAATCCAATGGGAACTCTATCGAGTTCTCTTTGTCAAACTCTGAACAAAGAGACAGTTGGCTTAATTCTGGTCATCAGACTTTAGATGCTGACACTTAATGTATTTCCTTCTAATGGTAGAATCTTGCTGACAAAAAGACTCCTATCTCAATCTAGTTTGATTATACAAGGAATCTCTTCTCTAGGAAATATTTCAGATTCCTTAAGGCTTACCAAAAATTTGCCAAGTTCTCCACTTTCCTTGGCAATTCCTCTCTTTTATATGTTGGTATTGCTACCTTGTTCCCAGTATTCAGACAGGTAATACACACTGTCTGATTCCTTTTCTTATCATTAACAATCTGACTCTCTATTATAGTGTCAAATAGTCATTCTAACAATACTGTAAAAGATACTGCATTTATCACATGTACCTACAAGAGCACTGTTATTTCTCCTAGAGTAAAAGATATATTTTTTGCCAGTCCACATGTCCTAGATAGCGATCCATTTGCACTCTGCATCTGGATGCTAAGACTAGGATCCCAGCTGACTTTATTGGCAGCAGCTACTTTCTTGGTCATTAAGACTATCTGTGAGCCACTGTCCAATAACACTTCTTCTTCTCCAATACCATTTATCATAGCTGGCACTACCCTCAGGTGAGCTATATCTGGCGCTACTCTCTCTTCTTTTTCTTTTTCTTCTCCAATTGCAAATATCTGGCAATTACGCTCTTCAGGACTCAATTTCTCTAAGAACTATAAGACTGGATCAGCCATAGCCCATACTTCAATGACCTCACTATCCTTTATCTTAATGATTTCCTGTTGCTTCTCTGGACTCTCTAGACTATTAACTGATACCACTCTCTTTTGTGGTTAGCTATCTTCTTTTTCCTGATCTTTGTCCTTTCTAGATTTATCCTTATTCAAGTGTTTGCTTGTCAAAATCTCTTTTAAGGCTGCCTATAACTTTAGTGCCACAGCCTATAATTCTTTAGAAGTCACTTTCATTTCTTCCTCCAACATTCTATTTAATATCTTCTCAGCTTTAACTTCTTTCTTAATAGGTGTCTTATTCTTTACTGGTATATTCCTCTGAGGAAATTGTCTGAAATACTTAGTTGGGAGTAGTGGAACATTAACTACCAGCACCTGTATAGGTACCTTTTGATAAGAAAACTCATGGTTTTGACTTGTAGTTGATGCTCTAGATCCACTATGAGTCCTATTTTCTACTCTTTCCAGTGAGGACTCCTTCTCATCTCAATTCTGTCTATTTACCTCTGAAACCTTATCACTTCAAAAGTGAACCTATCTCTCAAATGGCAGCTTCTTCATTGGTGCCTCTAAAAACTCGACTTTTTTTTAGGAGCCAAATCCTATCTTGTCTGAACATACTCTGTAGCCACCCTTCTCAAAAAGGCCTTCATATCTTCTTCTTCTTGTTCTGGAGTCGGTTCTCTTTCTAGATTTATCTTCTGTAACATAACCTCTAGACTTCCAACTTTCTTTCTTAACTGGGACATCTCTTCTGACTGTCTTCTCACTCTAGATGAAGTTTCTACCTGTTTCATTATAGGTTGGGATAACACTATAACTCCTCCTGTGTCCAGTTCTTGATCTCATATACTGCAAGTCTCTAATTCCTGATCTCCCTATATCATCACTGCTATTGATGATAGGAGGTGCTTTCTCACACAGTCCTTGATGGACATGTTATGTTCTATAGGTATTGGCTCTTCATTTGTGAACCCCACTGTAAACTTATCTACCAATATTAATCTTTTCTTCTCATTTTCTGTCTTTTTAGGACAAAACAAGAACAAATAGTCTATCTCAAAGCAATAGAAACACTTTCTTGGAGGTCTAGGTAGCCCTATCTATGGTGGTCCCTATCTATACCTCATTGGAAAGCCTCTTATTTCTTTTATTGGTGGCACTGATGTCTGTCCTTGTGAGTGTATCAAGGTCTTTATGTTATCTAGAGCCTCCTGTACACTCTTCTCATAGTGCTCTTGCGATCTCTCTTGTTTCTCATATAATGTCTTTAATACATTAATATCTTGTTGCAAGGCCTTTACATCTGGATGTGCCTCAACTTTCCTTACTGACTCTTCTTTACTATAATATACTAGTTCTCTAGTGTCTAGGTCCACTTTTCCATTCCTAGATAATATCACTGGTATATGTTTCAACATCTATGCTATCGTCTTTCCACTAACTAACTCTATGGCTTTCTGTACTATATGATCTAGATTGTAAGGATCCTCAATGTGACTTCTTTTTTATGTATCTACCTTAAGAGTCCTCTATATACTTAATCTAGAGTTAAGCACATCTTGAAAGGCATTATTTAAAGTCTTAACAAAGAGCTCTACAAGCTCCCTGTTTCCTGTCATTGCCAGCGGTCTGAGGCACTTCTGAGTGATATACAAAAACCTCCTCTTGAAGCTCATGAGTTGCTTCTCCTCTAATAAATTGATTCCGGCATTCTCTCTATACAATTTCCTTAAATAATCCATACTACCTTGTTCTTCAGTAGTTAGTTCTGGATATTCTGTTTTAAGTCTCTCTAGGAACCAATTCCAAGACCTAGCTTCATATTCTTTGAAGCTGGTCCACTGGTTATATATATCGGCATTCACATATTCTATAATCTAATCTAATTTCTTTTGGTCTTCTGTAATTTCTGCAGTTTGGAACAATTGTTCCATTATTTTAAGAAAATTTCTGAGTATCCTTGACTGTCCATCCCACTTAGGGGTGCTTGGGCTAAGAGGCAAAGGCATATTCAATTTAGCAGTTATATTTTGTATTAGTTGTTAAGTAGTAGCTGAGTTATTAAACAGTGGCGTTGATGTTCGACATGGTGGTAATAAAGTAAGTTTATTAGAAAGCACTTGTGTTACCTCTGATATGAGTTCTTCCAGTGATTCTTCAGGGATTACACATACACTTGAAAGACTAGACCTTCCCAGAATAATAAATCCAATCTATTCTACTGAAGTATCTAAGAAGGGGTTCAGCTCGACATCTGAAGGAGATCCAAGGGTCGGAGTAGGCCATTTTGATAGTTCTGACATCTCGGAACTGGTACATCATCTTTTCACTACAATTCTCGCTTTCTTTTGTAGTATATGTTCTGGATTATCTACTGGATGTACTAATCTGACATGCTGCACTGTAGAAGTTTGATGACTCCTAGTTCTAGTTTCTGGTTGGTTTTCTGCTCTAGAAAGGTTTGAAGAATTAGGTATCTTTTAGAAATTAAAGTTTAGGATACTCAAAGTATTAAAGTGAAAAAGGAGCAGAAAGAATAGAAAACCCTCAAATCTGAAACTCCCCTTATGGTGGGCTCCAGATGAAAGGATGCAAAAGGGAATTGCACACTAGGACAAACAAAACAATGATGTGCCAGCTCCCAATTGCATACTAAAGGTCTGAGGGGAGATTATCAAAGTTGAAGGTTTATAAATAATTAGAGAAATAAGAATTATATACAGCTCTAATAAAATATATGTTGGTGGTTGTAAAAGGATTGTAAGATCTCTCTAGATTGTCATCACATAGCCTCCCTAAGGTGTCAACCTTTATACACTGTGACAAAAGCTCCTTTGGAAAATATAGTTAGTCGATCACTCATGGATCCTCCATACTTAGTTATTCCCTTGTCTGTACCCCCAACACCAAACCTTATGGGTGTGATGCAATCCAAGTGTGCACCTAGCCAAGCTTTCCTAGTCTGCTGTCCTCTCCGAAGCCTACTTGAGTTGCATCTGCATCTTCTCTTTAGATCAAGTTCTGGGTATATTCTGTATTCTTCTCAAGATACCCTACTGGTCCCAGTCTTCTTACTCTCAATAAATCCGCATTCACAATTCCAGAGGCAGTGTAGATAAGAGTAAGAGTTAAGAGATTCTTTCCTAATTCAACTGTACTCTGGATACTATATTAAAATATTACAAAGCCTTGAAACTCAAGAAATAAAATATAAAAGGAAAACTATTACTACTTTTAGGATTTTATCACTGTCTTTCTGTTCTAAAGCCTTCTAAAATCCTACTGATGATGTGGCTCTCTCCTTTCTTTGTAATGACACATTCCCTCACCAAGTCCTTTCTATTAAAGATGACATGTCTTCATTACTGCTTTCTTCTAGAATATTCTTCTGTCTTCCCCTATTATGCTCTTGATGCTACTTTGTAATTTGGACTTTATTGAGTATCTGTTAAGCAGTTAGCAAGTCTCAATAAATGTCTAGTATCTACAAGTTGCATCTCAGAGGTCATTTATCTAAATATAATTGATCTGATGCCATCAATGCTTATTTACAAGCACAAAGTCTATTAGTCTAAGTTCTTCATCTAAGTAATACTGGTTCTAGAGTACAAGTTTACCATCTTTCTAAGTTAGTCTATCCAAAAGTGAATCTAGAGCATAGTCCCTTAGTAACTCTCTTAGTAACCTAATGCTAGTTCATCTTAATTGCTTCTTGAGGTCTCAATATGAGCTCTAGGTTGATTATCATCTGCTCAATGTACTCATCATATAATATTATGTTCTGAGGATATAGAAAAGGTTCTAGAGTGAATTCCAATTAAGGATCCATTGTTATAAAGCTTATTAAATGTTATCTTCCATAGAAAATTTGCTTGTGGCATAACAACATATATGCAGTATGAAAGGTGTGGAGAAAAGGGATGTCATATAGAAGAGAACAGGAGACAAGTGGTAATTAAGGATAGGCAGAGATAGTGTAGATGTCAAAAGAAGGAGAAAAAGAAAGCAGCGTATCCTATAGAGGGAAAAGCGCATGTGACAAAGCGGTACACAACCAAGAGAGTCAGAAAGCATAGCCAAAGAGGGGGGTAGTCAAAGAGAGATCAGGAGAATCTTCAAAATGCTAAGAGAAGTATAGATGAGTATTGGAGTAAAAAAGTTAGATACACATAAAGGCGTAACTATAAAGACACTCCTAGACAGCAGTGCTACTAGGATGTTCATGGACAAAAGAATAACAGCTAGATATGGGTTCAAGCTGTAGAAATTAGAAAGACCAATAATGGTCAGAAACGTGGATAGAACAAACAATAGTGGAGGAGCAATCACCCACCAGGTAGAAGTAAACATCTATTACAAAGGTCATGTAGAAAGAATAAGAATGGATATATGTGACCTGAGAAAGACAGAAATAATCTTGGGAATGCTATGGTTGGTAGCACATAACCTAGAGATAAATTGGGAGACAAGAAAGGTCAAAATAACAAGATGTCTACCCCTGTGTGGCAGAGTAAAAGTAAAAGAGGAAGACAAGAAGAAAAGAGAAAAAAGGGTAGTAACTCTAAAAGAAGAAAAAATTGTCAGATAGGCAATAGATGATAAAGAGAATTGGGGAAGAGAAGAGGAAATTGAGGAGGACCACAGGAAAATTAAGGAAATGATCCCAAGAAAGTTTCTAAAGTAGAAAAAGGTATTTGGGAAAGTAGAGTTAGAAAGGATGACAATAAGAAAAGTTTGGGATCACACTATAGATCTCAAAGAGACATTCAAACCACAAAAAGGAAGAATTTACCCTTTATCCAAAAATGAGAGAAAGGAAGTTTAGAATTTTGTAGAAGATCAACTGAGGAAAGGATATATTAGACTGTCAAAATTCCCTCAAATGTTGCTAGTGTTCTTTGTAGGGAAAAAGAATGGAAGTAAAAGGATGGTTATGGACTACCACAATCTAAATGACCAGACAGTGAAAAACAACTATCTGCTACCATTAATTACAGACTTGATAGACAACATGGATAGTAAAAAAGTATTCACAATAATGGATCTAAGATGGGGGTTCAATAATATGAGGATCAAAGAAGGGGATAAGTAGAAAGGAGCATTTACAATGCATATGGGTTCCTTCAAGCTAACAGTAATGTTTTTTGAAATGACAAACTCGCCAGCCACATTCCAGATAATGATAAATGAAATTCTGAGGGATCTGATCAATGAAGGAAAGATCACTGCATTTGTAGATAATGTGTTGGTAGAAACAGAAACCAAGGAGGAACATGATGAGATAGTAGAAGAAATATTGAAGAGATTAGAGGAAAATGACTTATATATCAAACTAGAGAAATATGTATGGAAAGTGAGAAAGATAGAGTTCTTAGGAGTGGTTATAGGACCTAACAGAATAGAAATGGAAAAGAAGAAGGTGGATGGAGTAATGAGTTGACCAGAGCCAAAAAATGTAAAAGACATTAGGAAATTTTTAGATCTTGCAAACTATTATAGAAGATTTATCAAAGACTTTACTTGAGTGGCCAGACTGATGAATATGCTCATGTCATAGCCTTAACCATGACCCTGAACTTAGCAGAATATTACCTAAGATTAGTCAGCATACTTGAAGTATACATTGATTTAGTCAGTATATCTTAGCTTTGTTCTTTCATAGGCAAAATTTCAATCAACTCCTTCTTCTTCTCCCTGACCTCCTATAACCCTAGCCTAGACCTTAATCTCTTTAACTTGAAGCTGAGGATTGGTATAGAGACTAGTTCAACCCTTAAGGTTGTAACTAAATCCTCAATTACTCTCCTTTTCTTATGAAATTTTCTGGTCCTTAACAGCTTACTAGAAAAGATATGAAATGGCAGTGGGAGCAGGAGCAGCAGAAAGCATTTGACAAGTTAAAAGGAGTTTTCATGACTATTACAAACTTCATTTGGTCATATCTCCACCAAATCTTTGACGATTACCATGGTCTTATAGCCAGCTTAAAGCTTTTAAGAAGACCTTTCGATTAATGCCAGTCACATCTTGAGGCAATCAATAATGGCCGAGATATTAAGCAAATCAACTGGTAACTACTATGTTACCATTTATTAAATTGCTAATATCTCGGAAACCGCCGTGATTGATGCTTCGGTTCTAGGCTCAGCAGAAGCCTTCTTCATAACGCTCAGAATGAGCCTAGAATGACCTCAAGGCGATTAATATTAGTGGAGATATGAAGACCTCAATGTTTGCACATAGACTTTATTAATTACCCATAGATAGTCATCTG
>Ga0153965_1000081_pt1 | contig 15791 bp, 23 predicted proteins | sample TSFL049MetaG_FD_104707 | JGI IMG/M metagenome (GOLD analysis project Ga0153965, IMG submission 104707) | Attine ant fungus gardens microbial communities from Florida, USA - TSFL049 MetaG | ecosystem: Host-associated > Fungi > Mycelium > Unclassified | place: USA: Florida, Paynes | collected... | reverse complement strand
TAGTCTGAGGATTAGACCTCAGACTTAACAACATCTTTTGTCACTTGTCTAACTTCACATTTTTGAACTCTTTAAAGTATCAAAGCACCCATCACAAATAGTAAGTGACCATTTGTGATAATAATATATAAAGAAGAGAAGGTGTATGTACTAAAGGACGAAAAGCTGAGAGCAGAGATCATTCAGTTATATCACGATACACCAGTAGGAGGTCATGGAGGACAGTAAAAGATGGTAGAATTAGTTATCCAGAACTTTTGGTGGCCAAGAGTAACAAAAGAAGTAAAACATTATGTAGAAGGGTACAATGCTTACCAATGCAATAAAAATCGCACAGAACAACCAACAGACAAGTTAATGCCTAATTCAATACCTGAAAAACCTTGGATGCACATATCAGTAGATTTCATTACTAAGCTGCCTCTGGCTCAAGGATATGATTCAATATTAGTAGTAGTAGACAGACTAACTAAAATAGTCTACTTTATACCAACTACAGAGAAAATATTAGCAGAGGGTTTAGCAAAGCTGTTCAGAGATAATATATGGAAGTTACATAGTCTACCCAAAAGTATCATATCAGATAGGAGACCACAATTTGTGGCAGGACTAATGTGAGAGTTGAATGGGATGTTAGGAATCAAGAGTAAATTGTCGATGGCATTTCACCCTCAGACAGACGAACAAACAGAGAGGGTAAATCAGGAGTTGGAACAGTACTTAAGAATGTTCATCAATCATAGGCAAAAGCAGTGGCCAGAATGATTAGGAACAGCAGAGTTTGTGTACAATAATAAAATACACTCAAGTACTCAGACGTTGCCTTTCAAGGCAAACTACAGGCAAGATCCCAGGATGGGGTTCAAGGGAAGAAAGAAGAGGAAGTATGAGGGAGTAGAGAAATTCATTGATAAAATGAAGAAAATACAGGAGGAAGCAAAAGCAGTGCTAAGTAAAGCACAAGAAGAGATGAAGAAATATGTAGATAAAAAGAGGGCAGAAGTCAACAACTACAAAGTAGGAGACTTAGTGATGCTAAGTACTAAGGATCTGAAGTATCAGATGGTTGGTAGAAGAACAGAGAAATTGTCAGAGAGGTTTGTTGGCCCTTACAAATTAAGAAAATTGTATTATCAAATGCAGTAGAATTGAAATTGCCTAGTACAGTAAAAGTACATCTAGTAGTTAATGTTAGTAGAATACGATAATATGTAAGGCAAGTGGAGAGCAGAAGAAGGAGTAACCAGCTCCAGTTATAATCAAGGGAGAAGAAGAGTGGAAGGTAGAGAAGATATTAAACAAGCGTCTAATACTTGGGAAGGAAGAGAGAATTTAAAGAATGCAAAGGAAGCAATCAAAGAATTTGAGAAGGAATATTGGCGAGACATGGAAGATATAGCAAGATAAGAACACGAGGAAGAAATGTTCAGAAGAGGAGAATTACTAGAAAGGTTCACAGCAAGAAAATTATTTGAATAGTCAGACAAATGATACAACCAAGAATATTAGGAAAGATTGGAGAGAAATTGGAGACAGTGGAAAGGAAAACAATCAGGGGAAAGAAGAATGAAAATGATTGTAAAGAAAGAAGAAAGTGAGAAAGAAAAATTAGGAGTTAGAGAATGGACAGAAGATGATGACAATGAAATGGGCAACATGGTTGATCCATACTATAAATTGTAGGAAAATTCCTTGGGATGAGGAAACTTAAGAGAGGGGTGGTATTATGACTTGGCAAAATGGCTAAGTTATTATTTAATATTTCTTTTCTATTCTATTTTATTCTTTATTACTAGGGTAGAGCATGGGAAAGTATCACATGACCATCACAGAGTCACAAAGGTGTGACCAAAGTCACAGAATGGTCATGTCACAGGTCATGGTCACAGCATATGACAAAGAAGTCAGCTGATAGATATGAGAACTGTGGGAGACAAGACACATAGCTATAATAATAATTGTATATATAGTGTAGCAAATCTAATGGGAACTTTATCGAGTTCTCTTTGTCAATCGCTAAACAAAGAGCAGTTGGCTTAATTCCAGCTTGGAGTTTAGCTTTTTTATACCCAGACTTTCTTTGCTCTAAAGCTCAACTATGATATCCACAACAAAGAATTACTTGCAATATTTGAGGTCTTTAAAATTTGGTAACACTATTTGGAGGGGTCTACTTCATGCCAATCAATGTTGTGATAGATTACAAGAATCTGGAATATTTCTTGACAACCAAGATTCTAATATGCTGACAAGTAAGATGGTTAGAATACCTCTCCCAATTTAACCTCATAATTTGATTTCACCCCAGACGTACTTACTAGATGATGGGACATCCACCCAAAAGGGAGAAATAATGGCTATGCTTCAGTGAACCCTCATAATTTCCACCTAGTCTTTACTCACAAACAAATTACAGTATCTCTCTGAGTAACTATTCTTACTACTCTGATATTTCACACAGCCACAATATTGGACCAAAACCAACTCCACTCTAATATTCTGGTAGTACTTGCCTCCGACCCTTCTATTTCTGAACAATTACTTTATCTGGAAGGACATTGGTCAAAAGATGATATAGGGTTTCTCAGACTTGACGATAGGATATATGTTCCAGATAATGCCAACTTATGCCTCTGAGTTCTCCAGTACCACCATGACCATGTTTTAGCAGGACATCTGGGTCAAAATAAGACACTGGAACTCATATGGAGACACTATACCTTGCCAAATATCTATGATGACATACAAAAGTTCTGTAAGTCTTGTGTTACCTGTATAAGATCCAAACCACAGCATCATAAACCATATAGATCCCTTCAACAACTCCCTATACCAGAATGTCCATAGAATTCAATTTCTATAGATTTCATTGAGAAACTCCCTTCCTCCTCTGGGCTCAACACCATTCTAGTTATAGTGGATCATCTGTCGAAATAAGCCATATTCATTCCTACTCATAGCACCATTAGTTCAGCTGAATTAGCGCGCCTTTTTGTTGTCCATTATCACAAATGGTCACTTACTTATTTGTGATTGGTACTTTAGAATCTTGAAAGGTTCAAAAATGCAAAGTTTAGACAGTGACAAAAGATATTGTTAAGTCTGAGGTCTAATCCTCAGACTATGAGTTCTTATATACACAATTGTGATAGTTTGTGCACTAGTACAGATCATCACCTGATTACTACCTATTGTTCTACATATGATAGTGTCTTTGTACTGGAATAATGATAACCTAACCATATGGAGGCTGTCCTTTGTTCTAAGAAAAGGACAGATGACTATCTATGGATAATTAATAAAGTCTATGTACAAATATTGAGGTCTTCATATCTCTACTAATATTAATCACCTTGAGGTCGTTTTAGGCTCATTCTGAGTGTTATGAAAAAGGCTTCTGCTGAGCCTAGAACCAAAGCATCGATCACAGCAGTTTCCGAGATATTAGTGATTTAATAAATGGTAACATAGTGGTTACCAGTTGATCTGCTTAATATCTCGGCCATTATTGATTGCCTCGAGACATGACTGGTATTAATCAAAATTTCTTTTTAAGGGCTTTAAGCTAGCTTTGAGACTGTAGGAATCGTCAAAGAATTGGTGGAGATATGACCAAATGAAGTTTGTGACATTATCCCCTCTCTTGGTTCGAGCTCCATTAAGAAGTTATCTAAATTTTTGGTATACTCTGAAGATATTCCTGCAGCTTTTCGCCTGCATTTTGTAAATTATCCTCAGGTTCCTATGTGTCGTCTCCTTGAGTATATCCTTTCTATCTAATAAGGTATTCATTCTTCCTATGCCTTTGTTGTGAGTCCAGAATTTTTTCTATCTTCCATTCTTCCTGGCCCTGTATCAAGGTCGGTGGTGGGAGAGTGGCTTTCTGGCCATAGATAGTAGATTTAGAGTACTGAGTTAACTTGCTTGTGTAAAAGACTGGGTGCAGTGCTCGATAGTAAGGTGACATCCTAAGCTGGAATGTAACCAAGAACAACTTTTCTATTATTTCGAATGGTCCTTCGTACCGGGGTCATAATGCTCGCTCTGTAGTCTGGTAATCCTTCAAATTGAGTAGCACTTTGTCGCCAACTTTGAATAGGACGCTTTGGACTTTCTTGTTATAGTACTACTTTATTCTTTCCACTGCAAGAGTAAGAGCTGCTTTTGCCTGCTCCAAGGCTTCATGTCTTTTATATGTTAGGTCATTTAAGTCCTTTTGCAGTGACTCTTTGACTAAAATTGGACCTGCTCTTGGGTGTCTGCCATATTCAAGGTAGAACGGACTTTCTTTGATTCTTTCATATGCTTGATTGTTGTATGTAAATTCTGCACTTGGTAGCAGATCTAACCAATTACTAAGATTATAATCAACATAGCACCTAAGATATTGCTCTAGAGCCTGATTTACATGTTCCATTTGTCCATCTGTTTGTGGATGGTATGCTGTCGATATTGTAGATTCTATTCCTAAAATTTTGCACCATTCTTGGAATAGCTCGACCAAGTATTGTACTCCTCTATCCAAAATGATTTGTAGGGGCAGTCCATGTAATGAATAAACCTTGTCATAAAATAACTATGCTATATCCTTGGATGAAAACTGATTATTAATAGAAATAAAATAAGCTCTTTTGGTAAGCCTATCGATGATAACACAGATAGCATTGTAACCATTTGACTCTAGCAATTGAGTGATTAAGTCTATTGATATTATTTCCCAAGGCCCATTAGGCATCTTATTAGGCACAAGTGGTCCAAAAGGTTACTGTGGGCAATTTTTCATCCACTGATATATATCACAACCCATAACATATTTCTTGACAAATATAGTCATCCCAGGCCACCAGTAATTTCTGGAGACCAACTCATAGGTCTTCCACCAACCTAGGCATCTGGCGGATGGCAAATCGTAGTGCATCTGAATGATCTATTGTCACAAAGTGTCTTTCACACTATAAGGAATATAGATTTTCCCTTTGTACAGGAGTAGTCCATTCTCATAGTTTCAGTCTTACAAGGATTTTTCGAATTCTCTAGGACTGGACTTGAGTAATGACTTATAGTCTTTAGTGACTTCATCCAATAAGAGTGTAGCTTTGATCTCCTTTAGGATTATCTCGTCATTTATTGGCAATTCATAAGTAGCCTCTAATGCATTAATAGCAAAGAACTCAGGCTTTAGCAACACCTGGTTCATATTGTCGAGGTCTATCCCCATCTTATGATCTGCTCATCTGGACAAGGGGTCCTCTACCTGCATTGTCTTTCCTGGTTTATGATAGAGTACAAAGTCAAAACGAGTCATAAATAATGCCCATCTTGCTTGCTTCCTAGTCAGCTTTTGAACTGTTCTAAAATATATGAGGTTCTGATGATCCAACCAGATCTCAATTTTATGTAGATGTCCTTTCAAATGATGTCTGTATTCCTCTAGTCCCTGAATTACTACAAGTAGCTCTTTATTGTAGATTTCATAGTTCCTTTTATAGATATCTAATGATTTGGAAAAGAAAGCTACTGGGTGCCATAGGTTGGTTTGCATATCTTTTTGTGATAAGACTGTACCTGTTGCAAAGTTACTAGTATCAGTAAATAACTTAAAGTGTCATGACTTGGCAAAACAGCTAAGTCATTATTTATATTTCTTTTCTTTTCTTTTCTTTTGCTTTTATCTTGGACTTACTATACAGGAGGGAGTGTGGGAAAGTGTCACATCACAAGTGTTACAAAGGTCACAATCACATCACATGATGTCACATGATAGGCATGGGAAGATAGTGCATAGACCATGTAGTAGTTGTATAAGTAGTATAGAAAATCTAACGGAAACTCTATCGAGTTCTCTTTGTCAATTGCTGAACAAAGAGCAGTTGGCTTTATTCTGGCTTGGAGTTTAGCTTTCTTACACTAGAACTCTATTCTACTTCAGAGCACCATCTACCTTGGACCTTGCTCACTCTCTTATCTCATCTAAAATCAACTCTCGGCCAGTGATCATTGCAATTACTAGCCATCTCTATACATAGCTGGGCTTTTGGCTTAAGAGGACTTCACTGTCAGTTAAGGACAGTGGGTGGAAGGGTGGTACCAAACTCAGGTATCATTTCTAAAACCTGACCTTACAAACGAGCGGTATTTAAGTAGTATACTTGTATTTCTTTTCTCAGTATAAACCTTGTGCTGCAACTCCATTGTGAGTTGGTACACACAGAGGAGTAACAGTTATCTTTAGAGGGCTGTCTAGATTAGGGATCTCATCTGTTGGGTGATAGACAAAGTACTATTAGGGCAGTAGTTAGTAAGGCAGTAGATGTCTGGTTGGATGAAGATTTTGCACCCCAACAGACATAACATTAGTAAGATCAACCATTAAATCCATACCCTCAGAGACGTTGCCACGATGTCTCAAATACAATACAATTCTCTCATGAGCAACTTGCTCAAACAAAAGTGTGTCCTTACTTCATTAAGGGCAAAATTAGAAGGAAAAAAAAAAATGAGAATATTGGAGTTGCAAAGGGTTTGGGTACCTAGCCCGAAATTGCAGAAATAAAAAAGGAAAGGAGAAGAGGGAAGCCACTCCCAAAAATAAATTTGAAGTGTTGTCAAGTAGGGTGATGCAGTGTGATGTAAAAGAGAGGATGATAAGAAAGCAGAAGAGGGTGAAGGTTGAGTATTTTAAGTGTGGAGAGAAGAGACACAAATGCAAGAAGTGTCTACTATGGAAGCAAATGAAGAAGGCGGCACATGTGGCAATGCCACAAAAGGCACAGCAAGGGAGGAGGCCAGTGCATTCCATCAGGAAGAAGATACAGGAAGGAGAAAAGAGGCTGAGGAGAGTAGAGGAAGATGGAGTGGCATGCATGACCAAGCCATGAGAAGCACAGCAAGGGTGGAAGAGAAGCTCAGTAGAAGAGCTAAGAAAGAGAGTGGAGGAGCACTGTAGAAAAGGCATTCCAAAAGAGGCACAATTATGGGATCTAGGATGGTGTACAAGAGAGGTAGTAGTTTCGTACTTAGCTTGCGAGAGGTGTGGAAACTAAGGGTGTTATGTGGAAGATAATAGGGGACAGGGAGTAATCTCCAGAAGGAAATTAGAAAGAATGAAATGGTGTGGATATAGAGGGAAGGTGGCGTACCCCACAGAGGAAAAAGCACAGCAAAGCAACACATGACCAAAAGAGTTGGAAAGCGTAGCCAAAGAGGGGGATAGTCAAAGGAAGGTCAGGAGAACCTTTAAAATGCTAAGAGAAGTATAGATGAGTATTAGAGTAGAAAAGTTAGATACGCATGAAGGCATAACTATAAAAGCACTCTTAGACAGTGGTACCACAGGGATGTTCATGGACAAAAAAATAGTGGCTAGACATGGGTTTAAGCTAAAGAAATTAGAAAGACTGATAATGGTCAGAAATATGGATGGGACAAATAATAGTAGAGGGGCCATTATGCACCAAGTAGAGTGCAATTTGTACTACAAAGACCATGTAGAAAGAATGAGGATGGACATGTGTGACTTAGAGAAGACAAAAGTAATTTTGGGAATGCCATAGTTGGTAGCACACAACCCCGAGATAAATTGGGAAACTGGAGAAGTCAAGATGACAAGATGCCTGCCCTTATGTGGTGGAAAGAGTCAGACAAAAGAAAAGGTCAAAAGGGTAGTAATCCTAGAGAAAGAGAGAATTGTCAGATAGGCAATAGATAATAAAGAAGATTGGGGAAAAGAGGAAGAGATGGAGAAGGACCATAAAAAAATTGAGGAAATGATCCCAAAAAGATTTTTGAAGTGGAAGAAAGTGTTTAGGAAGATGGAGTCAGAAAGGATGCCGACCAGGAAAATTTGGGATCATGTTATAGATCTCAAAGAGACGTTCAAACCATAGAAAGGAAGGATTTATCTGTTATCTAAAATGGAAAGAGAAGAAGTCCAGAAATTCGTGAAGGACCAGCTAAGAAAGGGGTATATCAAACCATCTAAATCCCCTCAAATGTTGCTAGTGTTCTTTGTAGGCAAAAAGGACAGGAGTAAGCAGATGATAATGGACTACTGTAACCTAAACGACCAGACAGTAAAAAACAACTACCTATTACTATTGATCACAGACCTAATTGATAACATAGAAAGTAAGAAAGTATTCACTAAAATGGATCTAAGGTGGGAGTTCAATAACGTGAGGATAAAGGAAGAAGATGAGTGGAAGGGAGTGTTCACAATGCACATAGGCTCCTTCAAGCCAACAGTAATGTTCTTTGGAATGACAAACTCGTTAGCTACATTCCAGGCAATGATGAATGAAATTCTAAGGGATTTGATCAATAAAGGAAAAGTCGCAGCATTTGTAAATGATGTACTAGTGGGAACAGAAACAGAAAAGGGATACAATGAGATTATGGAGGAAATATTGAAGAGGCTGGAAGAAAATAACTTATATATCAAGCCAGAAAAGTATATATGGAAAGTATAGAAAATAGAGTTCTTAGATGTTGTTATAGGACCAAATGGGATAGAAATAGAGAAGGAAAAGGTGGATGGAGTGTTAAGTTGGCCGGAGCCAAAGAATATAAAAGATGTCAGGAAATTTTTAGGCCTTGCAAATTATTATAGGAGGTTTATCAAAGATTTTGCCTGAGTAGCTAGGCCAATGAATGTGCTCACTAGGAAGGATGTGAAGTGGGTATAGGAAGAAAGCCAACAAAAAGCATTTGATAAGTTAAAAGAAGTCTTTACAACAAAACCAGTATTAGCAGCACCAGACTTGGACAAAGAGTTTAGGATAGAAGCAGACGCTTCAAATTACGCAACTGGAGGAGTACTATCAATGAAGTGCTTAGACAACTTGTGGAGACCAATTGCTTTTATTTCAAAATCTTTAAGTGATACCGAAAGAAACTACAAAATACACGACAAAGAAATGTTAGCAGTAATCAGATGCTTGGAGGTGTGGAGACACTTCTTAGAGGGAATAACAGTTAAATTCGAGATCTGGACAGATCATAAAAACCTTGAATACTTTATGAAAGCACAAAAGTTGAATAGAAGATAAGCAAGATGGGCTTTATACTTATCTAGGTTCAATTTTATGCTAAAACACATTCTAGGAAGTAAGATAGAAAAGACAGATAGTTTAAGCAGAAGACTAGACTAGGAGGTAGGGGTAGAAAAGGATAATGAGAATGAGATGTTGGTAAAACCAGAATGGTTAGGAGTAAGAAGAACAGAGACAGTAGAAATAATAGTAGACAGGATAGATCTACTAGAGGAGGTTAGAAAGTTGAAAGTAAAGAATGATGAAGTGGTAAAAGCCATGGAAGAAATGAAACGAGCAGAAGTAAAGATATTAAGAGATGAGAAGTAGAGAGAAGTCAATAGTGTAATGTACAAAGAAGGAAAAGTCTATGTACCAAAAGATGATAAGCTTAGAGCAGAGATAATTAGGCTGCATCATGACATGTAATTTTTGGTGGCCAGGGGTTACAAAAGAAGTGAAGTGGTATATAGAGAAATGTGATGCCTACCAGTGAAATAAAAATTGCACAAAGCAATCAGCTGGCAAATTAATGCCTAACTCAATTCCGGAAAAACCTTGGACACATATATCAGCAGACTTTATCACTAAGTTGTCTTTAGCTCAGGGATATGATTCAATCTTAGTAGTAGTTGATAGGTTAACAAAAATGGTGCATTTTATACCTACTACGGAGAAAACATCAGCAGAAGGGCTAGCACGGTTGTTCAGAGATAATGTGTGGAAATTACATAATCTGCCTGAGAGTATCATATCAGACAGAGGACCACAATTTGTGGCAGGATTAATATGAGAGCTGAACGAGATGTTGGGGATTAAGAGTAAATTGTTGACAGTATTCTACCCTTAAACAAATGGACAAACAGAGAGGATAAACCAGGAGTTGGAACAGTACTTAAGGATGTTCATTGATCATAGGTAGGAATAATGACCAGAATAGTTGGGAACAGCAGAGTTCACATATAATAATAAAATGCACTTAAGTACTAAAATGTCACCTTTCAAGGCAAATTATGGACAAAACCCAAGGATAGGATTTAAGGAAAGAAAGAAAGGAAAATATAAAGGGGCAGAAAAGTTTGTGGAGAAAATGAAAGAGATTCAAGAGGAAGCAAAAGCAGTGCTAGGAAAAGCACAGGAGGAGATAAAGAAATATGCAAATAGAAAATAAGTAAAAGTTGATGACTACAAAGTAGGGGACTTAGTGATGCTCAGTACTAAGGACTTGAAATACCAGATGGTGGGAAGAAGGACAGAGAAGTTGACAGAGAGATTTATAGGCTCTTATAAGATTAAGAAAATTGTAATCACCAAATATAGTGGAACTAGAACTACCTAGTACAGTAAAGATACATCTAGTAATAAACATTAGTAGAGTACGTAAGTACATAGGACAAGTAGAAGGGCAAAAGAAGAAGCAACCAGCTCCAGTAATAATTAAAGAGAAAGAAGAATAGGAGGTAAAGAGAATTCTGAATAAGCGACAAGTTAGAGGGAAGGATAAATACTTGGTATGCTGGAAAGGATTTACAACAGAGTCAGATACATAGGAAGGAAAGGAGAACTAAAAGAAGCAATCAAAGAGTTCAAAAAGGAATATTAACAAGACATGGAAGATGTAGCAAGATAAGAATGCAAAAAAGGAATATTTAGAAGAGGAGAACTGCCAGAAAGATTTATGGTAAGAAAACTGTTTGGATGGTTGGATAAAAGGTACGATCAAGAATATTGGGGAAGGTTAGAAAGGAATTGGAGACAGTAGAAAAGAAGGCGATCAGGGGAAAGAAAAATAGAAACAATTACAGAGGAAGAAGAAATCAAGGAAGAAAATTCAGGGATTAAAGAATGAATAGAAGAAAATGACTATGAAATGGGCAATATGACTAACCCATACTATGAGTTGTAGGAAATTCCTTGGGATGAGAAAACTTAAGAGGGGGGTGGTGTCATGACTTGGCAAAACAACTAAGTCATTATTTATATTTCTTTTCTTTTGCTTTTATCTTGGACTTACTATATAGGAGGGAGTGTGGGAAAGTGTCACATCACAAGTGTTACAAAGGTCACAATCACATCACATGATGTCACATGATAGGCATGGGAAGATAGTGCACAGACCATGTAGTAGTTGTATAAGTAGTGTAGAAAATCTAATAGGAACTCTATTGAGTTCTCTTTGTCAATCACTGAACAAAGAGCAGTTGGCTTTATTCCAGCTTGGAGTTTAGCTTTCTTACATAAAGAAATCTTTGTCATTTGGTATTCTCAGGATTGGAGCTATGGTAAAGGCCTTTTTCAGTACCTCAAAAGCATTTTGTTGCTCAATGTCCCAATTCCAGGTACAATCCTTTTTGGTCAAGTCAGAGAGTGGCTTTGACATCTTGGCAAAGTTCTCAATGAACCTATGATAGAGATTTGCAAAGCCTAAGAATGCTTGTACTTATTTGACTTTAGTCAGTACTGGCCACTCTAGAACTCCTGAAAGTTTCTCTTTATTTATCTATACTTTATTTTCCGATATGATTATGCCCAAATATTTGATGCTACTTTGTTCAAAGAAACATTTCTCTGCTTTAGCATAAAGGTCATTAAATTGAAGTCTTTTCAGTACTTCTTTGACCAGTCACCTATGTTCCTTCAAACATGCCCCAAATATTAAAATGTTATCTAAATACACTATTACTAATCTAATGCAAATCAAATCTCCAAGTATATCATTCATCATACTTTGGAATGTCGCTGGTGCATTGGAGAACCCAAAATACATAACAGTTGCCTTAAAGAGGCCTCGTCTTGTGATAAATGCTGTTTTCTATTCATTCCCTTTTCTGATACAAGCATTGTTGTATCCCTACCTCAAATCAATTTTGGTAAAGATTGAGGCTTTACTGAGTGATTCAATCAAGTTGGCTATTCTAGGGATTAGATAGTGATTTTTGACGGTTATTGCATTAAGGGCTTTATAGTCCATAACAGGTCATAAGCTTCCATTATGTTTCTTTACAAAAAAGAATAGAGCTGCTATCAGGCTAGTCGATAGACAGATATAACCTTTTCTGAGTTCTTCATTGATCCATGTGTCAAGAGAGTTTCTTTCTGCTAGAGATAGTGGATAGACCTTTGCTAGCTTGAAAAGCTTTGTACCTTCCATGAAGTCAATAGCATAGTCATACGGTTTTTGTAATGGCATTCTCTCTGACTTATGTTTTGAAGACACATTTCCATACTCGTGTAACTATTCTGGTACATAAGCTTTCCAAGTCTTTATGTCTTCATAATCTGAGTTCCTATACTAGTCTTGATTGTTAAGTATAGTTACAATCATTATCGCCTGTTGATGACTGCCTGGGTCAGTCATGTCTGCCCAGCTAAGAATGTGGTTGTTAGGGTCCTCATCTCCTATGTCGTTCAATGAGGGGAATCCACTGATATCCATTTCAAGGTGAAGCTCATTAGCTTCTGCTTCTATATCTCATGTTTTATAGACTTTACTAGCACATGTATCTAGGTACCTAGTGAACTCCCATTGACCTTTTTGCCAATCAATATTTGGATTATGCCTATACAAGTACAAGTAGCCAATCATCATCTTTTTATTCCCTAGGTTGGTGACAAAGAGGTATTGGGTCATCTTGTGAGATCCAATTTCTACATAAGCTCAGACATACTTTATTATTTGTCCCACCTTGTTGGGAGTGCCATCTGCATTGATTACATAATACAGATTTGCTAGTTTATGCATTACCAGGTTATTATTTTCCATGACGACTCTGTTAACAAAGTGTATGGTAGCTCCCAAATCAACTAAAGCCTTGGTCTGTACTTTTTTGCTATATACCCAAAGTGTAACTGGAATTTTAAAGGAGGTAGTCTTATTACGTGCTATATTATTACAAGATTCCAGTACTACTTCCAACTTTTGCAAGCTAATTGGGGGTATACCATCCTCTGACTGTAGATCACAGACGTTATACTCTACAGTCCCAAGGGAAAATCCAATTTGGGAGTCCCCTTTCCCTTCCTACTTGGAGGAACAGGATCAGGGATTTCCTCAATTGATGCGCTATTAACATTGACGTCCTCAGGAGGGAATTCTGGGTTGTCACTTTCTTCCTCCAACAGCTTCATCAGCCGTGCTCTGAACAACTGATTTTTGTTTTTACTTGGACCCGGTGGAGATGGTTTCTGAGAAGAGGTCTTATGAGGGCGTTTGTCCTCATTGTTAGGCTTGTCATAACAGTCTACAGTATTATGTAATTTTGCCTTATTTTTAAAGCCTTTTCTAGTACATATCTGGCAGTATTATAAGTTCTTTCCTTTTTTTTTCTGAATTTCATCTATTTCCATTGCATCTAGGTCCTTCTTTCCTCCACTTTTCTCTTCATTTGCCTTTGGACCAAATATTGCGCCCTAGGCCTTGTCCAGATATAAAGCCTTATATGCTTACATCAACAATTTTAGATAGTCATCCCATGTCTTGGGAGATTGATTTGTTATTTCATATATGACAAGCACATTTCGCAGCTCATTATGAATAACTTCTTTCATTTTACTGATGTGAACTTTGTCACTATAATTGACAATTCTTGCCAATGTTCTGTATTGTTCTGTGTACTTGACAAAGTTCTTCTTTGCTAGGTTCTTGTTGACCCAGAGCACCGTTAATTCCTTCTTTGCTCTTTCCTTGTTATCTCTTTGTCCATAAATATTTTTGAGTTCCTAGGCAAAGTTGCCCTAGGATCCAACACTTTGTCCTGCTTGCACCTTATCATAATATGACTTCATATATGTGCTGGCAGGAGCACATAATTTGGTGAGGACATACACAATTTTCTGATTGTCCACAGTAATACCAGACACCAAATAGTATAGAGCAATCTGGCTCAACCAATCATACAAATGCATCTTGTTTTCAGAGCCTGCAAATATTGGCAGCTCTGGTACCTTGGCCTTTGAGGAGACGTTTCCTCTAGGGAGCCTTGTCAGCTCTCCTCAGAGATAGGTGACTTCTGCCTCCAACATAGCAATTCTATTATATGCAGTGGTCAAGGCACTGTTGTAGTAGTTGATTGCTCCATTGAGCACCTAATCAACATAGTTTTTAAGGGTATGGGTAGTGTCTCAATATGCATTTCACAACATCAGCATCTCAACCTCATCCCAAGAGGTGTTCTCAGGGTTTGTGCTATCCCTGACCAGTGCTTCCCAGTTTTCAGTGCTGAAGTCAGCAAAGGGAACAGTGACAGTGAAGTTGGTAAAGTTCAACATATCTATTCTAAGTAGTTAATTACAGTTCTCGAGTATGTTTTCAAGGGGGTAAAAGGAAAAAACACCCAATTTTAGCCTCTTAATGCCATTATGTTATACCTGAATACCATTCCAATCATATTATGTCTATGGAATAGTAATATTGAGCTCTAAGAGAACTTTACAAATTTCTGGTATTCTAGTAGCTGGTTTGGAAAAATCTACATTCTTGAGACACTTATAAGCGTCTTTTAATACTCTCTACTCTTTGGCTATAAGCTTGTGACCAATTTCATCTAGCTCTATAATTATGTCCTGCAGTCGATTGAACCATTTTCACAGAGAATCATACTGTGGATTCTCAGCCCAGGACTTGTTTTCACTCATTTTAGTGAAAAATGGTGATATCTGATCCAAGGTAGGTTCCAGGAGTTCTTTGTACTTCTTTATGCATAATAATTTCTTGTTTTTGCAAAAATGTAGTTCTGGGGGGCAAGATACCAACTTCTACTTTGTACCAGTAAGAGTTTGCTTTAATGAGTTTGTCGTATAATTTAGTAGATGGAGTAGGGTCCATTCCAATTTTCTCTAGTAATAACTTGTCCTTCATACTCTCCTGTTTTAGCGAGAGGTGTTCAACAAGACTTTTCTTGGTGTTTCTGATGGCAGGCATGGCTTAGGAGCAAAAGTGAGCACAACATCCCTATTTCAGCAGATGAAGTGTGTGGGCAGAAAAACTATACTACACTACTAAAATGTCCTTCCATCATCAATGAGTGGTTCTGTCTTGAGGGGGTAGAGTCGACATTATGTCCAGTTTCTCTCTACTGGCTCATAGAGAAGGAATGGGGATCTCAGAGTGGTTCCAGCCACCTGCAAGGGTTTTTTAGACTTGTTTACACAAATATGAAGTCTTTCAGGACCATCTGTGATACACAAGCTGGTCTGCTCTTATTATTCTAAGAGACAAACCTTCTCCTTTATACCTGGGGTCCAGCCTACTATAGAGATAGGTTCTTGACAGAAACCCACTCTGAGCTCTCAGTAAGTCTTCTGTCCTTTTACAGAAACAGAGATACTCTCAATGCCCCAGAACCCTTATCTGGAATGAACACAACCCCCAGGTTCTTTACAGAAACCAGGGGGACAGAAAATAGTAGACTTAACAAACCATCACAAATGGCCACTTACTGATTTGTGATTAGTTGGTTTGATATTCAAAAGGCTCAAAAAAGCAAAGTTTAGACAAGCAGAAAAGATGTTGTTAAGTCTGAGGTCTAATCCTCAGACTATGAGTCCTTATATACATAATTGTGATGGTCTGTGCACTAGTACAGATCATCACCTGATTACTACCTATTGTTCTACATATGATAGTGTCTTTGTACTGGAATAATGATAACCTAACCATATGGAGACTGTCCTTTGTTCTAAGAAAAGGACAGATGACTATCTATGGGTAATTAATGAAGTCCATGTGCAAACATTGAGGTCTTCATATCTCCACTAATATTA
>Ga0153965_1000080_pt1 | contig 15793 bp, 13 predicted proteins | sample TSFL049MetaG_FD_104707 | JGI IMG/M metagenome (GOLD analysis project Ga0153965, IMG submission 104707) | Attine ant fungus gardens microbial communities from Florida, USA - TSFL049 MetaG | ecosystem: Host-associated > Fungi > Mycelium > Unclassified | place: USA: Florida, Paynes | collected... | reverse complement strand
GAGCTCGGTGGATAGGATGAGGAGGATGAGAAGTGCTAGTCCAACGGTGTCGGATGCTTCTGGCTCGGAATCGAGAGGGTTGTTTGTGAGACCTCAACAGATTCTTTATGTGGTTGATGCTGTGGAGGATCTCTGAAGAAAGAAAAGAAGAAGAAAGGAAAAGCACATCGAAGGTCTTCGTAGACTCGGCTTTTTTGGATATATTCGCTCTTTGTGTGATGGGTCGCTGCTCTCTCTCTCTCTCTCTCTTTCTTTTTTTTTCACACTTTTTTTTGTTGTGACTATGCTCTACACTCTGTCCATATTTGCACTCTCACTCTCATTAACTACGTTATTTGGCTCGTCGGTTTATCCCTTACCTACCTACCTACTTAGTCGTCCTTCATTTCATTGATATAATTGATACCTTTTTCGAATCGAATATGATGATATCCCATCCCCCTCGTTCGTACATATGCATTGTCAATATTTTATTGTTTTTTTTCTTTTGTTGCCTTGAGATTCGAGCACTCCCTTTTTTTTGTTGTTTGTGCAGAACATAGAAGATGTCAATTCTCCTCTTTATGCTAATTTATTTTCTGTAACTTGAAAGCTTGTTGAAGAACTTGTCAGAGAGTCACAGAGTTGGGTATCGGCTGTGCATATTGAGGACAAGATATACTTTTTGGTGGAGGATGGGAAAGGAGACCAGATGAGATTAGACAGTCCTCCTGGGAGTTGTCGCTCGCTGAGAAAGCCAAAGATATTTGCTTCTAGACGCTGCTAATTATATAACCCCTGGACGCTGAAAAGATCAGGAATCAAAGACGACACCAATCGCCTGGATCACCAAATGGCAATGGTCCATGCACACATCATAGTTTTGAGACTGTAACCCTCTCATATGGATACAGGTAAACCACACCCTGTTGCTGCGCCTTTGCAAACATATCCTCATCCTCATTTGGCACCTTGATCTATGTAGTAAAAAAAACACTTGTGTGACTCGGAACGGAAGCGACATAAGATGGATGGATCCTTTGCAAATCCAGTTTCTTGGTCCATGTCGATCCCATCGACTCTGGTACGAGCATCGAGAGAGAGAAGGTCAAATGAAAAAGTTTCCATAGCTTCGGTTCCCGATATGAGTAAAAGAAAGGATTGTCACTGCCTGAGAAATCAGGATAAAACGTGAATCTGAGAATATATTAATAATTCACCTCGTTGAGCTGACCTTCTGTGAAGGCTCACTACATACTCAAGTCCGACGTGAATTTCATCATCGCAACACTCAGATAGTATCGGACATCATATCCGTGGACATCAATAATAGGATTTCCAAAATCTCCCTCACGAAAAGAGATCTCGTTCGTCGAGCTTACCCTTAAAATTATCCCTATTGGAATTATCAACCCGATATAAAAACAATAAAATGAAGGTCCAGCCGATCGTGTCCCGTGAAGTGGTTTGACAGCCTGAGATCTTCCTTGCCACAAGTCGCGCATGATAATGGACATTTGTATTGATTGCCAACCATTCTTCAACGGCTGTTCCTGTCCCAAAGTCTTGGTTTCAGAGCGTCAAATGATGACAGCGAATAGTGATCTTTGGATGCAATACAGAAGTGGGGCTTACATTCAATTTAAACATTCCTCCGTCATCTTGAATAAAGTAGAAGCTTATCGGACGAATCAATACTTTGCCTGACATCGCTTAGACACAAGTAATTGGGCGGATAAGTTGATCAGAGGATCATGGACAATGTATATAAAGCCAAGAGTTTGTGAAGGAATAAGTTGATGGGTGAGAGCGTGGCCCCATGGATTTGTCTTGGACCCAGGTTGGACAAGAGAAAAGAAGCCAAGAGAAAACCAAGCTCGGTGGGTAACAACCCTTGCGCAGCATTCGATTCAATAGGTGGGTATTGTATTCAAGATGCTTCACAGGTATCAAGCTGGCTGTTTTCCTGCGAATGTAAGAGCTCATGGTTCTGTATACTTATCCCTCTGCTATTGGTTCGAGTTCACGTGAGTAACCAACTTGCCCTGTTACCTTTTCAAGATTCGCAGTTTCTATTCTACAACAAGTGAACCAGGGCTCACTTATCTCATCTGCATACTAGATCATGCGGGAGGTGGTCAACGAGATCTTTTGCTCCGCTTGCTTTGGGCTTTACTTTCAATACCTCTTTTAGGCTCTAATCAATTCAATGGCACTCCAATGGCATCCATACGATGAGCATTGATCAACGTCCGACGGATTTCTCAATGACAAAAGCGCAGCAAACCTGCATGTATTCAATACTACCCAGCTCTGTTTCGAAGAAGTAGATAAAGTGAATACGGCTCGAGTTTCACTGGTTCTCAAAGAAGCAACAGCCCAGAACGCTTGAGTTGCGATTTTTCGATCAATAGAAATTACAACTTGAAGATTTCGTTTTTTGAAAAACTACTTGGATGCCATGGTTTTTTGTAAATTTCGTTGACTTCAACGACTCCCTGTTATCGTCGATGACCATCAATATGAACTCGAGAAACTTGTGTACCGAGGTGTCTTTGGGATTGTGGGAAGGTCCTGACCGGTGTGTGAAAACATGCCGGTCCAGCCATCGCCTGCGCCCATCTGACAAACATTGTTCACACCTGAATTGGTTCCAATGTACACAATGTCATGTCGGTCTTCTCAGGTGTGCATCTACCCCTTATCGAGTTCCGGGTGTTGTTCAGCTCGTTCTTCTCAGCATCTGTCTTCTTCTCGTTCGCCTCAGCATCCATCCATTTTTTCACTCCAGACGACGAAGCGCGGAGTATATTTCGCCTGGAACAAGACCCAGACAAACATTACTTTCTTCTTGGCATCCTTACTGAGGGAGGTTCCGCCGCATATGCCATATTCGGTGCTGCTACGAGCATCCGTGTCAGTTTTTCTCCTCTCTCGTCGCTTTCTCGAAGCCTAGTTCGATGCATTCAGGGCCATCGATGACGTCTGGAACGAACATTTTGTAAAGACCCTGTTCGTCGTGTTCGAGAGACAAGATATGAGAGCCTTCGACGATTTAGGGAGAGACTGGCTCCTCGAGAAAGGGATATAATATCTGTTCATCACCGATACCATCAACCGACCCAAGTTCAAGAAGGCCAATGATCTTGCTATTCATCAAGTACCCGATGTCCCCACCGCATGGCCCTTGGCTCGTACGTACGAGACAATAAGAAGGCACCTCTGTGCTTATCCAGTATATGAATTAGTGGAGGATGATGACGATGCCTTCACCCTTCCTGACGTTGTTCGTGGTGGTTACATCGCGACCAACTTCGCCTTGACAACAGACCAGGCGCTCATTTCGTTTCCGTTCCGATTCGTCTGTCTGCCTGGTCTGGTAGGTCCTTGCCACTGGGAGGCATGTGATTTGCCGTCAAAGATATATTCGATGTCAAAGGCCTCTGAACAGGTGCAGGCTCAGCAGCCTACCTCCAAACAGACAACAGGGCCAAGGCCACAGCTCCCTCGATCCAACGTCTACTCGATCTTGGGGACACTCTTATCGGCAAGACTCATACAGCCTAGCCTTGGGAGTTCGTTGATATTGACTATTGACAGGGTCCAAGAGGTGATGGATATTTGACTGCGGGGGCCTCGAGTTCAGGCAGTGCGTGCGCGATAGCTGCTTACTACTGGTTGGATTTTACCGCGGGCAGTGACACAAAAGAGAGTATCAGGAAACCGGCAGCGCTTGTCGGTGGCCGAGACTGTCTCATGAGACGCTAGACATGAGCGGCGTTATTGCGCTCTCGGAACAGATGTTTCTTTACTCGTGACCCATTATATTCGAGGCTCTTGGAAAGAACTGGGGGGCCTCTCCCCTGTCTCAATGCCCCACTCACTTTGCTGCAGGTATGCAGACTCGCACGTTCACGTTGCCAATCGAAGTCCAACCCTCTGACTTCCAAGACACTTGCTCTGCCCCACTGACCGCTTTCCACTCGCCAAAAAGGATGTTTAGCACCTGGTAGACAATTCGTAAACATCTCAGCATCACTACGAAGCCCATTGACATGACTAGCATATTCACCCCTCTCTTCCCCTCCAAATCCGTCGTTTCCAATACCCTGCCAGGATGGCGCACCTGGCGCGATGTCGACAAGCCTCTCATTCGTACCTACGTCGATACATTTGGTGCCGAGAATACTCTCGACTTGAAACTCGACACAGTACCTGAAAGGATGTTCAAGGAAGGGAAGAAGCTCACGCAATCGGATTTCGTTGAAGCTCTGGCCTTACAGAACAGGTCTTCCTGTTGAACCTAAAGACCTGTATAGATTCCCTTTTCATGTGTGATGCTGCAACTGGTGGAAGGCCTTCGTTCCGACGTGAAGATTTGAACGGGTTCGAAGGTGCTATCAACTCATGTTGTCACCAGAGGACTCAAGGACTGATCAGTTCTTGCATTACATTGCTTCAATGGCTGGACTGTCAGAGGTGAATCATCCCTCTTGGCCAGGTCCAGTATACGAGTCCTATCACGGGTCAGTGGGAGTGGATGCCTATGACTGATGAAAGGGGGCCGTGATGGAGTGTTGTACGAGTTGATTCGAAAAGGATTCGAAAACTCAGGGATAAGGGCATTGTGAAAGCGGTTCAAACAAGGAAAGAGGCGTACATAGGGACTTGCATGGAGCTACATGAGTTTGGTATCATCTTTGACCAAGTAATTTTGTCTTGTGAGCATATTCGGCCGATAGGTTCATTGTTGAGCGAACTTACTATCATGGCTATGCTACTACTATGCTACCACTTGATCACCACTGCTATACTACTGATACAGATGATACCTTGTCCAGAGAAGACTTGAATGCGAACTGAGGTCCCATAATTCTCTGATGGCATTCTAGAAGCATCAGTACTATCGGAACTACCAGTGCCGCCAGAACTACTCAAAGCAAATAGTCGGAATTCAGATATCCGCAACTCTTGCTTAACAGTGAGACCCACTGATGCAGATCTACAGGGTGTGAAGGCTGAGGTTGGACTTGATATGTCATTGAATGCTGCTGCAGGGTTTGTGGTATTCACTCCGAAGGCGCTGTCAATTCCAGTACTACAGAAGATACTAGAAAGCATGTTACTGGATGAAGCTGATGAGATCTGATCTAGAACGGTGGAAGCTGAAACTGACATTGGCAACGTTTAGGCTCAACAAATCGTTTGGAGCTGAGCTATCAGATATGGGGGTATTCGATGCCCTAAAGATGCTCGTAGACCCCAGTGTGCCTACATATCGGGAATCAGGGGCGTTGAGCAGATTTGAGGAAGTAGATTGCATCGTGCCAACAGCAGAGGAAACTGCACCCATGCCAAGCACAGATACAGGATCTTCGTACGTCATCCTGGACAACTATCAGTCATTCCAAGATCGAATAGTAGCTTTGACATTTGGGTAGAGAGGACGATCTCTGCCTGCTTGTTCGCACCAATCATTGCTCTGCCAAAAATATTTGAGGTCCTAGCATCATTGAAAGGATTTGATGTACCGCCAATGATGCAGATGTAAATGACTGAGGTGCATTGACATTGCCAGCTGAAGCTAACCCATTGAACTTGAACGAGAATGGGTAAGGACCCATTGCCGGGGCATCTGAAACGTCTATCGCCCTATCTCCAGGCGAAAAGGGATTGAAGGTGACCATCGATGGTTGGCTATCTGACCCAAGAGGAAACGAAGCAGCTGTGAGATTAGGCTCTCTCTGAATCGGTGAATATGACGATGACTTGTTTGCGAGCATTTGTCTCGACGATGCCTTTGCCCTTCTCCTTCGCCTTGAGCCATTTTTTGTGAACTGGATCGTGCCACCTGATGGGGCGGATGGATATATCAGGGCTTTGAGTTCGGCAGTCAATTCATCGTCAAGTTCGGCGGCTAATTCATTAGCAGCAGCAGGGTTACTGGCACCCAAGTTGAAGATAGGTTGAGAGGGACCTAACATGGGGGATGAAAACTGTGATGCTTCGTATCCGGTAGCCAATGTATCGTCAACCATAGTAAATTCAGCAGTAGAGGTACTAGCACAATCAAACGTAGGATGAGAGGGACCTGCAGCACTTGATGAGGTGGATAGAAATTGTAACATGTCGTGTCCAGCAGCGAACGTGTCATCAACCATAGTGGGTTCAGTAGCAGAGGTACTCGATCCAGATAGGTTAGGTTGAGAAGGACTTGCAATACCTGACATGTATAGAACTTCAAGTTCGATGGCCAATGTATCGTGAACCGCAGTAGCAGAGGTGCTACCACTCACTCAGATAAGACGTGAGAGGGTGCAGAACCTAAATGCAAGGTCAGTACAGCACCGAACAAAGGAATTTCAGGTATTACGCCTTGCCCTTTTCCTTTGTTTTGAGTGCTTTTTTGATGATATGAACTGTTCAGCTGCATCTGGCAGGGTGGATGGAAATAGTGGAACATTGACTTTGGCAGCCCATGGGTTGTCAGCAGGAGTGGATTCGATGGCAGAGGTTCTGGTGTCCAAGTCAAATATGGGTTGAGAGGGACCTTGCGGCACCTGACGAAGTGATTAGAGACAGTAGGGCCTCAAGTTCGGCTTCGCCAATAGCGCAGCTGCTATGTTTGATTGATATTCTATCGGTCGAGTGCTTGCTGGACTTGTTGTCATATTTCTTGCCAAGAGAAATTTCTTTGCGTCTCCTGGCTAGACCTTGAGCCGAGGTCCACGTTGAAGTCCACTGTGTTGACCTCGTATCATCCACTCCGATGCAGTACGCGACGTAAGGGGAACCGATGATGCCAAGTCCGTGATCTCAACTTCAGCTACATCCATTGTGTCAAAGCTGCGCCTGCGCCCATGTTGAGGCCAGCTAACAAGGGACCATCTGTCGTGATGCCCAAGTCCAGGCAAACACCACGCACACTAGAGCTCAGCCGCACAATCGAGTTAATCAGAGAGACACTAGCATCGCGGATCAGCAAGAGGAACGTTTCGGGCAGATTCCAGGACTACAGCGCTTTCTCACTTGCACTTTCCAACGTCTCACTGAGCAACTCATGCCTGGATGCTATTACCATTTCTGGCTTCGCGAGTGAAATTGGATGCATGCGACTCGTGAGTTCCTTGCAGTTCGATAGTGATGAACTAAATGTCCTGGAAATCAAGATGTTCGAAATAATAGACTGCCGTTAACTTGTGTCGCGCTCCAGCTCATCCTCTCCCCCCTCCCTCCTTCTCCTTCGTTGCCTCTCTCCGTATCCTGTCTTCATTCATTCCGTGTTGGTTGGATCTTAAAAAACTGAATCTCGAATTGTGTGACAGCTGGTTTATGTGTCGCCGACATGGCTCAAGCATCCCAGCTCGCTGCGTAGCCTCTCGACATTTATGCCACGTTCGGAGCCGACATTCAACAACGCGTCTCGGATGCTATTCACTCCTGGTGCTTCTGAGAAGTATTTGGTCATGGCAGAACTGAGGTCGCTTGGCTTCAACTTACTCGCAACATCCTCCACTGCGTTATTAGCTCGGGGTTTCATAAATTTGATGTTCACTAGAACAGTGTTCTCGGATATGTACGGCTCATACAGTGCGGCCATTATGTCTGTGTAGACAGAGGGAAGCAGATGCCTGAGTGGCACAATGTCACTGAGTACTTGATGGACTGCAGAGCGGATGCTTCTGTCTTCCAAGATGCGTTGAATATCAGACACCACCGATGCCTTTGTTGTGGAGGAATTATTGGTGGCAATGAATGGAAACAGGCCTCTCATGTCTTTGAACCCCGGGCACCGCACCTTACGGTGATCCAGGATACGCTTGACAATTGCGTTTAACATAGACGGGTCGACTGACGAAGATGAGATGTAATCAATCCTACTCGCTTCGCAATGTTGCAGGGCTGCCTCGAGATCATGCTATCGCAGTAATCGCATACGCCCGATTAGACAGTAATTTCTATTGCCGTTCTTAGTTTGACTTGGTGGTGGATGTGGATGTGGATGAGATTTGTCACCATAACTAGGTGTATGTTAGACAATAATTATATACATGTGGATCAGACCTACCAACAATGAACTGTCTCCAGGTGATAAATCGAGAGTAGGTTGATTTCAGAAACATCTAAGTCAGATCATCCGTGCAATAGTTCTGAAGTTGCACCCATTACCTTCTCGAGCAGGTATGCCCTGCTGATTGCACCCAACTGATGTGTTGGATGAGCCGCTTCTAGGTCCCTGTTTGGAAGGTTTGGAAGCTCTATAAGACAAAGAGATGTGAGAAGATACAAAAAAGATGAGATTTAAAAATATACAAGCTACATGACTGGCCCCTTGATGGTTGTTTCCTGATTGATCTGCAACAATAGATAAGCACCACAATAAAAAAGATCAGAAAGAATTTGAATAAACGTAAGTTGATCATGGATATGATCCATGAGACAAAAGAGTTTGAAGGCTAAGGACTGACCCAAGATATGATCCATGATGAATATGATAAAGGAGACAAGTGGATGTTGGAGTCTAAACCTAAGTATATACTGCACCGGTAATTTGGATATCACACACTAGTGTAAACATTATCATGCCCCTTGCTATTAGATACCATTAAACTGAGAAATTAATCAACTACTTTATTGAATGATTCTATATGGTAAAAGGTGCTTGGACACAGTCCCTATGATAAAGTTGTAAGTTGTACCTCCAATCACCTCATGTAATCACAAGAAATATGGGCAGAGAACAAAAAAAACTATCAAATATTTGATACACATGGACAGGTGTGTTGGCCGGAAAAGATACCTGGATGAACAGAATCACAAAGGAAATCATAATCATAAGAAATGATTTGTGGCAGAGACACAGAATCCCATAAACACCCATGAACTGGTCTAGACTGGAACTGTTTGACTTTGGTCATGAGAAAAGACCCATTGGTGTAGAGGTCGATACGAGTGAGTCAACTGAGCTATCGGTAGAACGTTGAACACGACGGTATGTAGCTGGGGACAGATATCTGTAAACGTAAACTCGGAAACCCCTTGGAGCAAAGCTTAGGATATTGCAGTGACCAAAAAAAGCTCGTTTTTTGAAAAGATGTAGCGAGCTGGATGAGACATCGAGGGATGGTTACAATCGATGTACTGAGTGTTGTGAGGAGTGTAGCTCGGGTGAAGAGACATCCCAGTAGGATCAATTATAATCTGCCAAATTATGGCTGTGAACGGACCACGCGTAAAGGCCTTCAATGAGACTTTTGATGCCTTTCAAAAAATCTTGATTTACTGGACTAGATATACGGTGGCAGTTCCTACTTGCCAAGATTGTCTGATACTAGTCTGGATGATATCTCTTAACCGTGATTATATATACCCAAAAAGGTCAGTAATATCCTTACCCCGGAATCCTCCATCTTGACATTTGCACCAGGAGGTACGACGATTGCTTTTTGCCCTTGTCAAGGAAATGTGTAACACATATCAAGTACAATCTCACTGTTCCAGACCGTGCATTGGTTTTCTTCACAAAGTTCTTTAACCGGAACCCAATCACCTGGCAATGCTTCCTTTTCAAAGATCACTTATTTTTTGATTGGATCTGCACCAGAAAAAATTGGGGTTAGATCAGATATAGAAGATCCTAGGCAGTGTACCTAAAGGTGGACAATGGACTGACAATGGACCGACACTGGCATCTTCCGAACCCAGGCTCTAGACTGCCAATAGTATCCCTTTACGATACACTAATGACAGCATTAACAACAGTTCCTGCTGGAGTGGAACGAGCTCCTGACCGTAGCCATGGATGTCAATAATTTGTTTTAGTATCGTTTAATGCCATCATAGAGAACTTCCAAGTTTCCACCATCAGGTGCCATCTGAAACAGAAACAAGATCTCGGTACCTATCCATAAGAAATCTTGTTCATGGATTGATCTCCGACCTTGAAGAGCATGATTAGCCGAGCACACCGACCATTGAAGAGCAGAATCTTCTACCCACTTGACCTCTGAAAATACTTCTTTGCTCAACGTTGCTATGAACACTGTAAGTGATATCTTTTACGCTTGTTGTAGTGTCCCCAATGGCTTGATCATATTATAGATCACTTTCGTCCGTATTGACCAGAACAGTTGCATTGGTCAACATTGCCACTGCAAGGAAACGTGAGGAAATAACACTTTCCTACTTGCTGATTTTCATCCCTTCTGTCTGGTTGCTACTGCGAAACCAACTGCGGCTGCTGATAACTTACCTAGTGATTCCACTGGGACAGGTTCACTTGCTCGTAAAATTTGTGAGTGCTATATCTAGTACAGAAATCAAAAGTTGTTGAATTGCTGGAGGGGCATTGGATCCCAAACTCAAGGAAGCATCTCATTCTCTTGTGAAGCCAGACTTCAATCTCTGACATTGTGCATCAGGCAGAATCATCATAATGCTGATTCATCAATTTTATCTACCCAATGTTGACCAGTGGTAGTAGTAACAACTTCTGTGTGCTCTCTCGACACTAGGCCAGATCGCAGTCAGTGCTTCGACACATTGGCCAAGACGAATATGTGCTAGTGGATGAGCTAAAACTAGACAATGATTGACAAAGACCGACTAGCTAAAGAATGAAAAGGACGTACTGCTGGTGACATGCATGATACCACACAGAAACACAGAAACACCGAAGCTCTATCAAGCGGATACACGTTGTGATAGGATGTCGGTATCAGATTTAGTCAACTTTGTTGTACAGACTCGACCTAATCCATGATGACATAGCCAAACTCAATCCGACATCATTCTTCGAGTTTCGAGGCGCTAAAGATAGGGATAGAAGAAAGACCCCGATCTTGAGCAGGGCATCTTCATTCCGGTGCGTACCAAGATTTTGAGCCATGCGGATAGCCGTGTCCAAGCAAGTGTCATAGCACCAATGCCGATCTCGCGATAACCCATGAGAAGGAGGGCTTGGTAGGTGGATGGACGTGAAGAGGCAAAAGTAGATTGGAGGAGAAACTCGGCCGAGTTGAAGTCGATTTCGCCGGCAGCCCACATAGTGAGACCGTCCGTTGGGAGATGAGTCTGCAGCGGAGGGAGAGGGGAATGCATGATAGTTGAGGTCTTGAATAAGAGCATCATAACGGGCAGCGAAAGGGGAGAGATGACTGTCAATATAAGAAGGGTGTGAAGGACTAGTAGAAAAAAAAAAGAGAGACAGTGAGATGAACCGATTATTCAGAGGTCCTGCCTGCGTTGAGCGTGTTAACAATGACATCCTGCCATTCGTTGAAGGGGTTATGAGTTGGGTATATCAAGTCCAGAGTTTATGAAAGAGCGAACGTAATAACCTGTCTATAGATCTTACAAAAGCTTTGACGATCAAGAAGTTGTTTGTTGTGACACTTGTGATGGGTGTGAGGGCGCGGCCCCATGGATTTGTCCTGGACCCAGGTTGGACAAGCTAAAAGAGGTCAAGAGAAAAGAAACCAAGCTCGGAAGGACATCATGATAAATCAAGTTGTCTAGGTGGGTAACAACCATCGCACAGCATTCGATCGATAGTGCTCAGAGGTGGGTATGCTTCACAGGTATCAAGCTGGCTGTTTCCCTGCGAATGTAAGAGCTCGTGGCTCTCTGTTCGAGTTCACGTGAGTAGCAGTATATTTATATGAAGCAGTGTGCAAAAATGTATTTTAAGTTACAAACTTGCCCCATAGCCCTTTTTAGATTCAGATTCAGAGTTTCTATTCCAGGGCCCACTTGAAGAAGGTGTTCAGTGAGATCCAGACTCTCACAGTTGGTCTTTGGCTCCGTTTTCTTTGGGCTTGTTTACTCTCAATACCTCATTTAGGCTCTCATCAATCCAATCAGCATATGACGAGCAATTGATCAATGTCCGACGGATTTTTTCATTGACAAAAGCGCAGCAAACCTGCATGTGCTCTATACTACCCAGCTCTGTTTCGGTGAAGGAGATAAACTCGAGTTTCCTCGGCTCTCAAAGAAGCAACACCTGGGACGATTCGATGAATAAGTATCATCAACTCGAAGATTTTTCGTTTTTTTTTAAAAAAGGACGTCTGAACCCACTATCTAGGCTTGGACGCCGTGTTTTTTCTTTCATTTCATCCCCCTCAACGACTCCCTGCTATAGTTGATGACCAGAAAAAGGGACCTCTTGTCGGATGAGAATCATACCACGGCGCAAATGATACCAGCTATATCTTCTAGTGCTTCAAAAACCTATCCACTTCTTCCTGAACAACATAAATATTCCCCAAATAACCTACACTTGCCCAAGAAAAATTCGGCACCCAATGAAAAAAGGCTCGGCGAACTTTGGTGGCTGTGATCTTAGCAAATTGATGTCGCAGGCTTCTTATTGGGTGACAGCTCCTAGTATAGTACCTACCGGAGTGTATTGCATCTATCCTTTAGGCCGAGGGTTAGGAGCGGCCTGAGCTCTGAGTGACAGCAGGCACGGGGGAAGGGACGGTTGTGAAACTCAATTGGTCGACTTACGAACCGATTAGACTACTTCAGCGGTTATCTCCCTAAGAATCTCGGTGATGCGAGTTCTTCTGGGAAATTGTACTCTCCAAGACTGAACGGAGGTGGATTGAGATGGCCTCTAAGAGTTATCTCATGAAAATGAGTATCTAAAAGTTTGATATCTTTCAGTGACACTTGATGCATGATTTGATCAGTCTTGATGTGCAACTTGACAGTGCTTAAAACCTGAAATTACGCTTGCAATCAACTATTTTAGAGTACTTGCCGTGTTACTGATACATCTGCTTTGCTTTGCTTCGAGTGGCCCTTGAGCCCTGTTCAAATGAGTATCAACAGAAAGTCATCTCACTCGACTTTGAGTGAGATGACTTTCTGTTGATACCTTGAGGGTCCTCTTTTATCCGGACGATGAAACAGGAGATGAGCACTGATATTCACTTTACGTTTAGGCGATATCTAACCAAATGTAGTAACACCTCCTGTACGTTTGTCAGCAAAAACATACGAAATTCTGAATACCCGAAAAAACACATCTTTTTCCGTCCTTTGTACACCATGTCGGACAGTCCAATCCATCGGGACCCCTTCCCACTCACCACAGCCCAGCTCTTCGGCAACTTTTGCGAAACGCTCTTTTACGGTATCTATTTAGTGACTTGTCTATCCTGCGTCCGAGTCTTCTTGGATGCTTGGACGCGACAAGTGGGGCGATGGGGTCGGTCTCGTAGAATTCGTTGGTTGATGACGATGACCGCCCTCGCGTTGTTCACTATCTGCACGTTTGATACTGTCATTGGCCTAGTGCACAATATCCAAGCGTTTGTCCATTCAAATGACCCAGAGAAGGAGTTTGTGAACCTATCGAATTGGATCACCATCGCCCGCGTGAGTGGATATATAACTCTTCCTCAGCAGGTCTGTACTCACTGAATCCAGTCAGTGAACCAAGTCATAGCCATGCTCATCGGCGATTTTATTCTGGTATGGTGTTTCTGATTTCTGATTTCTGTATTATTATTCATTATAATTTTTTTTTCTCAGGTATTCCGGTGTTGGATCATCTACGGCCGTCAATACCTCATCATCCTCCCTTCACTCACTCTCTTCCTCGTCGATCTCGCAATGGCCGCCAAACTCACCGAAATCATCGCCAATCCGCACGTCACGGCCAACATGAATGTGATCATACCTTGGTGGCTGTCCTTCCTCGCTTTAACAGCCGCTCAAAACACCCTGACAACACGTACGTCTTTGTTCGATTGAATAGTCTTGGTAACGAGTATGATTTTTGACTTTTTTTTTTGGGCGGGAACAAGTTATATTGATATGGCGTATCTGGAAAGTAGAGAAGCGGACTCAAGTATTTTTAGATCAGATTGAACCACTCTATCAAAGCTACCATCTACGCAGCGTCATTCACATCATTGCAGAATCGGGGATGTTCTATACGACTTGTGTTGTCATCACGTTCATTGTAAGCGCTGTCAAAAGCAATGCTCTATACCCTGTATCAAACATCGTAAGTATCCTTTCCTGACCCCCCCCCCTCGAGGCTGTAACTGTAAACCTGTACCTGTTTCAGACACTCATCGTCACCGGAATCTCATTCAACGCGATCCTTGCCCGCTCTTCCTCGAGGCACATTCAACATTTTACCAAAGTCGGAACACAGCAAAATACTGGAGTGGTGGTGTTTGGTAATTTGACGAGGCCTGACGTTGTCGAGTTGGCAGCGATTGGATCAGAAGCAGAAGCAGAAGCAGAAACAGAAGCAGAAACAGAAACAGATCGAACGTCGTCTCGAGATAACTTGAATTCGGTCAAGGTCACGAAATTGACGACGACGGCCTCCTGATACCCCACGGTCTGTCTATCTTTGGTTTGCTGGGAAGGATTTTGAATGTTGTAAATTCGAGAATTGATTGTAAAGAAATAAATATAGAAATAAGCATCCTTACATTTGCTTCTGGATTGGTGCTCAATCGAAGTTGTGTGTGAATGCTCTCTCTCTCAACTTGGTAGACTCTTGACTTTCATATATGATGATGATGATGATATCGTGAAAGAGGCCTCACGTTATACCTTTAGAAAGTGGAGTAATTGATCTTTTCGCATGCTGCTGGCAAATTCCGGTGTAACCGCTCCCAAGCAAAGATCAGATTTGGAAATCAAGCGATGACCGTCATAGTACCCATCGATCTTTCAAAAAAAAATCGTACCCGGCATGTCCGACCTTTCTTCCTTTTCCTTCGAAAGTAAACCTTCCACCATTTCCAGGAACCTGCGATTCATAAAGATCCACTCCATTTCAACCCCCTTCGCTCCTATTAAATTTCCTCTTGCCCAGCGCGATTGTCGATAGTTCCTTGGTCGTCTATACTGCAGGTTCTGGAACCCTCGTAAGGTCTATTGGCGATCTCCACACGGTGATTTTCGACTTTGTAATCTCATCGTCTGTAAAATTGGACCAGGCACCATAGGTTGGGTATCGATCACTTGTGACAGCGTCGAATAAGGTGAGAGCGCATGATCATGATATGATTCTTGGATGTGGTACTCATCTACCATTCTTTCTGCTTTGGGTACGGGGACTGTACTTATCGTTCAATTTGTTTGCCCTGTTCCATCGCAGCGGAGTAAGCTACTTTATTATCCCATTGCGCTAGTATCGGAGGCTATTTACGTCCCTGCTGTGACGACTATAAACGCAGTCACGATGCTGAAATGATAACCTCTACATTCCTTCCCCCTCCCCCACCTGATGTCGAATAGCAACAGCAATAACAATAGCAACAACAATAGCACGGTCGAACGAGACCCCTTCCCCATCACCGCTGCGCAGCTCTCAGGAAACTTTTGCGAAACCCTGTTTTTCGGCATCTATCTAGCAACATGCACATCCTGCATCCGTACACTCCTTACCACCGGCACTGGAACTGGAAAAGAGCGATGGCGCCGGCCGCACGAAATTCGGTGGATGTTGACGATCATCGCGTTTATTCTGTTTACCATATGCACGTTCGACACTGTGTTGGGGCTGTTACACAATTTCCGTGCGTTTGTGGATTCGGAGGATCCGGAACAGGAGTTTAGGGATATTGCGGATTGGATTAATATTGCCCGTGTGAGTGGTTCGTCTTTTTAGTGTTGAGGAGATGGTACGCTAGAGGAGGTTGCGTTGACCAACGTCAGTCAGTGAATCAAACTATCGCCATGATTATTGGGGATTTCGTTCTGGTACGCTATCACCCATTCTACGGTTTTTGGGCCTTTCTTTTTTGAAGAGTTGCTGTTAGATATATCGATGTTG
>Ga0153965_1000079_pt1 | contig 15862 bp, 11 predicted proteins | sample TSFL049MetaG_FD_104707 | JGI IMG/M metagenome (GOLD analysis project Ga0153965, IMG submission 104707) | Attine ant fungus gardens microbial communities from Florida, USA - TSFL049 MetaG | ecosystem: Host-associated > Fungi > Mycelium > Unclassified | place: USA: Florida, Paynes | collected... | reverse complement strand
TGTAGAACAATAGGTAGTAGCATGTGATGATCTGTCCTAGTGCACAGACCATCACTTTTCTGTATTTAAGGACTCATAGTCTGAGGATTAGACCTCAGACTTAATAACATCTTTTGTCATTGTCTAAACTTTGCTTTCTTGAACTTCTCAAGTATCAAATCATCAATCACAAATTAGTAAGTGACCTTTTGTAATAAATGCATTGAATGTTTGAGAACTCTAAGAGACAACAGACTCACAGAATAGACAGAACTCTTCAAAGAAATCTTAGACTATTCTCTTTCTATCTTTGGACTTGTGCTAAATGGGACAGTATCAGACTAACCCATTATTAGACACTGACTCGGCTTATCACCTTCATCGTTTCTGTCACTGGACTATTACTTAACTAGTCACCTATAGTTATAACTAGTGTTACCACATTGTAACATAGTCACAATACCTAGTTAGGATAAATACAGACCAGAAAGAGAAGGGAATGGCAAGTTCTCTCTTTCTGTATTCCCTTTGTAAAATCTTACTTTGAGGAATTGGTACTCTTACTTGTCTTAGGACAACCTCAAGGGTATTACTTAAAGTCTTGTTAACATCTCTCCTCTGATATAACTTCACTGAAAACCTTAACTGGATCCTTTAACAAGGAGCATAGAGATATCAAGTGTTAGATATAGGCTTTAAGTTAAAATACATATTCAACTGTAAAGTCTAAAGTCTTAACATGCCCTCTTCCTACTAAGTGGGATTTTTTATATGTTTAGAGAAATACAAAAGAAATATGGAGAAAATAATAAACCTAGTCATAATCTATTATTACAATGATTGTTCTGGTAGTGATAGGGAATCCTGCACCTTCTTGTCTTTTCTTGATTATTTCCTATTAGTTTTGCTAGGTCTGTTCCACTCTTGCTAAGTTACCAGGTTTCTTACTACTGATCCTATGGCAATTGTCCCCTCTCTTTGGCTTATCTCAGTGACTTGGGACCTGACTCTTTCCCTTCTTGCCTAGGGAGTTTCAGAAGTTATTTCCACTACTCTCTAAGGCTCTTTGTTACTCCTTTATTTCTGATCGTAGTGGATCAGTTTTAATGTGCTCCTATCCTTAGCCATCACTGATTGAGTGATGTTGCAGCTATTCTTATCTTTTACCAGGCCGTTGGTCCTGTTTGTTATGAGAGCCCCAGGAAGGAAAGAGTTTCCCACACATTCAAACAACTGATCTCTAACATCAAGATGCACAATGGGGTCGAGATATAAATAGTGTGGGAACTTAAATAAGCAGATCATGTGATAAGAACATGTGACAGAACATTCTAGAAGAAGGACATGTGATCGTGTAATACTAGGTCACAGCCACTTGTAAAAGTAGTATAAGTAGGTAGTCAAATCCAACGAAGAACTCCATCGAGTTCTTCCTAAACACTTATCTAGAGTGGTCCTTGAGTCTTCATGACTTAGCGATAACAAAAGAACTCGATACCACTCCCGAACACTGATCACCTCGATCCCTGTCCATACTTGCTTAATGTGCAGTTGGCTTAATACCGGCACTGCGAGTGGGTACCCCAATCACCACTCCACTCTCTAATCTCCCTCGCTAGCGAGCACAGCGCTCGTAAGCATTTTGGATAGCGGGCCCTAGCTGTAAAGGGGACTTCTCAGTCAGGAGAGACTGAGGGAGGAAACCATATACCAAGTCTGGGTGTATAGTCGAGTCCTGACCTTCAAATCAGACTAGATTCTATACCTTTTCTCATTATAAGCTCCGTGCTGTCATCCATTGTGACAGGTACACGCAGGAGATCAGTGGTTACTTCTTAAAAGGCCACTTAGCTTAGGAGTTCCCTTCTTAGGGGCAATTGTCTACCATTTGATTAGGGTAGTAGTTAGTAAGGCAGTAGGAACCTAGACAGGAAAAGATTGCGCTCCCTGTTAGGTATAGCCTTAAAGCTCGCCCTGGATCAAGAATCATCCGAATACGAGTCGTCATCACCATCACCATCACCACCACCTAACATGTCCCGCCAACACCAACAACAACAACAGCAACCACAGGGGGAACCATCCCAGGCACCCGCCCCCCAACCATCAAGAGAGGAGCAACTCCTCGCAATGATCGCCACCCTGCAGCAGCAGGTAAACACCATGCTCCTCCAACAGCAAGGGAGCAGAGTAGAGATCGCCAGACCACCAGTTTTTAGTGGAAAGATGGAGGAGATGAGCGCGTTTATCAATGCAGCTCGACTATACATTAGAATGAAGATGACAGAGGAGGCAGCAACAACCCAGGTGGCCTGGGTACTATCTTATGTGCAGGGAGGAGTAGCAGAGGCGTGGAAAGACAACCTCCTAGACGAGCTAGCAAAGGGGGAGTCAGAGGTGGAATCGGTAGAGTTGCTGTTTACCAAAATCAGGAATGATTTTGGAGAAACGTCAGAGGAAGAGAGAAAAATAGAGCAGTTGAGGATGATAGAGCAGGCGGGAAGGACCTGCGACGAGTATGTGCAAGAGTTCAAGAAAATTGCCAAAGAGAGCGGCTATGAGGGACGACCCCTCATAGAAGAATTCAAAAGGGGCCTCAATAGGGCCATCAGGAGAAAGTTAGCAGAAGCAGAGGAACCGCCGACCACCATAGGAGAGTGGCAGGAGAGAGCGGTTAGATTAGATAGAAATCAAAGACAGAGCAGAGCAGAAGAGAAAATACTGGGGAGGAACGCGGCGCGCCCAGGGAGAAACGCGTAGCAAAGAGGAGGATATGGGAGAGGATCGTATGGAGGTAGAGGAGGACAGATAACGTGGCGGGCAGGAGCTCCACCAGTAAACAGAGGAGGAAATACAACGAATAAAGAAGGAAACCAAACGGGTCCACGGAGAGACCCAAATGCTATGGATGTCGATAGAGGAAGAGGGGGAGATAGGACCTGCTATCACTGTGGGAAGTTTGGCCATATAGCCCGAAATTGCTGGGAAAGAAATAAAACAAGAGTAGTAGATACGCCGCAGGAGTCGGCAAAAGAAAATGGAGGTCAGTGAGCTCTCGACTGGCCTCCTCCAATTTGTACAGTGTATTGCGCCCAGAAAAATTGGGCAATAAAATAAATTTTTGCAAAAACACTGAGAGAGTAAGAGATGTGTGGCGCACACTACGGCCACTAAGAGAGGTGTGGATGAAAGTAGGATTGGAAAAGCTGGAAAGTCATGAGGGAGTAGCAGTAAGAGCTCTACTAGACAGTGGAGCAACAGGCCTATTCATGGATACGGCCTTTGCAAAAGAAAAGGGGTTCAAGATGGAGAAAATGAAAAAATCCTTAATGGTTAAAAATGTGGATGGAACGATAAACGTAGGAGGAGCAATAACGCACCAGGTCGAGTGCAACATGTTCTTCAAAGGACATGTAGAAAGAGTCAGAATGGATGTGTGTAATCTGGGGAAAACGGAAGTCATACTGGGGATGCCATAGCTGGCCGCTCATAATCCAGAGATAGATTGGGAGAAAGGAGAAGTAAAAATGACGAGATGTCCACCCATATGTGGAAAAAGAAAACAGGAAGTAAAAAGGATAGAGAAAGATAAGAACGATGAAGTACTAAGGAAGTTGGTGCCCAAAAGGTTTTGGAAGTGGAAAAAGGTCTTTGGGAAAAAGGAGTCAGAAAGGATGCCAGTGCAAAAGGCCTGGGACCACGCAATAGAGTTAAAAGAAGGGTTTACGCCAAAAAAGGGGAAGGTGTATTCTTTGTCAAGAGAGGAAAGGGAGGAAGTGCAAGCATTCGTGAAGGACCAACTGAGAAAAGGGTATATTCGACCCTCCAAGTTACCACAAACGTTGCCAGTACACTTCGTGGCAAAAAAGGATGGCAAAAGGAGGATGGTGCAAGATTATCATCATATAAATCAATAGACGGTAAAAAATGGATACCCCTTGCCACTCATCACAGATATCTTGGACGGAGTAGGAAAAAGGAAGGTGTTCACAAAGCTGGATCTGAGATGGGGCTATAACAATGTCAGGATCAAGGAAGGAGACGAATGGAAAGCAGTATTTACCATGCATATTGGAGCGTACGAGCCCACAGTAATGTACTTTGGATTAACAAACTCCCCCACCACTTTCCAGACAATGATGAATGATCTCTTCCGAGACCTTATAAACCAGGGAGATACGGCAACCTTCATCGACGACATTCTAGTAGCAACAGATACAGAGAAAGGGCACGACGAGTTGGTAGAGGAAGTACTGAAAAGATTGGAGGAAAATGACCTGTTTGTGAAACCAGAGAAGTGTAAGTGGAAAGTGAGAGAGGTGAAATTCCTAGGAGTAGTAATTGGGCCAAGAGGGGTAGAGATGCAAAAGAAAAAGGTGGAAGGGGTGCTAAACTGGCCAGCACCCAGAAACGTCAAAGAGGTGCAGAAGTTCTTAGGCCTAGTCAACTACTACAGAAGGTTTATAAAAGACTTCACAAAGATAGCGGCACCACTACACATACTGGTCAGAAAGGAGCAGAAGTGGAAATGGGAGAAGGAGCAAGAGGAAGCATTTGGGAAACTAAAAAAAGCGTTCATGATGGAACCTGTTTTAGCAATACCAGATATAGACAGAGAAATGAGGGTAGAGGCGGACGCATCAGACTATGCAATGGGAGGAGTATTGTTGTCAAAATGCAAAGATGGCAAGTGGAGGCCAGTGGCCTTCATCTCTAAATCGCTAAACGCCACTGAGCGTAATTATGAAATACACGACAAAGAGATGTTGGCGGTCATTAGGTGTCTTGAAGCATAGAGACACTATCTAGAAGGGGCAAAACTAGAATTCGAAATCTGGACAGATCACAAAAACCTCCAGTATTTTATGACAAGTCAAAAATTGAATCGAAGACAAGCGTAATGGGCTTTGTACCTCTCGCAATTCGACTTTACCCTGAAACACGTTCCAGGAAAAAGCATAGGGAAAGCAGACGGACTAAGCAGAAGGCCAGATTGGCAAGAAGGGGTAGAAAAAGATAACGAAGATCGAACGTTAATTAGGCCAGAGTGGGTCAGAGGGGTGGAAACGGTGATAAAAGAAGGAAGTCTAAAGGAGAGAATAAAAAGGGCACAGGAGGGAGATAAAAAGGTGGTGAAGGCAGTAGAAGAGCTAAAGAAAGCAGGAGTAAAGACGTTGAGGGACGAAGAGTGGGAAATAGAGGACGGAGTAGTATTAAAGGAAGGAAGAATATACATGCCAGAAGGGGAACTGAGAGGAGAAGTGATACGACTACACCATAACACCCCAGTAGAAGGACACGGAGGAAGGTGGAAGACGACAGAGTTGGTTACTAGGAATTACTGGTGGCCAGGAGTAACGAAGGAAGTAGGGAAATATGTGGACAGATGCAATGCTTGTCAAAGACACAAGAACCAAAGCGAGGCACCAGCAGGAAAGTTAATGCCCAATGCAATCCCAGAAAAACCATGGAGTCACATATCAGCAGACTTCATCACGAAACTACCATTAGCTCAGGGATACGATGCAATTTTAGTAGTGTGCAACAGATTTAGTAAGATGGCATACTTCATAGCAACTATGGAAAAAACATCGGTGGAAGGGCTCGCAAAGTTGTTTCGGGATCATGTATGGAAGTTGCACGGGCTTCTAGAAAGCATCATATCAGACAGGGGGATGCAATTTGCAGTAGGGATGATGAAGGAGCTGAATAACTTGCTGGGGATTCAGACGAAACTTTTGACGGCTTATCACCCTCAAACCAATGGGCAGACAGAAAGAGTAAACCAGGAGTTAGAACAGTACCTGAGGGTTTTCATCGACCACAGACAAGAACAGTGGCCGGATTGGTTAGAAATGGCAGAATTTGCATATAATAACAAAATTCACGCAGCAACAAAAACATCACTGTTCAAAGTAAACTATGGCCAAGACCCAAGAATGGGATTTGAGGGAAGAAGAAAGGGAAAATATGAGGTGGCAGGGAAGTTCATAGAGAAAATGAGGAAAATTCAGGAAGAGGTGAAAGCAGCGCTAAGGAAAGCGCAGGAGGAGATGAAGAAGTTTGCAGATAGGAAACGAGGGAAAAACAAGGAATACAGAGTAGGGGACTTAGTACTGCTGAGTACAAAGGACTTAAAGTGGCAGATGAAAGGGAGAAAATCAGAAAAGTTGACAGAGCGCTTCGTAGGCCCCTACAAGATTAAAGGAATCGTCTCTAGCAATGCAGTAGAGTTAGAATTACCCAAATCGATTAAAATACATCCTGTAGTAAATGTAAGTAGAATACGACTCTACAAACCGCAGGTAGAAGGGCAGAAGAAGATACCACCGAAACCGGTCATCATAGAAGGGGAGGAAGAATTTGAGGTAGAAAAAATCTTAAATAAAAGAATAGTACAAGGGAAAGAAAAGTTCTTGGTGTGATGGAGGGGATACACAGCAGAAAGCGACACATGGGAGAATAGGAAAAACCTAGAAAACGCAAAAGAGTTGGTAGAAGAGTTTGAGAGGGAGTACAGAGAAGAGGCAGAAGAACTTAGGCGACAAGAGCTGGAAGAAGAAGAGAAGGAATTTAGCTGGGAACTACCAAGGGAATTTACAGCTAAACTACTATATGGTTGGGGAAGGAAAAGATATGAGAGAAAAAGAGAAAAAAGGTGGGACGAAAACTGGAGTCGATGGAAAAATTCCTCGGGACGAGGAATCTTGAAGGGGGGGCCATGTTATGAGAGCCCCAGGAAGGAAAGAGTTTCCCGCGCATTCAAACGACTAATCTCTAACATCAAGATGCACAATGGGGTCGAGATATAAATAGTGTGGGAACTTAAATAAGCAGATCACGTGATAAGAACATGTGACAGAACATTCTAGAAGAAGGACATGTGATCGTATAATACTAGGTTATAGCCACTTGTAAAAGTAGTATAAGTAGGTAGTCAAATCCAATGAAGAACTCCATCAAGTTCTTCCTAAACACTCATCTAGAGTGGTCCTTGAGTCTTCACAACTTAGCGATAACACTGTTCCTTTGATGGGCATCTTTCTGGACTTTTCCACATAAGGCTTCTTTTCCCTAACTAAGCTGCCTTTCTCAACTATAATGCTGTGAGGCTGCAGGTTTGACTCCGCTGGTTCTTGAGTGATTGGTCTATTAGTGGTAGCAACCTTATATCCCTAGGTGTACTGTTATATAGTTAGGTAGCCAGCTTTTGGTGGTAAAGTCCTCTGTGCCTTTTCTGCTACCTAGCAGGTAATTCTATCTTAGTCCTACTTTTTGGGATGTGAATTTGTGAAATTTGGTTAATTTTAGGCCTGAATATATTTTGGGCTTTATAGTATACTCCGATGCATCTACCTCCACCCTTATTTCCTTATCCAAGTCTGGTGCCACTAACACTAGTCATGTTGTAAACATCTGTTTTAACTGCTTGAACACTTGCTCCTACTCCTCTCTTTAATTCCACTTTTTGTCCTTTCTAACCAATTTGTGCATTGGCTTAGCTATTTTGGCAAAGTCCTTGACAAATTGCCTGTAATAATTTGCTAATCCTAGAAACTTCTATACCTCTTTGACCATCTTTGGTTTTGGTCATTCCAGAACTCTTGCTATCTTTTCTTCTTGTATCTTAATTCCTCCTGACCCTATTACTAGCCCCAGGAAGTCAATTTCTCTTAATTTCCATATGCACTTCTCTGGTTTTACATAAAGATCATTTTCCTCTATTCTTTTTAATATCTCTTCCATTATTTTGTTATACTACTTTTTGTCTTCTATTTCTACTAAGACATCATCCATAAATGCAGCTACTTCTCCAGTATTTATCAGATCCCTCAGAATGTCATTAATCATTGCCTAAAAGGTTGTAGGCGAGTTTGTAAGACCAAAAAATATGACTGTGGGTTCATATACTCCTAAGTACATTGTGAACATTGCCTTCCACTCATCTCTCTCCTTTATTTGTACATTGTTATACCCCCATCTTAGGTCCATCTTTGTAAATACCCTTTTTGTTCCCATGGTATTGATAAGGTCAGAAATCAATGGTAGGGAGTAGTTGTTTTTAACTATCCGATTGTTGAGATACCAATAGTCTTATACTATTTATTTCTTTTCATCTTTCTTTTTTACAAAGAAGACTGATGAAGTCTGGGGTGACTTTGAGGGTCTAATGTACCCTTTTCTCAGCTGTTCCTCTACAAACTCTCATACTTCCTCTTTTTCTTGTCTTGACATTAAATATATTTTTCCTTTCTTTGGGACAAAATCCTCTTTCAGATTAATCACATGGTTCTATAGCTTTCTTGTCAGCATCCTCTCCAACTTTACTTTCTCAAATACCTTCAACCACCTATGAAATTTCTGTGACATTATATATTTTACTTTCTCTCTATTTAGCTTGATCTCCTTATCAAACTTTTCTTCTATTGTCTATTCTCACTTATCTCTGTTAGCCTTTTCCACATTTCTTATCCTCTTTCCCATCTTCTTTCTTCATTTTATATCTTTCTTTACTGCCAAGTTTCTTCCACAAAGGGGTAGACATCTCATTATTTTTACTTCTCCTGTCTCCTAATTGATTTCTAGGTTGTGCACTTGCAACCAAGGTATTCCAAATATGACTTCTGTCTTTCCTAAATTATACACATCCATTCTCATCCTTTCTATATGGTTTTTGTAAAAGATGTTGACTTTTACTTGATACATGATACTCTCTTTACTATTCTCTGTTCCATCTACATTTTTCACTTTTAATGGCCTTTCTAGTTTTGTCATTTTGAAACTATGTCTCTTGGCCATTTTTCTGTCCATAAACATGCCTGTGGCACTACTATCTAAGAGCGCTTTGACTATTACACCTTTATGCATATCTACTTTCTCTATTCTGATGTCTAGCCATACTTCTCTTAAAATTTTGAACATTCTCCTAATGTTCCTTTCTTTTTCTTCTACCTTTGCTGTGCTTTCTGGTTCTTCTGACTATACACTGCTTTGCTGTGCCTTTGCCTCTCTGGGCTGCACTGCTTCTTTTTCTTTCTTTTTCTAGCATCCACACTATCTTTGTCTATTTAAAATCACCCCCTATCCTCTGTTTTCTTCCATGTGGCATCCCTTCTCTCCACACTGTTTGTACTCTATATATGTCACTATAGTCTCCTTTGTGCACCATCTTAATTCTAATAGATGTGCTTCCTCTAACACCCCTTTGCCACAATACTCCTCTGCTTTCTTTCTCAACTCTGCCAGTGAACTCCTCCACTTTTACTGTGCCTTTTGTGGCTTGACCACACATGCTGCCTCTTTTTTCTCTACCCTTCTCAACCTTCTTTTTCTTTTCTGTGCTTTTCCCTTTACAGGGTATACTGGCTTCTCTCTTTGCTATGCCTTTTGTGGATTCACCACACACACTGTTCTTTTCTCTCTTGCCTTCTTCTCTGCATTTTCCAAAGGGGGCACTCCTTGCATTTGTGTCCTTTTTCTTTGTACTTGTAACACTCTACCTTCCATTCTTCTTGTTTGATCTCCTGCCTTCTCAACTCTACTTCACATTTTATTACTCTGCTTGCTAGAACTTTGAATTTATTTTGGGGTTTTGGTTTCTCCTTTTTTCTCTCCTTTTCCCTACAGTATTAGGCTCAATGTTTGAACCCTATATATTTCCAACACTCTCTTTCTCACTTCTCTTCTAACTTTGCCCTTAATAAAGCAAGGGTATACTTTTCTTTGAGCAAGCTACTCATGATGTTATGATATTGTTGTTGAGACATCGTGACAATATCTCAGAGGTATGGATATCTTGCTATTTACTGTTATGTTTGCTGGGGTGCAAGATTTTCACCCAGCTAGATGCTTACTTTTCTACTGACTACTGCCCTAATACTAGGGTTACACTATTATCTCAATAGAGAGGATCCCTAATCTAGACAGCCCTTTAAGAGGTAACTGTTACTCCTCTGCATGTACCACTTACAATAGAGTACAGCACAAGGTTTATATTAAGAAGATATAACTACTAGACACTACTCAGTTGACAGGTCAGGTCTTAAGTATGATACCTGGGTTTAGTATCACACTACCACTGATAGTCCCTAACTGAATATCAAGTCCCCTTAAGCCAAGGGCCTAGCTATATATAGAAGTGACTGGCAATTGTGATGATCGTTAGTTAAGGGTTGATTAGTAATAAGATAAAAGATTGGACAGAGTTCAAAGCAAACAGTATCTAGAGATTGGTATTGAGTTCTTCTGTTAGCAACTGACTTAAGAACCTAGACTAGGGTTTAGTCCAGGTAGCTCTTTAGGGTTAAAAGAGTCCTTGCTTTATTCTGCTATACTACTTATACATTCTTGTACTGTTTGTTCTTATTTATTCTACAAGTCCCTACTAGTCCAGGGTTTAATTACAGTCTATGTTGTATTTCTTAGTCATGGTCAAGGCGACTCATGACACTTTTCTTACTTGTTTTATTTCTTTTTCATATTCTTTTTCAAATTTTTCCACCAAGTCTCTCAAATTTTCTCTTAGCTCCTATATATTCTCTTTTGCTATATATCTTTTCCACTGTTGTCATGACTTGGCAAAACAGCTAAGTTATTATTATATTTCTTTTCTTTTCTTTTTCTTTTGGACTTATGATACAAGGAAGTAATGTGGGAAACTGTTACATGACATGTTAGAAAGTCACAGGGTAATGTCACATGATGGGTGTGGAAAAATAGTGCACAGACCATGTAGTAGTTGTATAAATAGTATACAAGAAATAGAAGAGGACTCTATTGAGTTCTCTTTGTCAACTTGGACTTGGAGTAGGTTTAAGTTATCTTGGCTAGAGCCTTATACTAGGTATTATTCTCTGAATGATCATTAACTAAAAAATAGCCCTATAAAAAGACCCTTACTAGATCTCAAGTCTATGGGCTCTTATACTTCTATGTACTAGATGTTCTTTAAGGAAAGCCTCTTTTTCTTAGCTACTTTTATTTACATTGGTATTTGAGAAGTGATATAACTCTGCAGTTGCTTCTTAAGCTTTGTTAACAGGTTAAATTAATCAAGTACAAAGTAGGAGCCCATTAATTTTAAATTGTTGAGGCTCAAGCTCAAGTAGTTCCTAAGCCAAGGTACAAAATATCATGCTTATATACTATAAATTAAAATAACTATATTGTTTTAAGTTTAGCTTAACTCATACAATCACACAGACCTACTCACTTATTCTGAGGTAAAAACATCTGGTGATTATAAATGTAATTCAGTCAAGTTCATTGACTGTAGCTGACCAATCCTCCAGAGGTTCCCCTGTGTCTTCTCCCATATCCTTCCAAGGTATTGAGAAACCAATCATAATATAGCCCTCCTGAATTGTCAGTCTCAAAATTGTTAGTCAGTGGGATGTTCCCTTCTGAATAAGTGTCACCTCCAATTGCATTGAATTTGCAATCATCATGACATATATGTTCTTTGCTCTTGTTCTTTACTGAGACTGGAGAAGAATGCTATTTGGAGGGGCTAGACTAGGGAAGAGAGAATTCTACAAATACCCTGTCACTGAGCCACACTTATTCAAAAGAGTTCCCTATAGCTTGTCTCAAATATACATGTTCCTCTACACTCTCTTGGGTTGGGGAGTCACTGGTAGCCTTTGACGGGAGTACTCATCTTTTCACGTGATTTGTATTCATGGTGTTGTCCTGCTTTTGGTTATGCTTGTGATGAAAATAACTGTTGATCAAAGATAGATCTGGTAACTAAGACTCCTTTCATCCACTACTACCTTCAATCGTCATGAAATGTTACTCGGAAAGCCTGTCTATAGTTGACTCACGGACAATCATTTACGTATCAATGAGCGGCCGAACACGGCCGCCACTGGAACACTGGCAATAGTCGACAACCCCTCAAACCTTTTCGTTTTCCGCTCGCATTTTCTTTTTTCTTGCGCCACTCCCCCCTTTTTTCATGAAGGAGTGGTTGTGCCTGGACAAATTCTAGTTTCCACCCTCGAATTCAAGTTCCCATGAAGTGGCATTGTTTTTTTTTTTACATATCTATTTCTGAAACTATCTAGATCAAGTGGCAAGCGTGCTCCCGTGCGACATACGCATCATCATCCAGTCGGGAATCATAATTTACAAATCACAGGAGATGGGTGGGCCCGGACTAGGACTTGCGTAGTGGATGTGGATATGAAACTCGAACCTCTTGAGGGATACTGTTACCAAGCAAGAATCAAATGACGCTACAACGTCGAATGGATGAAAAGTTGGTAGACGTTGACAAGCGATAGTGTATGACGTGTCCAAAGGTTATATTTATCTCGTCATGAATGCTAGTTTCAATTGGATCGTTCGTTTGAAGGCTTCTCAAACAACGATGTACTGTCAAAAAAGATAGAGCAGAAATGCAGCTTGCTCGGATAATGGCTTTCAATGAGTACTAGTGTCAAATCTCTTACACCGACAGACAATCAGAGCTGCTGCGATACTGTCTTCATTTCTATTGGACAGTTGCAATATGAATTGGAAGGGCGCCGCTTCGTTGTCAGTAAGCCGATATCAAACCGTGATCTATAGCAGGTAACCGCAGAAACTGTCATCAACTACAGTTTGGATGAGAAACGGATGGTTTTCGGTACAAGAAACCTGATGCATGAGAAAAATGGGACATGAGCTGGGTTATGCTGCTTCTACTCCATAAGCTATTTCGGTCAAAGTTCGAGGCCATGCCAGAGGTGGTATTCTGGTCTCCCACAGCTCCTGAGTTTCTCTCGCGTTGTAGAAAAGCATTTTTTCATACCTGGGAGCAGACACTCTGCTCAGCACTGGTATTGTGAACCGGAGTAACTCATATGCCAGCAAATGATTTCCACACCCGACTTGCCAAAAATGACCAACTCTGGTATATATACTCCTGCAAAGGAAGGTCCCCAGGCACACCATATATACTCTAGTCAGCTGCTTACCACCGCAACAAATCCTGTCTACTACAAAATGACTTCACTAGCCAAAGCTGCCTACAGCGCCAAGATCAGACGACAATCAGCGCCGCCGGCACTCCCTCCATCGCCACCTCCATCGCCACCTCCCACTCCAGCAGCAAACCGGACGGGGATCAAGGTTCAAGAGATCCCACCCCAACTCTGTCATTTGACGGGTGACGAGCTTGCGATGCCCTTCCCTCCTATCGCACTTGGAGGGTATATCAGGTACTATAGAGACCACCCCGAGTCCTTCGATATCTGCGAACAGGGGCTGGCAAAACTTGATCTTGGGGTCAAAAACAGGACGCACGATGCCAACAAGAGGCAAAAAGCGTCTGCAAGTCCCAGGTCTAGTCTACTCCCCTCCCCCACATCGTCGTCGTCGTCAACAGAAAGCATACCACACCCTATTTGTTCGGCTCCCCCTCCTCCACCGCGACGCCCAATTTTGTCTATTATTCGTGAAGATTCACGTGAAACTGTGCGGTGTGAGACTAAGGAGCACATTTCATTGCCGATCACTCCCTACAAAGCGCGTGTCGCTTCACATCCCTCCACCTCATTAACCTTGTCTCTGGCCATTTCCTCCTCACCTGGGTACTCTTCTTCCCCCAACACCTCTATGAAATCCAACTCTCCAGCCCAGACAGCTCTATCATCGCCACGTAGAGGATCACTGAGGAGGAGGAAGCGACAAATTTTGCGAACGCCCAGCGTTGAAAATGATTTTGCACGATCTGCCAAGGAGCTTTTTGGTTTGAAGAAGGACCCCGGTCTCATCTCGATTTCGCGCGCAAATTCTACGGGAAGTGAGATGACGGAGGGAGAGGAAGATCCTATCTTGAGCGCTACGGCGAGTGTGAACACTGCCTTGACGTCTGTCTCGGATACACAGTCTATTATCTCTTCTGTTACTTCACCCACGCCATTCGGAAAGAACGATCGGTCGAGGTGTGGTAATCATGATCATGACACCACTTCCATGGTCCCCTCTCGTCGTTCTCGCAAGTTGAGTTCAAATTCAGATCCAAATAACAAACGCGCACCTTTATCTTTGGACCATCACCACTCTGATTCGGATGGGAGTTCTTCAAGTCCAACTATTAGTACCCCATCTACGAGTTTCACTCATAGGGGACTTTTGACTCGTGCAGAATTCGGACTGTTGGATTTCGACCAAGACGAAGCCGAGAATGAGGGTGGAGGGGGAAGCCGGGAAAGTTGGGCGTCATACGTGACAGCCAAGGATTACCTTGATCCATCGTTGCCGATCGTGTTGGAAGCAAATTGAGACCCGCATAGGCGATTGAGTCTGTCAGTCTTAGTTATTGTGTGAGTTTTGTATATCTACGATGGAGTCCCTCTAGTTCGGTGGTCTCTTTTTTTACGTTACTTTATAATCCCAGCATAGTTGTAAAATAGTCAAAATCCATGTTTCCAATTTCCTTGCTCAGAACAGTCATCATGACTTGAGATGGATGTAATTATAGATGTAGTTAATTGTACAGCCCTAGATAAGTGATGCATCCATGAAATAAGATGACTTGGGAGAAATGTATTTGACTCTAAGGATTAATAGCATTCCAATGAAAAAATGAAAGAAAAAGTGATATGATCTAGGTCAAGACTCATTTGGCAGTGAGACCGCGACCTGCTCAGTCAGGATCTTCTTGACAAGTGGAGCCGTGTACTTCCTCGTCGGATTCGAGTCTTGTTGGTGATAAGCTCTAACATCAACACCCGCCGGCAACCCTCCGTTCTTATTCAACCTAAGCTGATGTTCACCGAGCTGAAGCGCACCATCCTTCTCCAAACTCTCAAAAAACCTCGCGGTAAGCTTCATCAAGTCGATCTGTCTCCCTCGCGAGGAATACGCCGCCTGTTCAGCAGTTCCCAAAACACTGGGATCCACCACCATCCAAACTTGCTCCCTCCGAGACTTTCCCGTCCCTTTCTCTTTCTCTTTCCCCTTATTTGAACCTTTCTTGCTAGGTTTTTCCTTGAATGACGTGAGCACTCCGTGGATATGTATCCCACGCGCTCTCATCCATGAGAAAATCTCATCCTCAACCGTCCCTTCCTTAGCCCACTCACACAAAGGCATAGGCACGCTCGACAGGCCCACTCGAACTAGGGGGGAACCCGGAAGCCACTCGACGCAATAATCATACACCTTACAATCTCTCCTGAGGAGATCACGAGTTCCGAGATGCGAGAGATCCAACTTCTTTCGAGAGAGTGTAGACGTCAAATCCTTGATTGACTTGTCATCGTACACAGCATGTTCGTCTGGCCTCATTCCACCATCATGAGAAAGGGTCATTGGGATCATCTCAGAATAGGTTGAAAGTGGGATAAGAATCACCGCTGCGTCACGGTCGACTTGAAGGGCTTTGCCTCCTGGCCGCAGGCCATCCGTATCAATCAAAACACCACAGAGAAGGAGCGTCGCGAGTTCACGAGGTACACTGATCCCAAGAGGATTATCGCGAGACGGAAGAACGCTCGTCGTAATATGCGAACAACAACTTCCACAGGGAAGAACTATCCGAGGATCAGCAGTATTTTTGTACAAACCCTCATCTTCTCGGTGGTCCACAATCGCAACAACACGACCATCCACGTTATTATGCAAATATCGGTCTTTGATCTTGTTATGATCGACAAGCACAAATCGTTGCGATGGGAAAGAGGTATCAGGGTCGTTCAAGTGAGGGATATCCGTGAGGAAAAGAAGCTGTTCTCGGGGCTTGTAAATCCCCGCTAGATTGAGAGCGTAGATATTCTCTGCACGCAGATGGAGATCTTCTCGTTGCATAGGGATAAGTGGTACTGTCGGCCGCCTGTGGACCTCGGACTCGACCCAGGCATAAGCTATAGAACTGGCTATACTGTCCAAGTCT
>Ga0153965_1000076_pt1 | contig 15995 bp, 18 predicted proteins | sample TSFL049MetaG_FD_104707 | JGI IMG/M metagenome (GOLD analysis project Ga0153965, IMG submission 104707) | Attine ant fungus gardens microbial communities from Florida, USA - TSFL049 MetaG | ecosystem: Host-associated > Fungi > Mycelium > Unclassified | place: USA: Florida, Paynes | collected... | reverse complement strand
ATTAATTACCCATAGATAGTCATCTGTCCTTTTCTTAGAACAAAGGACAGCCTCCATATGGTTAGGTTATCATTATTTTAGCACAAAGACACTACCATATGTAGAACAATAGGTAGTAGTCAGATGATGATCTGTACTAGTGCACAGACTATCACTTTCCTGTATATAAGGACTTATAGTCTAAGAATTAGACCTCAAACTTAACAACATCTTTTGTCACTTGTCTAACTTTGCATTTTTGAACTCTTTAAAGTATCAAAGCACCCATCACAAATAGTAAGTGACCATTTGTGATATTATGGTAAAAATACTATATGGATGGTCAGACAAATGATATAACCAGGAATATTGGAGGAGATTAGAAAGGAATTGGAGACAATGGAAGGGCAAGAGACCAGTAAGAAGAGGGACAATGAAGACGATCCCAGAAGAGGAAGAAACTGAGAAAGAAAAATTGAGAGTTTGAGAATGGATGGAGGTGTTATCACAGAGTCTTAACGACTTAGGGACCACTCGAAGTGAGTGTTTAGGAAGAACTCGATGGAGTTCTCTGTTGGATTGCACTACCTACTTATACTACTTTTACAAGTGGCTGTATACTACTAGTCCACGATCACATGTCCTTTCTAGAATGTTCTACAATCACATGACTTGTCACATGATATGATTATGTGAGTTCCCACGCTATTTATATCCTGTCTTCATTGTATGACTTGATATTTGTGATCAAGTGTTTGAATGCGCAGGAAACTTTCTCCTTCTTAGGGCTCTCATAACAGGAGGAAGATGAAGACAAAATGGGCAACATGGTAGACCCATACTACGAGCTGTAGAAAAATTCCATGGAATGAGGAAACTTAAGAGGGGGGTGGTGTCATAACTTGGCAAAATAGCTTAAGTCATTATTTATATTTCTTTTCTTTTCTTTTCTTATTGGACTTATAACTACAAGATGGAGCATGGGAAAGTATTATGTGACTTTGTTACAATGTCACAGATGGTCACATCAGAATGTCACAGTCACAGAGTGTCACATGACTAGAGTAACATGAGGACTATGGGAGAGCAAGTGCATAGCCACAGTAGTAAAATATATAAGTAGTAGAGAATTAAGTGAGAACTCCATCGAGTTCTCTTTGTCAAACTCTGAACAAAGAGACAGTTAGCTTAATTCCAGTCATCAGACTTTAGACGCTGACAAGAGTGACCTGACTTACAACAGTGCAAACTACTAGTGTAGGAAGGAAGCAGAGCAACCTGATATACAATATTGTTCACTGTGATGCAGACTGTTGTTAGAAGAGAGCAAAGCAACCTGATAGACAATACTATCTGCAGCTGCACAGACTGTTGTTAGAAGAGAGCAAAGCAATCTAATAAACAACATCACTTACTATCATACAGACCATTGTAGGAAGGGAGTATAGTGGACTGACTTCAACACATACTTAATGACACAGAATTAGCAAAGGGTTCTAGGTGGGCCAGTGGCCCAGATGAAAACCTTGTATGATAATCCCCTGTTTGGGCTGGGTGCTATGAATAGAATTGATCAGGCATCAGTCATGTGATATCTGGAAAATTGATCATCCAGAAGTATTTCTAACTCTTAACCACCATCATCTAGCATGTTGGTCGTGGTTCGACCAGTGGAATCTGAGGGCGAGGCACTTTGTCATCTGGGAAATGAAATACGGAAAAGGTGGGAGGAAGAAGACCGAAAGCTCATGGAGAAATACGCCCAAATCGAGACCAAATACCAGGCAAAAAAGCTGCCAAAGCTGCGGAGAGGCAACGAAGCGCAGAGGAGGCAAGGTTTCAGGAGAAAGAAGCAAAATGGCGGGCGGGTGAGGAGCAGCGGGCTTGAGAGGAGTAGGAGCGTCGACGCATGGGGGAGGAAGAGGAGAGGAAAGGGGAAAAGGAAAAATTGAAGCATGAGAAGCGTAAAGCGACACGGAGGGAGGGTATAGGGGAGTCTGAGTGGATTGATATTCTGCCGCCAGTAGAAAAGAAGACAAGGAAGCGCATATCGACGGAACAGTTGACCAGGCCTCACAATATGGGACCGGATGGGTGAAACGATGTCTGGTGAATGGATGGGAGTGCCGTTCCCGTGGGCTGACGTGCGTCTTCTCTATCTGCCTGTATCTCCATTTTTTGACCTGGTTTGCAGCCAATCATGTTCCTGTGTCACCTGTAGCGAACTGAGACAGCGTTGTGTTTTAGCAGGAGATGTCGAGGGTTCCGTACGGCGGAACGATGTCGAAAATGGGTACGACACAGTGAAGAGTTCAGAATGTGGAAATGACACTGACTGCGCGGAATACGACAAGACAAGGGTGAGACTTTGCAGGAGGGGTGGTCAGAACAGGAGAGATAAAGAGGGAGCAGGAAGCGACGAGGAACAGGATGAGGAAGAGAACGGGATACAGGCGAGTCATGAGGCAATAGACGAAGTGGTGGAATGACAGGCTTTGACTGGTACATTGCCTTCAATATCCCATGCCAGCTATTTACATCATCAATAACATGCTTCTAAGCATCTGACTACTGCTAACATCTCTTTGTCATGAATCTCGTAGTTTCGTTCTATATCACTTAGAGATTTTGAAATGAAAGTGACTGGTCTCCATTTCTCGTCTGAGCACTTTATCGAGAGTACTCCTCCAGTAGCATAGTTTGAGGCATTGGCCTCTACTCTAAACTCTTTGTCTAAGTCTAGAGCTGCTAATACTAGCTTCGTTGTGAAAACTTATTTTAACTTGTCAAAAGCTTTCTGCTGGGCCTCCTCCCACCGCCACTTCTTGTCTTTCCTTATCAGCATATTTAATGGCCTTGCTACTCGAGCAAAATCCTTAATAAACCTCCTGTAGTAATTTGCAAGGCCTAAGAATTTTCTAATGTCTTTCACAGTCTTCAGCTGTGACCAACTGAGTACTCCATCCACTTTCTCTTTCTCCATCTCTATTCTGTTGGGTCCTATAACTACTCCTAAGAACCCTATTTTCTTTACCTTCCACACACATTTTTCGGGTTTGACATATAAGTCATTTTCCTCTAGTCTCCTCAGTATTTCTTTCACTATTTTACCATGTTTTTCTTCTATTTCTGTTTTTACCAATACATTGTCTATGAATGCTGCTACCTTTCCCTCGTTTATTAAGTCCCTCAGGATTTCATTCATCATCGCTTGAAATGTGGCTGGCAAGTTCGTCATCCTGAAAAACATAACGGTTGGCTCGAAGGATCCTATGTACATTGTGAATGCTCCTTTCTATTCATCTCCCTCCTTTATTCTCACATTATTGAACCCCCATCTGAGATCCATTTTAGTGAATACTTTCTTACTGCCTATATTGTCTATTAACTCCGTAATTAGAGGTAGTAGATAGTTATTCTTTACAGTCTGGCTATTCAGGTTGTGGTAGTCTATCACTATCCGCTTACTTCCATCTTTCTTCCTGACGAAAAAGACTGGCGACGTCTGAGGTAATTTGGAGGGTCTGATGTACCCTTTCCTCAATTGATTTTCCACAAAATTCTGGACTTCTTCCCTCTCGTTTTTGGATAGAGGATAAATCCTTTCCTTTTGCAGTTTAAATGTCTCCTTGAGATCTATAGTGTAATCCCAAATCTTTCTGGTCGGCATCCTTTCTGACTTCACCTTCCCAAACACCTTTTTCCACTTTAAAAACTTCTTTGGGACCATCTTCTCGATTTTCCTGTGGTTCTCTTCTATTTCTTCTTCTCTTCCCCAGTCTTCTTTATTATCTATCACCTAACAGATGATTTTCTCTTCTTTCTCTGTGGCTGTCATCCTGACTTTCTCCTTCTTTTGACTCCTTCTGCTACATAAGGGTAGGCATCTTGTCATCTTCACTTCTTCTATCTCCCAGTTTATCTCCAGGTTATGGGCTGCCAACCAAGGCATGCCCAATATCACTTCCATTTTTCCTAAGTCGTATATGTCCATCCTCATTCTTTCTACATGTTCTTTGTAGAACACATTGCACTCTACTTGGTGCGCTATGGCTCCTCTGCTATTCACAGTTCCATCCACATTTTTGACCATTAATGGCCTTTCCAACTTCTGCAGCTTGAACCCATGCCTAGCTGCCATCTGTCTATCCATGAACATCCCCGTTGTGCCACTATCCAAGAGCGCTTTAATCATTATGCCTTTATGCATATCTATCTGCTCTACTCCAATATTCAACCACACTTCTCTCAGTATTTTGAAGGTTCTCCTGACCTCCTATCGACTACTCCCCTCTTTTGCTGTGCTTTTCCTCTCTGTGGGTATGCCGCTCTCTTTCTCTTTTGCTGTGCTTTCCAGTTCTTCTGACTGTATGCCGCCTTGCTGCGCTTTTGCCTCTCTGGGCCACGCTGCCTTCTCCTTTCTTGCTGCACCTCTCGAGTCTCTTGCTTGCGTGCCGCTCTGTTCCTTTTCTTCTCTGCACCCACACTAACTTATCTTCTCCCTCTTCCAATAGGGGAGCACTCCTTGTCCCTGATCATCTTCCACATAACATCCTCCTTTGCCACATCCTAGGTATCTCAAATATGTGACAATGGCTCCCTGACCATGCTACCCTAGCTCCCACAACTCTGCATCCCGTGGCACCATTGGTCCACAATACCACTCTGCTCTCTTCCTCAAATCCTCCCACAAACTTCTCCTTCACTCTTCTTGCTGTGCCTCTCGTGGCCTAGCCATGTGTGCCACTCTGCTTCCTTCCACTCTCCTCAACCTCTTTTCTCCTTCCTGCACTTTTCCCTTTGCAGGGCACACTGGCCTCCTCTCTTGCTGCGCCTTTTGCGGCCTTGCCACACACACTGCCTTCTCTTCCTTTTTCCTTGTTATCTACAATGGGCACTCCCTACACTTGTGCCCTTCTTCCCTACACCTAAAACACCTTATAACTACCGTCCTTATATTTCTTACTACTCTTTCTTCAACCCCATACTGCATCACTCTACTTCCCAATACTTCAAACTTATTTTGGGGAACTACTGTTCCCTTCCCTTCCTCTTTTGTCTTCCTGCAATTTCAGGCCAGGTGCCTGAACCCTTTGCAGCATTGATATAGCTTCCCCCTTTCTTTCTTCTAGTTCTACCCTCAGTTTGGTGAGGGCGCGTTTTTCTTTGAGCAGGTTGCTCAACAGAGTATTATATTGTTCTTGGGACATACTGATAATGTCTCAAGAGGGGTATGGATTTAATGGTTTGATCTTACTTAGTACTACATCTGTTGGGGTACAAGATCTTCATCCAACCAGACACCTACTGCCTTACTTACTACTGCCCTAATACTATGGTTAGACTATTACCCAATGGATGGGATCTCTAATCTAGACAGCTTCTTAAGAGATGACTGTCACTCCTCTGTGTGTACCAACTCACAATGGAGTGTAGCACAAGGTTTATACCAAGAAAAAGGACAAGTATACTACTAGACACCACTCAATTGTGAGGTCAGGTCTCGAATGCAATACCTGAGCTTGGTACTGTGTCTCCACCTGCAGTCCCTAACTGACTGCAAAGTCCCCTTAAGCCAAGGGCCCAGCTATGTATGGAGGTGGCTACTGATCGTGATGATCAGTGGCCAAGGGTTGATAAGAGATGAGAGTAAGGTTGAGCAAGGTCCAAGGCGGACAGTGCTTGGAATATGGAATTGAGTTCTAGTGTCAGTAGCTAAAGTCCAATGACCGAAATTAAGCCAACTGTCTCTTTGTTCAGCATTTGACAAAGAGAACTCGATAGAGTTCCCGTTGGATTTCCTATACTACTTATACAAATTCCTGACCCTAACCCTATACTAAAGTCCTGCGCTTCCTTATGAGTCACTTTTATCTCATACGTCCATTGATAAGAAAAATAAAAGAAAAGAAAAATAAAAGAATATTGAATATTAACTTAGCTATTTTGCCAAGTCATGACAAATTAAGCCAACTGCTCTTTGTTTAGTGATTGACGAAAAGAACTCAACAGAGTTCCTGTTAGATTCTGTACACTATTTATACATGAAGAGTAACCCTAACCCTTCCCTTCTATTCTGCACTTTCCTATGAGTCACTTTCCTTTCATGTGTCCATCAATAAGAAAGTAAAAGAAAAGAAAAAAAAAAGAAATATAAATATTGACTTAGCTGTTTTTGCCAAGTCATGACACTACTTCCCTCTTAAGTTTCCTTATCCTGAGGAATTTTCCTACAATTCATAGTATAGGTCAACCATGTTGTCTATCTCATCATCATCTTCTTTTGTCTACTCTCTAACTCCTGATTTTTCTTTCTTGATTTTTTCTTTCTCTATAATCATTTCCATTTTTCTTTCTTCTGATCATTTTCCTTTCTACTATCTTTAATTCCTTTCTAATCTTCTTGGTTGTATCTCTTATCTGACCATTCAAATAGTTTTCTCACCATAAATCTTCCTGGTAATTCTCCTCTTCTAAATATTCCTTTTTCATGTTCTTGTTTTGCTACATCTGTCATGACTTGGCAAAACAGCTAAGTTAATATTTATATTTCTTTTCTTTTTCTTTTCTTTTCTTTTAGATTATTACTAAGGTAGAGCATAGAAAATATCACATGATAATCACAGAGTCACAAAAGGTATGATAGAAGTCACAGAAATGGTCACAGTCAGGTCACACATAGAGTCACAAGTCACAGTCACAGCATGTGACAAAGAAGTCAGCTAATGAACATGAGGACTGTGGGAGACAAGGTGCATAGCTATAATAGTAATTGTATATATAGTGTAGCAAATCTAATGGGGACTCTATTAAGTTCTCTTTGTCAAACGCTGAACAAAGAGCAGTTGGCTTAATTCTGGCATGGAGTTTGGCTCTCTGACAGGTAGTTCTAGCTCTACTGTATTTGACAATATAATTTTCTTGATTTTGTAAGGGCCAACAAACCTCTCTATCAGCTTCTCAGTTCTTCTTCTGATTATTTGATACTTTAGATCTTTAGTACTTAACATTACTAAGTCTCCTGCCTTATAGTTGTCTACTTCTGTCCTTTTCCTATTTGTATATTTCTTCATTTCTTCTTGCGCTTTTCCCAGCACCACTTTGGTCTTCTCCTATATCTTCTTTATTTTCTCAATGAATTTCTCTGCTTCTTGATATTTCCCCTTCTTTCTACCTTTGAACCCCATCCTGGAATCTTGACCATAATTTGCCTTAAAAGGCAACATCTGAGTACTCAAGTGCATTTTGTTATTATATGCAAACTCTGCTGTTCCCAACTATTCTGGCCACTATTTCTGTCTATAATTAATGAACATTCTTAGGTACTGTTCTAGTTCCTGATTTACCCTCTCTGTTTGTCTGTCTATCTGAGGGTAAAATGCTATTGACAATTTACTCTTAATTCCCAATATCCTGTTCAGTTCTCACATTAATCCTGCTGCAAACTGGGGTCCTCTATCCAAAATAATGCTCTCTGGTAACCCATGCAGTTTCCACATGTTATCCCTAAACAACCTTATCAATCCTTCTGCCGACATTTTCTTTGTAGTAAGTATGAAATGTACCATTTTAGTTAATCTATTGACTACTACTAAGATCAAGTCATATCCCTAAGCTAACAGCAATTTAGTGATGAAATCTACCAATATATACGTCCAGGGTTTTTTGGGTATTGAATTGGGCATCAACTTGCCTGTGGATTGTCCTGTGCGATTTTTATTGTATTGGTAGGCATTACACCTCTCTATATACTGCTTTACTTCTTTGGTTACTCCTGGCCACTAAAAGTTCCTAGTGACCAACTCTACCATCTGCTACTGTTCTCCATGACCTCCTACTAGTATATTATGATGTAACTAGATAATCTCTGCTCTCAGCTTTTCATCCTTTAGTACATATACTTTTCCTTTTTTATATATTACATTGTCAACTTCTCTCCATTCTTTGTCTCTTAGCATTTTCACCTCTGTTCATTTTATTTCTTCTATTGCCTTTACCACTTTATCATCTTTTACCTTTGACTTTCTTACTTCCTCTAGTAGATCTACCCCATTTACTATTATCTCTACTGCCTCTAATCTTCTTACTTCTAATCACTTTGGTTTTACTAACGTCTTTGTTCTTATTATCTTTTTCCACTCTAATTTCCCAGTCTGGCCTCCTGCTCAGACTGTCTGCTTTTCCCATCTTACTTCCCAGAACATGCTTTAGCATAAAACTAAATCTAGATAGGTACAATGCCCATCTTACTTGTCTTTAATTCAATTTCTGTGTCTTCATGAAGTATTCAAGATTTTTATGGTTTGTCCAGATCTCAAATTTTTCCATTGCTTCTTCTAGGAAGTGCCTCCATGCTTCTAAGCATCTAACGACTGCTAACATCTTCTTATTGTGTATCTCGTAGTTTCATTCTGTTTTACTAAGAGACTTGGAAATAAAAGCAACTGGCCTCCACTTTTTGTCTGAGCATTTCATTGACAGTACCTCTCTAGTAGCGTAATTTGATATGTCAGCTTCTACTCTGAATTTCTTATCTAAGTCCAGTGCTACTAATACTGGTTTTGTCATGAAGACTTACTTTAGTTTATTAAATGCTTTCTACTGTTCCTCTCTCCACCGCCACTTCTTATTTTTTTTCGTTAGCACATTCATTGTCTCACTACTCGAGCAAAATCCTTAATAAACCTTTTATAATAATTTGCAAGGCCTAAGAATTTTCTAACATCTTTTATGTTTTTGAGTTATAGCCAACTAAGTACTTCTTCTACTTTCTCTGTTTCTATCTCTATTCCATTAGATCTGATGACAATCTCTAAGAATCCTATCTTTCTCACTTTCCACACATATTTTTCTGGCTTGATGTACAAGTTATTCTTCTCTAACCTCTTCAATATTTCTTCTACAATTTCATCATGGTCTTTCTCCATTTCCATCCCTACCAATATGTTGTCTACAAATGCTGCAACCTTTTCTTTGTTTATTAAATCCCTTAAGATTTTGTTCATCATTGCCTGAAATGTAGCTAGCAAGTTTGTCATCCCAAAGAACATTACTATTGGCTTAAAGGAACCTATGTGCATTATAAACACTCCCTTCTACTTATTTCTCTCCTTTACCCTCACATTGTTGAACCCCCACCTGAGATCTATCTTAGTAAACACTTTCTTACTCCCCATATTGTCAATTAACTCTGTAATTAATGGGAGCAGGTAGTTATTCTTTATTGTCTGATTGTTCAGGTTACAATAGTCTATCACCATCCTCTTACTGCTATCTTTCTTGCCTACAAAAAACACTGGCAATATTTGAGGTGATTTTAAGGATCTAATATACTCTTTCCTCAATTGATCTTGCACAAATTTCTGGACTTCTTTCCTTTTGTTTTTTGACAATGGGTAAATCCTTTCCTTTCATAGTCTAAATGTCTCTTTGAGATCTATAGCATGATCCCACACTTTTCTTGTTGGTATCCTCTCAGATTCTACCTTCCCAAATACTTTTCTCCACTTTAAAAATTTCTTAGAGATCAACTCTTTAATTTTCCTGTGGTCTTTCTTGATCTCTTCCTCTTTTTCCTAGTCTTTCTTATTATCTATCACCCATTGAACAATTTTCTCTTTCTCTAGGGTTATTACCCTTTTGGCCTTTTCTTTTTTTGGACTCCTTTTGCCATACAGGGGCAGGCATCTCATCATTTTAACTTCCCCTGTCTCCCAGTTTATCTCTAGGTTATGTGCTGCCAACCATAGCATTTCCAGGATTACTTCTGTTTTTCCTAGATTGCTGAAAAGGCTGTTGTTGCTAGGAGTTTTCCTATTTTCTTTTTATATAGAAGTTTTCCCAACTACTGTCTAGGTAGCAGTGAAGATAAAAGTTTAAATAAAGATATAGATGTGTGATCTCCTAAGGAAAGCACCCTAGTTAACACTGTGTATTAGCACAGTGTCCTTTGTGCAAATTTGTGGGGAAATGAATTTAGAAGTTGAAGATGAAAAGAAGTTGTGAAATTAAAGTTCTGCTGATGTACCAGGGTAGCGATGATGTTCGAAACTCGAAACTCAATTCTAGATCTTGGTCCTGTGCCTGAGTCTTATCTACCTGGTATTGTCCTAATGCCCTATTTCAAAGTTGTTCTCACAGTAGCACTCTCTGGCTATGTGATCAGACTATCCTCACAGTAGTATTCTTGACTATGTGATCAGATATAAGACTTTGAATCCTCCTTGTATAACTTGACTCCCTAGCAATACTAAACTCTATCTTAGAGCTCCTATAATATTACTCCTGTAACTAAGTCACTTGTTCTGTAGTCTCTTTGGTTTGACTTAGTCTTGAGTCAAAGCAACTTAATCACTGATATGATCACTCTAAAAATAGATTTCCACTTTTAAAAACCCAAATAGAGGAAAGAGATGACCAAGATTACTTGCTCTCTTTCTACTAAGTGGGGATTTTTATAGGTTTAGAGAAATACAAAAGAAATATACAGAAAAATAGAGAAAATAATAAACCTAGTCACAATCTATTATTACAACAATCGTTCCAGTAGTGATAGAGAATCTTGTGCCTCCTTGTTCTTTCTTGATGATTTTCTATTAGTTTTGCCAGGTCCATTTTACCTTTGCTGAGTTACTAGGTTACCTACCACCAATCCCATGGCGATCTTTCCCTCTCTTTGGCTTATCTTAGCAACTTGGGACCTGACTCTTTCCCTTCCTGCCTAGGGAGTTTCAGAAGTTATTTCTATTACTCTCTGAGGCTTTTTGTTACTCCTTTATTTCTAATCGTAGTGGATTAGTTTTGATGCACTCCTATTCTTAGCCATCACTGATTAAGTGATATTGTGGCTATTCTTATCTTCTGCCAGGCCACTAGTCCTGTTCCTTTGATGAGCATCTCTCTGGACTTTTCCATATAAGGCTTTCTTTTCCTGACTAAACTGCTTTTCTCAACTATGATGCCATGGGACCACAGGCTCAACTCTGCTGGTTCTTGAGTGATTGGCCTATTGGTGGTGGTGACCTTATGTTCCTAGGTATACTACTATGTAGTTAGGTAATTAGCTTTTGGTAGTGAAGTCCTCTATGCCTTCCTTGCTATCTAGCAGGTGATTCTATCTTAGTCTTGCTTTTTGGGGTGTAAATTTGTGAAATTTTGGTTAATTTTAGGCCTAAATATATTTTGGGCTTCACATCATATATGTCTATTCTCATTCTCTCTATGTGGTCTTTGTAGTACACATTGCACTCTACTTGGTATATAATGCCCTCTTTACTATTATTTGTCCCATCCACATTTCTGATAGTTATTGGTTTTTAAGAACTTTTGCAGCTTAAACCCATGTTTTGCTGCTGTCCTTTTGTCTATGATCCCTGTTGCGCCACTATCTAAGAGTGCTTTTACTATTACGTCTTTGTGCATATCTATTTTTTCTATTCTAATATTTAACTATACTTCTCTCAGCATTTTGAAGGTTCCCCTGATCTCCTTTCAACTATCCCTCTCCTTTGCTGCATATTCCTACTCTCTAGGTTATATACTGCTTTGCTGCACTTTTTCCTCTCTAGGGCATGCCACTTTCTCTTTTTTCTCCTTTTAACATCTGTACCTTTTTTATTTGTCTTGGATTATCCCCTGTCCTCTGTTGTCTTTTACATAGTATCTTTTCTCTCCACACTTCTTACACTTTATGTATGTCACTACTACCTCTCTTGTGCACTACCCTAGTGTTATGACTTGGCAAAATAGCTAAGTCAATATTTATATTTCTTTTCTTTTAGATTATTACTAAGGGGGAGTGTGGGGAATATCACATGATAGTCACAGAGTTACAAAGATGTGACATCAGTCACACATTTTTGGTCATGTCACAGTCACAGCATGTAATGAGGTAGTCATATGATGGGAATAACATGAAGACCATGGGAGGATGTTGTATAGTTATCATAGTAAATTATATAAGTAGTGTAGAAAATCAAACAGGAACTCTATTGAGTTCTCCTTGTCAACTCTGACTTGGAGTGGACTTAAGTCATTGTGGCTAGAGTCTTACACAAAGAGGAAGAAGAAATCAAGTAGAAAAAACCAGAAATTAGAAAATAAACAGAAGAAGATAAGGAGAAAATGGGCAATATGGTTAACCCTTATTACGAGTTGTAAAAATCCTTGGGACAAGGAAACTTAAGAGGAGGGTTATTATGAACATTGAGTGGGACTACAACTATTATCAGCCATGGTCTGATAATGAGTGGTTAGTAGACAAGATGTTGGCAATGCTAGACAAGAACATTACTATGCAATAAATACACTGAATGTCTGAGGACTTTAAGAGACAATAGACTCATAGAATGGACAGAACTTTTTGGAGAAATCTTGGACTATTTCCTTTGCTATCTTTGGACTTGTGCTAAATGGGACAATATCAAACTAACCTATTATTAGATACTAACTCAACTTGTTACCTTTATTGCTTCTGTCACTGGACTGTCACTTAACTAGTCACCCATAGTTACAACTAGTGTTACCACATTGTGACATAGTCACAATACCTAGTTAGGATAAATACAGACCAGAAAGAGAAGAGAATGGCAAGTTCTCTCTTTCTGTATTCTCTCTGTAAAATCTTACTCTGAGAAATTGGTACTCTTATTTGTCTTAGAACAACCTTAAGGGTGCTACTCAAAGTTTCATTGACATCTCTCCTCCAATATAACTTTACTGAAAACCTTAATTAGATCCTTTAACAAGGAGTGTGAAGATATCAAGTGTTAGATATAGGCTTCAAGTTGAAATGCATATTTAACTGTAAGGTCTAGAGTTTTAACAAAGGTAGTGTTATGACTTGGCAAAACAGCTAAGTCATTATTTATATTTTCTTTTCTTTTTTTTTTCTTTTGGACTTACTACACAGAAAAAAGTGCAGGAAAGTGTTATGTCACATGACAAGTGTGGGAAAGTAGTACACAGACCATGTAGTAGTTGTATAAGTAGTGTACAGAAAATAATAGAAACTCCATTGAGTTTTCCTTGTTAACTTGAACTTGGAGAATGATTAAGTCGTCTTAGACTAAGTTGCTACAAAGCTAAGGGTAGAAATCATTAGGTTACACCATTATCACAAATAGTTACTTACTTATTTGTAATTGGGCTTTGATACACTGAAGAGTTCAAAAATGCAAAGTTTAGACAGTAACAAAAGATGTTGTTAAGTCTAAGGTCTAACTCTTAGCCAAGGAGTCCTTATATATAAGAAAGTAATGGTCTGTGTACTAGAACAGGCTATCATATGCTACTACCTATTGCTCTATATATATAGTAGTGCCTTTGTACTCTAAAATGCAATAACTTAACTATATGGAGGCTATCCTTTGTTCTAATTAAAGGCAGATAACTATTTATGGGTAATTAATTAATGTCTATGTGTTATGAGAGCCCCAAAAAGGAAATAACCTCTTACACTTTTGAACAGTTAATTCAAGATATATAATGGGATAAAGCTATAAATAGCATGGGAACCTTAGATAAACTATATCACATGATTAGGTTAGGTATTATATTCCAGAAATCTGACAATTATGTAATTTATTTCTCCTAAAAAATTAATAATAGTAGAATAGCATAGTAGACTACTCTCCTCCTATTCTGAACTACCTATAAGTGCTGACCAGTTACAGTGTAATTTCTCAGTTTGTAAATTAATGTCATTTGGTCCTAATCTTATCCTTATCCATTTCAGTCTCTATTCTATATCTCTAGGACCTCTACTCTATCGACTTACCCTCATTCCAAAATAAGTGACTAACCTCATGACTGGAGACCAGGGCACAACACATAAGTTAAAGCCAAGGTCATTTATCAAAAGTCATACTCTGCTCTAATGTTTTGTTCTGTTTGCTGGAGTCTACTTTCTTAGGTTTCCCACCATTGCTAAGTACTATCTATTCTCCCAAGTAGTACCATTTATCTGTCCCAGAGTATAATTCTATTTATAACTCCTCCACTCCATTATTTGTCTGCCCATATTTGACATCAAGTAATTGTAGAATATTCCAGAAGGACATATAATTGCAGGACTTTAGTATACAGACTATGTAAGAATAGTAAGAATAGTATAAGTAGTAGTAGAATACAATGGAGAACTCTATTGAGTTCTTCCTGAAGATCCACCTAGGGTAAACTCTAAGTCTTTATGATTTCACATTAACACTATGTGCAAACATTAAGGACTTTATATCTCCACTAATATTAATTGCCTTAGGGTTGTTCTAGGCTGTTTCTGAGTATTATGAAGAGAGCTTCTATTGAGCCTAGAAGTGAAGCACTGATCATGGTAGTTTCCAAGGTATCAGCAATTTAATAAACAGTATCATAGTAGTTACCTGTTGATCTGCCTGATATCTCAGCCTATACTGATTGCCTCAAGATATGACTGGTATTGGTCAAAAGGTCTTTTTGAGGGCTTTCCATAGCTATTGAGACCATGAGAATAATTGAAGAATTGATGGAGATATGGCTGAATGAAGTGACAGATAGTATAAACTTGTTATAACTTGGCAAAATGGTCAAGTCAATATTTATATTTCTTTTATATTTCTTTTCTTTTATATTTCTGATTATTATTTTTCTTTTATATTTTCTTTTCTTTATGTTCTTATTGATGGATGCACAAGAGGAAAGTGACTTATAAGGAAATGTAGAATAAAAGAGAAGGGTTAGGGTTACTCTTCATATATAAATAGTGTACAGAATCTAACAGGAACTCTATTGAGTTCTCTTTGTCAATCACTGGTAAAAGAGCAATCAGCTTAATTCCAGCTCAGGAAGTCAGCTTACTGACAAAACTGTCCTTGGTCCTTTTATATAGAGCTTCAGCTCATAGTAGAAGTCACCAGTGCCTTCCCAAAAGGGAGTCTGACCAGAGTACTGAGAGATAGTGTCTGTGATTTTGCATGTAATATGAGAGCTGATTTGAATAGGACACAGAATGTGGAGTGAGAGTAGAGTTGGCATGGTAAGTACATGTGTTAGAAGCTAGGTTACCTTTTTTTTCTATAATTAGTTATTTCTTTCTTTCAGTATCTGCTCTTCTTTGCCTCATACTTAGATAGTGTAGGATGCATTTACAATGTGCATCACAGGTGTAGTGACTTAGCCTAAATGACTTAACCATCCTCCAGGTCTGAGTTGACAAGGAGAACTCAATAGAGTTCCTATTGGATTCTATATACTACTTATACAACTACTATATGGTCTGTGCACTGTTTTCCCACACCCATCATGTGACCCATCATGTGATGTGACACTGTAATATCCTATTATGTGACTGTGAGTTGTGTGACACTTGTGACATGACATTTTCCTGTACTCCTTCCTGTGTAGTAAGTCCAAAAGTAAAAGTAAAAGAAAAGAAATATAAATAATGACTTAGCCATTCAGCCAAGTCATGACAACAGGGTTGTAGTTCCTTGACCTGTTTTTAGCTACCACAGTCTGCCTACATGCTCCACATTATAAAAGTGTTGATTTTAAAAAATGAAAATAAAAAAAAATCATGGAAGTTGATTGGGATCAACTAAATTGAAACTCAGACACGGCTTGAAGCGTGATGTTGGTTAGCTCCCTGCCCAAGTTGGGTACTGAGAGCAGATTGTACAAGATTGTACAAGATCGCCATCCTGAAGCACAGATTACTAGATATTCAACTGTAGAATACACCATAGAGTATTTATTGCTCTCAGAAGTGAGTTCTGCACTTTGAATCTTGTTATCTTCGAAAGTGGCCAAGACCGCGTTATGGGATAGTAGCATTCCCAGTGTAGTATGACAATCTTTGACAAAGGTGAAATCACTGTCGGTAGCAATCATTTTTCTCATTTACAAACAATCTGCAGATATAGAAATGGACTGTTTGAGTAAGAGGGAGAGAAACGATCAAGTTAGATTAGCTTAGATCACGTTACAGTCAATGTAGCATTCTGGAATGTCTGGTCGCTGGTACCAACTTTGATTGTGAAGGT